>ERZ837380.38-NODE-38-length-181224-cov-17.023564_pt1 | contig 181224 bp, 172 predicted proteins | sample MGYA00519685_ERZ837380 | MGnify/ENA primary metagenome ERZ837380 (study PRJEB31850, sample SAMEA3708817) | human gut metagenome | biome: human gut; feature: human-associated habitat; material: faeces | place: China | collected 2014 ...
TTGTGGATAATGAAATGCCTTATGGCAGAGTCCCGCAGGGACATCCGGTGATCGTAGATTATTTCTATCATGAGGAAATCCGTGGGACAGAGAATACCGGAAAAAGAAATCGCTAAATTCCAGTTTATGAGGCTAAAAGGAGGAGAAAAATGAGATATCCGAAATTTTTAGAAAAAGGTGGAACGATTGGCTTTGTTGCGCCATCTTTTGGTTGTAATATAGAACCATATCGGACAGCATTTGGTCATGCACTTGATACATTCCATGCTAAGGGCTATCAGACGGAGCTTGGTCCGAATTGTTATGAAGGCTGTGGTATCGGTATCAGTAACACGCCGGAGAAATGCGGTCAGGAGATTAATGAAATGTACACATCAAAGAAAAATGATGTTCTGATATCATGCGGCGGTGGAGAGCTGATGTGTGAGACTCTTGATCATATTGATTTTGAACGCTTAAAGAAAGCAGATCCGAAATGGTTTGTGGGATATTCGGATAATACGAATCTGACTTATCTGCTGACAACAATCTGTGATACAGCTTCTGTTTATGGTCCATGTGCGGCAGCATTTGGCATGGAGCCGTGGCATGCATCGATAGAAGATACATTTGCGCTGCTTTGTGGTGAGAAGAAAAGCCTGCAGGGATATCGTGGATATGAGAAGGAATCCCTGAAGGATGAAGAACATCCGCTTGCACCATATAATATCACTGAACAGAAGGAACTTCACCTGTATGAAACGGATGCGACGCATGGATCGACTACTGTCAATGAAGTATTCATGGCAGGTAGACTGATCGGTGGCTGCATGGACTGTCTGGTGAATCTGCTTGGAACGAAATTTGATAAAACAACAGATTTTCTGGAACACTATAAAGAGGATGGCTTCATCTGGTTCTTAGAAGCCTGTGATCTGAATGTGATGGCGATCCGCCGCGCTATGTGGCAGATGGAGCATGCGGGATGGTTCCGATATGTGAAGGGATTCCTGATCGGACGCCCGCTGGTGCATGGACAGGAGATGATGGGGCTTGACCAGTATCATGCGGTACTGGATATTATCGCCCATCACAATGTGCCGGTTATCATGGATGCCGATCTTGGACATATCGCACCCATGCTGCCATTGATCTCCGGCAGCTATGCGAACATCACCGCCACCGGAAATAACCTTGTGGTTGACATGAAGTTGAAGTAATGTGTGAATTTCACATTTATGGATAAAAATCTAACCGGCTGTTCACCGTGTTAATCTGGCTCAGAATCGACAATAGAAAAACTCGTATAGTATTCTATTCCATGCATATGCCTGATTCGCTCATGCTTATGTGCAAACTCGCCCTACGGGCTCAGACATGCACTCGCATTCGCTGGCAATATGCATGTCATAACGAATCCTATACGAATGTTTTGTCTATTATCGATCTGATCCAGACCAATGAAGACTGACAACCAGCTATACTGTTCCAAACAGATAATCTCAATTCAGTTTAGTACCCCAAGGGGGATTTTTTAAGTTTGTTTCATTCTAGTGATAAGGCTGATCACGCGTTTATTGGTTTAGATGATAGGCAACAGTAATCCCATTCGGGGAAGTGTTTTTGTGGATAAGAATATCTTTTAAGCGCACGACAGCCCATCGTTTAAAAATCGATAGTGCAGTCGACTGAGTTTCCTATGATTTTGTGCCATGTCGTCGCCGCAGATGATTTTATTGCGACAGAGACATATGTATATAACCATATTGTCTCTTATGATATTACAAAACGGCTGAATTGGTTATACTCTGGCACTAATAAAACAATAGCATAGATTTCGTTATATAATGCATATTGCCAGCGAATGCGGGTGCATGTGTGAGCCCGTAGGGCGAGTTTGCACAGGAGCATGAGCGGATAAGGCATATGCATTAAATAGAAATCTATGCTAGTTTTTTATGTGTCAGAGTATAACCAATTCAGCTGCTTGGAGTATCAGGCTAAATGCAGTATTCGTCGCCGGCTTCAGGTCGGCTGTTGCAGAGGTCTGCGATGGTGGTTGTGTCAACAACGCTGCAGATCGCACTGTAGAGCTGCTTCCACAGATTGTAGGTGGAGCAGATGGCTTCACGCTCACATTCCGGGGCATCCTCTTCGACACAGGCAACAGGGGCAAGCGTTCCTTCTGTCAGACGAAGAACTGCACCGACTGTAATGTCTTCCGGTGCTTTTCGTAACAGGTAGCCACCCTGTGGACCGCGGACGCTTCGGACAAGTCCGCCGGAATTTAATATAGAAATGATCTGTTCCAGATATTTATCAGAGATATCCTCGTTTTTTGCTACATCCTTTATGCTGATCGGCTTACCATTAGAGTTGGCTGCTATATAGATCATAAGCCGTAATGCATATCTTCCTTTTGTTGATATTTTCAATGTAATACACCTCCAAATTACACTATCATAATTCATACTAATTTTCTATGAATTGATTATACACCAGTTTATATGAAGATGTAAAGGCTGCCATTAATGCTGTTGACCGTAAAAAGAGCAAGTATGAGCAGAAGATAGTAGATGCAATGGCAAAATCTATTGAGGATGCTGTTGCAGGTCTGAAAGAGAAAGACAACGGTAAAGACAACAATAAAGATAATAATACCCCGGTTACCCCACAGATAAAGACATATACAGTAACATTTAAAGCAGCAGGTGGAAGCGCAGTTAAGGCTCAACAGGTAGAAGAAGGTAAGTCAGTAAGTAAGCCGAAAAATCCAACAAGAAAAGGTTATAAATTTGCAGGCTGGTATACAGGAAAAACTGCATATAAGTTTGATACTCCGGTTAAGAAAAATCTGACTCTGACAGCAAAATGGACTAAAATCAAGGTGAAGAAGATCAAGATCGCAGGAATGTCCAAGCAGATTGCAGCAGGTAAGAAGATTAAGCTGAAAGTAACCGTAACTCCAAAGACTGCAGCAAATCGTACAGTAAAATGGAAGAGCAGCAATAAGAAATATGCAACTGTAAATTCCAAGGGTGTTGTAACTGTAAAGAAAGCAGGAATAGGCAAGAAGGTAACGATAACAGCAACCGCAAAGGATGGAAGCGGAAAGAAAGCAACCTATCGTATAAAGATCATGAAGAAAGCTGTTAAGAAAATTACCTTAAAAGCATCAAAAACAAAAGTAACTGCCGGTAAAAAGGTAACAATAAAAGCAACTGTCACTCCTGGAAAGAATGTAAACAAAAAGCTGACATATAAGAGCAGTAACAAGAAGTATGCAACTGTAAATTCCAAGGGTGTTGTTACTACCAAGAAAGCAGGAAAAGGGAAGACTGTAAAGATCATAGCAACTGCAACAGATGGAAGCGGTAAGAAAGCAACTATTAAGATCAAAATTAAATAATGCCTAAAGCAGTTGTATGTAACAAATAAATATAAATCGATAAGCTAAAATAAAGGATGCTGAACCACGGGATAAAGCCTGTGGTTTGGCATCTTTTTCTATTTTCTGAAAAATATTTCTATTATCCTATTGACAAAGTAGGAATAGGGGTGTAATATACATGCATAAGATAAATCATAGTTTGTTGATAGGAATAAGTGGAAACGAGGTAAAAGGTATGTTGAACAAGTATTATCAACCACAATATTTGAATGAAGACAATCGAATGTGTACTACCAGACAAACGTTATCAGCAGGCGGAATTTACAGATGTTGTCGCTAGAGTAAGCCCGGATAAGAATATCCATGAATGACGAAATGATAAGCTCCGGCATAGGGAGCAAATAACGAATACAGAATAAAATGACAGATAATAAAACGGCAGTACATAATGATAGAAGAAACGGAAACGTACATCAGCCGGGAGAAAAGAACAGGAGATTAGAAATTATGGCAAAGAAATCATACAGCGAAAGAAATTTAAAATTTGAAACATTACAGTTACACGTAGGACAGGAAACACCGGATCCTGTAACAGATGCAAGAGCAGTTCCGATCTATCTTACATCATCATATGTATTCCATAACAGCCAGCATGCAGCAGACAGATTTGGTCTCAGAGATGCAGGTAACATTTACGGAAGACTTACAAATCCTACAGAAGACATTTTCGAAAAGAGAATCGCAGCATTAGAGGGTGGTGTAGCAGCACTTGCAGTTGGTTCGGGAGCAGCAGCTCTGACATATGCACTTCAGGCAGTTGCACATAAGGGTGACCACATCGTAGCAGCAAAGAACATCTACGGTGGAACATATAACCTTCTTGCACATACACTTCCGGATTTTGGAATCGAGACAACATTCGTTGATCCATTTGACTATGATGCAATCGAAGCTGCTATTCAGGACAATACAACCGGTATCGAGATCGAGACACTCGGAAATCCTAACTCAGAGGTTGTAGATATCGAGAGAATCGCAAAGATCGCACATGCACATAACATTCCATTGATCGTAGATAATACATTTGCAACACCTTATCTCGTTCGCCCGATCGAGTACGGCGCAGATATCGTTGTACATTCCGCTACCAAGTTCATCGGTGGACACGGAACAACGATCGGTGGTGTCATCATCGACAGTGGTAACTTCGACTGGACATCCAGTGACAAATACCCATGGTTAACAGAGCCGAACGTATCTTACCATGGAGTAAGCTTTGCAAAGGATACAGCACCTGCTGCATTTGTTACTTACATCAGAGCGATCCTGTTAAGAGATATGGGCGCAACTATCTCACCGGTACATTCATTCATCTTCCTTCAGGGACTTGAGACATTATCCTTACGTGTAGAACGTCATGTTGAAAATGCACTTAAGGTTGTACAGTATCTGAAAGATCAGCCACTGGTTGAGAAGGTAAATCATCCATCTATCTCAGAGGATCCTGAACAGCAGGCATTATATAAGAAATATTTCCCAAATGGCGGCGGATCAATCTTTACATTTGAGATCAAGGGCGGAGCAAAAGAGGCACAGGCATTTATCGATCAGCTTGAGTTATTCTCACTCCTTGCAAATGTTGCAGATGTAAAATCCCTTGCTATCCATCCGGCATCAACCACTCATTCAGAGTGCAACGAGGCTGAGTTATTAGATCAGGGTATCAAGCCGAATACAATTCGTCTGTCCATCGGAACAGAGAACATCGACGATATTATCGAAGATCTGGATGAAGCATTTAAGGCAATCGCAGAATAATCAATAATAAAAACAGTAGATAATTGAACATAAAAATAATAAAAAAATATGGGTGATCGAAGATCATCGGTCACCTGCAAAACGAAAAAATAGAATCAGAATAGGAGATTAAAGTTATGAGTAAAATTTATAAAGACGCAACAGAGTTAATCGGAAATACACCATTAGTAGAGTTCAATCACATTGAGAAAAAGGAAGGCTTAAATGCAAAGATCCTTGCAAAGTTAGAGTATTTTAATCCGGCAGGAAGCGTAAAAGACAGAATCGCAAAAGAGATGATCGAAGATGCTGAGAGAAAGGGAACATTAAAGCCGGGCGCTACGATCATTGAGCCTACATCCGGAAATACAGGTATCGGTCTTGCATCTATCGCTACAGCAAAGGGGTATAAGGCAATCATCGTTATGCCGGAGACCATGAGCGTTGAAAGAAGAAATATCATCAAAGCATACGGCGCAGAGATCGTTCTGACTGAAGGTGCAAAGGGTATGAAGGGCGCGATCGCAAAGGCAGAGGAGCTCTCTAAGGAGATCCCTGACAGCTTCGTTGCAGGTCAGTTCGTAAATCCGGCAAACCCGGAAGCACACAGAAAGACAACAGGACCGGAGATCTGGAATGATACAGACGGAAAGGTTGATATCTTTGTAGCAGGTGTTGGTACAGGCGGAACGGTAACAGGTGTCGGTGAATATCTGAAGCAGCAGAATCCGGATGTTAAGGTTGTAGCAGTAGAGCCGGCTACATCACCGGTTCTTTCAAAGGGAACTGCAGGAGCACATAAGATTCAGGGTATCGGTGCAGGATTTGTACCGGATACATTAAATACAAAAATCTACGATGAGATCATCACAATCGACAATGATGCGGCATTTGAAGGCGGCAAAGAGATCGCAAGTATAGAAGGTATTCTCGTTGGTATCTCATCCGGTGCAGCTTTCGTAGCAGCAAAGGAACTTGCAAAGCGTCCTGAGAATGCAGGAAAGACGATCGTAGTTCTCCTTCCGGACAGTGGTGACAGATATTACTCAACTCCGCTCTTTGGATAAAACCAATAAGATTTACATGTGAATATAATATCCTTTCAAAATAATCATTTATCTCAAAGCAGACACGCTTCACCATACAGCAATGTGGTGGGGCGTGTTTGTTGTTGTGCCTTTTTGGTTGTCGGTGAGCGTGTGGATATGGTATAGTGTAATTGTGCGGAAAGTAACGGTTTAGAAAAAAGCAGAAAAGAGGCAATATGAAATTTATTTACAATGCTTTTGTTTTAAACCATATTGAATATGCGAAGATTTATAGTGAAATAAATACGAATTGCAGTAAATATAAAAATAAACCTTTTGCAGTTCATGCATCATATGGAATTGATAACAGACCATATTGGTATTATTTTGAGAACCATGGCTATAATGAATACAATATTTATATGCGTATTGAGATGTAAGGAGGATGAATATGGAGGAATTAACAGCTTTATTAAATGCTATTGATGATTCTTATTATGATTTTGTTTCAGCAATGATAAATTATGCAGCGAAAAAAACAACAAGACAAAAATTATTAGTTGATTATATTAAAAATACTCCAAATTTAAAATCTTCTGATGTCGTAAGATTCGTTTCGGAGCAAAATGATTTTTTTGAGGATGCTGCATATATGGAAGTTGGGTAACAATAGATAGAAAATACGGAGTAATAAGTTGAGTATGAAGAAATTAACAGAAACACAGAAAAGTATTATAAAGTGGGCATTTGTGCTGGTGCTTCTCGGCTTGATCGTCTATGTGTTCCGGGATATGGCAGGACCGATCGCAAAGCAGCTTGTGAAGACAAGCCCTTGGATCGTCGTGCTGATCCTTGTGGCGACATTGCTGTATGGTGTGTTTGAGAGTACGATCACGATGTTATTTGCCAGACGGTATAATCCGACGTTTACATTCAGACAGGCGTTTGGAATGACATATTTTGTGTCATTTTACAGAACGGCGACGCTTGGAAGCGGAGCGGGTGTGTCGGCTCTGGTTTACCTGAATGAGTATGGAGTGAAGACATCAGAAGCATTTGGTATGTATATGATTGAATATGCAGTGCACAAATTAAGCATCGGAATCATGGCGGTGATCCTGTATCTGCTGCATTTCCATTATATGAATGAAACCTTTGCGGAATATGAAGCATATATTGGAATTGGATTTGTGGCCACAGTTATTATTACGATATGTTTACTGTTGTTTGTATGTGCCGGATGGTTCCATCAGATCTTAAAGAAGCTGATGGATCTGGTGAATTACAAAGGACGATTTACAGAAAAGTTTGATAAAATCAAAGAACAGTGTGATATCATGGAAACGGAATCAAAGAAATTGCTGCGCCATTGGAAGCTGCTGCTTGGCGTTCTGCTGATCAACATTTGTAAATTTTCCTGCTGGTTTATGATTCCGTATATCGTACTGTACAAGAGCGGTGCATTTTCGCCGGATGTGGCACTGGCGATCACGACGGTATCAGTCATGCTGGCGGCAGTTATTCCTACGCCTGCAGGAATCGGTTCCAGTGAGTTTGTAATGATCGCAATGTTTGGTGCGATCGTGGGAAGTGCGAAAGCAGGAGCTATGGCACTGCTATACCGTTTTGCAACATTTGTATTTCCATGTGCGCTGGGCGCGGCCTATGCAGCGAAGTTTGCAGTTATAAAACAGAGAAAGAATAAGAAGAAGGAAGTCTGACCCGTATGAAATGTGGGACGGATGGAAAAATATCCGTCAGCTATATGCTCGATATGATATATGATGGACAGAAACAGGGTAAATACAGATATGAAAAAGTTGGTGGTGGGTATTCTTGCCCATGTTGATTCGGGAAAAACTACATTATCGGAAGCCATGTTATATACGGCAGGCAAGATCCGTAAGCTTGGACGGGTGGATCATAAGGATGCTTATCTGGATACGGATGCACAGGAGCGGGAGCGTGGGATCACGATATTTTCTAAGCAGGCGGTATTTACATATGATGGCATGGAGATCACACTGCTTGATACGCCGGGGCATGTTGATTTCTCGGCGGAAATGGAACGAACCTTACAGGTGCTTGACTATGCGATTCTTGTCATTAATGGCATGGACGGGGTACAGAGTCATACCGATACGTTATGGAAGCTGTTGAAGCGGTACGAGATCCCGACATTTATATTTGTAAATAAGATGGACATGGAAGGGACAGATAAAGATGCTGTTTTCCAAAATATACGAAAAAAGCTGGATGGGGATTGCGTTGATTTCTCATCTGGGGACAGAGATGAACAGATTGCGATGGCAGACGAGAGACTGTTAGATACCTATCTGGATAGTGGTATGGTTGAGACAGAGGATATCATCGAAGCAATTCTTGACAGAAAGATATTTCCTTGTTTCTGGGGATCGGCACTCAAACTCTCCGGTGTGCAGGAATTATTGGATGCGATGAATACCTATATGGTGATGCCTGCATATAATGCAGAATTTGGCGGACGGATCTTCAAGATATCGAGAGATGCAAAAGGGGAACGCCTTACCTATATGAAGGTGACCGGAGGAAGTTTAAAGTGCAGAGAGCAGATCGAGGGAACCGAAGGAAAAGTCAATCAGATACGGATTTATTCCGGTGCGCGTTACGAGACGGTAGAGGAGGCTTCTGCCGGAACGATATGTGCGGTCACCGGGCTTGGTGAGACATCCGCAGGTCAGGGCGTTGGATGTGAACAGGAAAATGTATTTGCCGGACTGGAACCTGTGTTATCCTATAAAGTCAGCTATCCGGAGGACAAGGATGCAGTTGTCGTGCTCCGGGATATCAGGCAGTTAGAGGAAGAAGAACCGGAGTTACATGTTGAGTTTGCACAGGAGACCGGAGAGATCTTTGTGAAGGTTATGGGACAGGTGCAGCTTCAGGTGCTGACACAGATTATAAAAGACAGATTTGGCTATCTCATATCATTTGGTATGGGAAGGATCATATATAAAGAGACACTTGCAGAACCGGTAATGGGAGTCGGACATTTTGAGCCGCTTCGTCACTATGCCGAAGTGCATTTGCTGATGGAACCGTTGGAGCCGGGAAGTGGCATGCAGTTTGATACGATATGCAGCGAGGATGTACTTGATAAGAACTGGCAGCGGCTGATCCTGACACATCTGGAAGAAAAGGAATACCGGGGCGTGCTGACAGGCGCACCGATCACGGATATGAAGATCACGGTGACTGCGGGACGGGCACATCAGAAGCACACAGAGGGCGGTGATTTCCGTCAGGCGACATATCGTGCAGTAAGGCAGGGGCTTATGATGGGAGAATGCAGGCTGTTAGAACCCGTGTATGCATTCCGGCTGGAGATACCTACAGAGATGACCGGGCGGGCGATGAATGATATCACGCGGATGCATGGACGATTTGCACAGCCGGAGATCGAGGGTGAAATGAGTATCCTGACAGGAACTGCACCGGTTGCTACGATGCAGGAGTACCAGCAGGATGTAACGGCATATACCAGAGGACAGGGTAAGTTATCCTGTACCTTGCAGGGATATGAGCCATGCCACAATGAAGATGAAGTGCTGGCGGCAAGTACCTATGATCCAGAGCTTGATATGGCAAATCCGGCATCATCAGTATTCTGTGCACATGGAGCCGGATATATCGTGGACTGGTACGATGTGTATGATATGATGCATGTAAAAGAAGATCCGGGATTTGCACTTGCAGGAATGGAAGATGTCCTGCGGAATATAACGTCAGAGCCTACTGAGGCAGACGAGGATAACCGAAAACGGATGGCGCGTGAGCGGCAGGACGCAGGTGCTCCGGTGTATGATGAGAAAGAGTTAGAGGATATATTTGTCCGTACCTATGGTTCAAACAGCCGGGAAAATGCAGCTTATAATAAAGCAGGTTTCAATCGGCGTAATAAGAGTGTATCGGAAGCGGACTGGTATGTGAAAAAGGCGGCAGAACATGGTAAAAGCAAAACTGCCGGTGCGCAGACACCGTCTGTCGGCTCAAAGACGGCGGATACCGGAATTGCCAGACCCGGAGCATACAGGAAGCAAAAGGGCGAGAAAGAATATCTGTTAGTTGATGGGTATAATGTGATATTTGCATGGGATGACCTGAAAGCACTGGCGGCGGTGAACATCGACAGTGCCAGAGATAAGCTGATCGATGTTATGTCGAATTATCAGGGCTATGTCGGCTGCGAGCTGATCCTCGTATTTGATGCGTATAAGGTGAAACAGAATCCGGGCAGCATCACAAAGCATGGAAATATCCATGTGGTCTATACGAAGGAAGCAGAGACTGCTGATATGTATATAGAAAAGACGACACATGAGCTTGGCAGAAAATATAAGGTGACGGTTGCCTCCTCAGATGGACTGGAACAGTTGATCATCATGGGGCAGGGCGCACTTCGGATGTCCTCCCGTGGGCTTCGGGAAGAAGTAGAACGTGTGAACCAGATTTTGAGAAATGATTATCTCAAATAAAACGGACATGTTTCTGGTATGATCCTGAAAAGATATTAGAGGGAATCGATTCCAAAACAGCTATATGTATGAAATTTGTTAAAAATAGAATGAAAAAGTGAGCATTCTTTTCACAAAATTATATTATATAGATAAAAATATTTGGAATGTTTAAATAAATTTGGAAAAAATAACCAAAGAAAACCATATATTCCTTGAAGTTAATAACAAAATCTGCTAAAGTGAATAGTATGAGCGTACGAATTCAGATGAGATATGGAGGAGGAAGTATGGGAAATAAATTATTTGTAAGACAGATGAAGAGAACCGTTGCCTGCGTTGCGGCAGCAGCTACTGTTTTCTCAATGAATCCGGCAGGACTTCCGTATGCAGGGGGACAGGCTGGGGCATTTGTTGTAGATGCAGCGACTGAGAGTACGGCAGTGGAGATCAGTACATATGAACAGTTTGCAGCTTTTGCAAAAGCGGTAAATGCAGGTACGGCAGAGTCATATGCAAGTGTAAAGCTGACAGCGGATATCACGATACCGGCAGGAACCACATGGACACCGATCGGTAGTGCAGCTAATCCATATACGGGAGTATTTGATGGGGATGGACATACAGTGTCAGGACTTACGGCAAGTATAACGGCTGCAGAATATAATGCTGAGAATGATAGTGTTCCGTTTGGTTTATTTGGACAGACGCAGGGAGCCACGATCAAGAATTTGAAGATGAGTAATGTAGAAATTTCCGGCTCTGCAGGATCGGGCAGTGGTATCTTATGTGGCAGATCAATTGCTACTACGATCAGTGGTTGTACGATTGATAATAGCTGTACGTTTAATGGCAATACAGCAATGGTTGGAGGCCTTGGATGTATGCTTATTGAAAGCACAGTTAGTGATTGTGTTGTTGCGGTGCAGCTTCAGTTGGAAAATCAGGCCCCACCTGCTGGTGGATATGTTTATGTATTAAGTAATTCTCAAATTATAAATAGTATATTTAAGGGCACAATCAAAGGAACTGGTGCTATTTCGCTTACAGGCGGATTTGTTGGAGTTAATAGTGGTTTGATAGCAAACTGTATTTATTCAGGAACTATGACAGCCGCTGGTTATAATATGTGTAGTGCTTTTGCAGGAGAGGCATCGAATTCAGGAACGATAGTTAACTGTTTTGCAAATGGTAAGTTTTCATTAACGGATGGTTCAACAGGTACTACAACAGGTATTTTCAGAGGAAATGGTAACGGTAATAAAGTTGCAGACTGTATTGCAAATACTGCTATGGAACCGATGAATCTGATAGGTGTAGCAGGCAATGTTACCGATTGCGTATTCATGGAGCCATCAGAGATCACAGCCGGTAATGCTTCTTACAAATTGAATGGATATGCAGCTTCTTTGACAGATGCTGAGAAGGAAGAATACCATACATCTGAATGGAAATCTTTTGTAGAAACAGACAATGGTTCACTGACGTTCAGTTCAGAAACCAAGGTTACAAGAAAAGTAACATTTTATGATACAGACAATAATGTGATCAGCGGCGGTTCAAACTTCATGGAGGAGGGCGCAAAGCTCGTATATCCGGAGGCAGCAGATCCTTCCTATATTGCATGGGTAGACAGCAAGGGAAGAATATATGATAAGAATTCAGTTGTTGGTTCTGAGGATCTGGAGCTGTATCCATTGACAGAAGGTTATGTGGATTCACTATTGAATATAAAACAGGTATCGATCACACTGGATAGTGATATTTCTCTGGTATATCTGGTAGATCCGGCTGTTCTGGAACGTTATCAGAATGCGACAATTGTGTACCGGGATGCATCCGGAACAGTACAGGGAGCATCGGGCTTGTCAAAAGAACTTACAAAGACTGTAAATGGCAAGACATATCTGTATGGAGAGTTTACAGGAATTGCAGCAAAGGAAATGACGAAAGATATAACAGCAACGCTGGAAGGTACCAGTGATGGTGGAATGACAAATTGCTACAGCAAGGCTTATACAACCAGTGTTGCTGATTATGCAAAACGGCTGATCGCAATGGATGGCACAAGTAAAGTATTAAAGACACTGTTGGTTGATCTGGTAAACTATGGTGCATCCGCTCAGACCTATTTTGGATATAACACTTCAGATCTGGCAAATGCAGATTTTGATGATTATCAGACCTATGCGAGTGCAAAACATTCATTAACAGGATTTACAAATTCCGGAAGCTCAGTTACAAATTCCGGTAATGTAAAGATCAGTGGACGAACATTGGTGCTTGAGAACCGTGTTGGTATTGCGGTGATCATTGATACATCTGAATATGAAGGGAATATTGCTGATATTACGATCAATGTCAACGGAACAGGAGTTTCAGATGTTATAGCAGGTCAGGATCTAAAGCCATATGGCACAAACAAATATTATGGTGTTACATATGAGATCCTTCCGACAAAGATGGATGAAACTTATACATTTACAGTTCAGGTAAATGGTGAAGCGTCAGCACGTATGACCTATGGTATATCTGCTTATGCCTATAATATGAGAAACAACAGCAATACAAAGCTGGTTGCATTACTGCAGGACATCATGGAATACGGTAATTCCGCATTAAACTACTGGCTTGCAAACTAAGAACGATAAGATATTAATATAAAGATATTGGAAATATAAGGAGGGTTTAAAAAATGAAAAAACAGTATGAATCACCAGTTATGGAGATCGTAGAATTTGAGGCAGAGGATATTATTACAACTTCAGGTAATATGCTTCCAACAGATCCAGCAAGCCAGATGTTGGAATAAAAAAAGCTAAATGTATAAAACACAAAATATAGTCACAATATGAAATTGTTTATTATAATATAACAGTTAACACAATAAAATACGGGGGCAGGGAAGTCTTATACCAAAACCTGCCTCCGTATTTTGTTCATTTGTTATGGTAACGAGGAAAACGCAGCATAAGACAGGCAGAAGTTAGAACAGCCTGAGAAATTGTTATTTATAAAGAGGATATACAATGCAGAAATACATAATGGCGCTGGATCAGGGTACGACCAGTTCAAGAGCAATTTTATTTGGAAAAAATGGAGAGATGGCTGCTGTATCACAGAAGGAATTTACACAGTATTTTCCGGAAAATGGCTGGGTAGAGCAGGATCCGAAGGAAATATGGGCATCTCAGATGAGCGTAATGATGGAAGCAAGAGAGACACTTGGTATTCCAGTAGAAGAGATTGCAGCGATCGGAATTACGAATCAGAGAGAGACAACGATTGTCTGGAATAAAGAAACAGGAGAACCGATTTATCCGGCTATTGTATGGCAGTGCAGAAGAACCGCTGACCGGATCGATGCATTAAAGGCAGAAGGGTATGATACTGTGATCCGGGAAAAGACCGGACTGATCGCAGATCCGTATTTTTCCGCTACGAAGATCGAGTGGATCCTCGATCATGTTGACGGAGCAAGAGAGATGGCAGAGCAGGGCAAGCTGTATTTCGGTACAGTGGATACCTGGCTGATCTATAAGCTTACCGGCGGCAGGGTTCATGCAACGGATTATACAAATGCATCCAGAACGATGCTGTTTAATATTCACACATTAGAGTGGGATAAGGAATTGCTGGAGAAATTCCGGATACCGGAAAGTATGCTGCCGGAGGTGCATAATTCCAGTGAGATCTATGGATACACGGATGAACGGTTATTCGGCGGTTCGATACCGGTTGCAGGTGTTGCCGGAGATCAGCAGGCAGCTTTATTTGGGCAGTGCTGTTTTGAACCGGGAGATACGAAGAACACATATGGTACCGGCTGTTTCCTGTTGATGAATACGGGAGACAGGGCTGTTTATTCCGAACATGGACTGCTTACTACGATAGCGATCGGACTGAACGGCAAGGTACAGTATGCACTGGAAGGCAGCGTATTTGTCGCAGGAGCGGCGATCAAATGGCTGCGCGATGAAATGAAGCTGATCGAGAAAGCCGGTGATACAGAGAGAATAGCATTATCCGTTAAGGACAGCAATGGTGTCTATGTGGTTCCGGCATTTACAGGACTTGGCGCACCATATTGGGATGCATATGCCAGAGGTGCGATCCTGGGACTGACCAGAGGCACCACAAGGGAACATATTGTTCGGGCAACCGTGGAATCACTGGCATATGAAACCTACGATGTGTTAAAGGCAATGGAGAATGATTCCGGCATGGAGCTGAAACGGCTGCGTGTAGATGGCGGTGCGAGTGCAAATAATTTCCTGATGCAGTTCCAGGCTGACCTGTTAGCAGGGGAAATTGTGCGCCCGGTCGTAACAGAAACGACAGCACTTGGTGCGGCATATCTGGCAGGACTGGCTGTTGGATATTATGACAGTATAGAAGAGATAAAGCAGAACTGGCAGGTGGAGCGGATATTTGAGCCGCAGATCGATGAAGAGATGCGGAGAATGCTGCTTTCCGGCTGGGAAAACGCAGTAAAGCGGGTGCTTTTATAAAATCAGAATTTAGTAGATAGAATTTGTGAGCTGTTTTCAGATGAACAGAAAATAGTTACAAATAGCAGGAGATAAAAATATGACAGATAAGATCAAGACAATACTGGAACAAATGACAATAGAAGAAAAGGCTGACATGGTATGCGGTGCAAGTAATTTCTGCACAGCGGATGCTTCCAGATATGGGGTGCCTGCGATCCGTATGCTGGATGGAGGAACCGGGATCAATTATGAACAGTTGATCGCAGATCTGATCCTATCCTGGCGTACAAATCCACGCGATGAGGAAGAAGCATGGCTAATGAAGGATTTTAGTGCAACAGAAGAAAGAAATGTTATATTTGACTATTTCCGTCCGGACAAGCTGACAGAAAAAGAGACAAAGGTCTGGAAAAAAGTCCGGGAATATCTGAAGGAACAATTTATAAAGAATACAACCAATAATGATACGACGCTTGCATTTGTTGAAATGGCAGGCGATGCGGCGGCTGATATTATGTCTCCGGCATGTTTTCCGTGTGGCATGATGCTGGGAGCAACCTTTAACCCCGATGTTGTCAATCAGACAGGACATGCACTTGGAAGAGAAGCGAGAGCATATGGTGTGAGCATGCTTCTTGGAACTCCGAATATCAATATCCACAGAGATCCACTGGGCGGAAGACTGTTTGAGGGATTCTCTGAGGATCCGTGTCTGGTAGCGAAGCTTGCTCCGGAATATGTAAAGGGTGTGCAGGCGGAAGGCGTTGCAGCAAATATCAAGCATTTTGCTGCCAATAATCAGGAGAAGAACCGTCAGGGAATAAATGAAACGATATCAGAACGGGCATTGCAGGAGATTTATTTTCCTGGTTTCCGTGCCTGTGTAGAGCAGGCACAGCCTGCGACAGTTATGGCAGCCTATAATAAGATCAATGGAACAGCCTGCACTGCAAATGAATGGCTGTTAGACGGTATTCTGCGTAAATACTGGGGCTTTGAAGGTATGGTCGTATCAGACTGGGGGGCAGTATATGATCCGATCGCAGCGTTAAAGGCAGGCAATGATCTGAATATGCCGGGAATCACAGCAGATCCGGAGAAGGTTGTTCAGGCAGTAGAAGCCGGGGAGCTGACGGAAGAGGAGCTTGACTGGAATGTGGCGAGAGTGCTGGAGCTGATGGACACCTATGGTTCACCGGAATGCTATGATATGTCAGCACAGTATATTATGGATATGTCGAAGCAGGCAGCATATAAGGCAGCCTGTGAGGGAATTGTATTATTGAAAAATGAAAATGGAATCTTCCCGATCCGGTCGAAAGGAAAGGCGGGCAATGATTCTGTATTTGAAACTGTATCAGACGAGGAGGTAATGTCCGGGGTTGTTCTGTGCGGAAGCGGAGCTATCCGTTTATATGACTGTGGTACCGGAAGTGCAGGTATTACGACAGATAAGGACAGCAGCATCTACGAGGGGCTGATCCAGAATGGTGTCGAGGTGAGTATCGGAATACCGGCAGCAGGGAAGCGTGCAGGCATTTCCACTTATATCTGCGTTGCCAGAATACCGGGCATGGAAGGAAATGACCGGAAGAATATGAAGCTGTCCGCCGAGGATGCACAGATTTTGAATCAGATGTTAGATCTGAAACGGGAAAATCCACTTGTGAAGCTGGGACTTATCTTAAATGTAAGCGGGCCGGTCAACCTGGCACTTTGGGAGCATGAGTTAGATGGCATCTTCTGTATGTTCTTACCGGGTATGGAAGGTGGACATGCAATGGCAGATATCTTAATCGGCAGAGTGAATCCATCCGGAAAGCTGCCGCTGACATTCCCAAAGAAATATCAGGATACACCGACGTATCTGAATTTCCCGGGTGACGGATATCAGGTCAATTATGGAGAAGGCATCTATGTCGGATACAGATATTATGATAAGAAGATGGTAGAGCCGTTGTATCCATTTGGACATGGATTATCCTACAGTCATTTTGAGATCAGCAATGAGCGTGCAATCGGAGAGCAGTCTCCGGTAGAGATCGTTTATCCGGATGGCAAAGTAGATAATAAGAAAATGCCGGTATTTACGGATTCGATCAAGATCGCTGTGGATGTGATCAATCAGGGACCGGAAGAATTCTCTGAAGGTATGGAAGTTGTTCAGCTCTATATCAGTGATCCGTATGCATCCATCTCAAAGCCTGTAAAGGAATTGAAAGCGTTTAAGAAGATCCGGCTGGCATATGGCGAACAGGAGAAGGTCAGCTTTACTCTGAAAAAAGACGACTTTGCTTCATTTGACAGTGACCTGCATCAGTGGGTAGCGGAAGAAGGTATCTATAATATCCTGATCGGAAACAGCTCACGAAATATCGTGTGCAGCATGCCTGTCTATCTGGATGCAAAGACGGAGTACAGCTACAGTATCGAGACACCGATCAAGGTGCTGTATGAGAATTCTGTGACGAAAGCGCATATGAATCATCTGTGGCTCAGACTGGGACTTGATCCGGCGGATATTGACAATAAATACGAATATGAGCCTCACACCAGACTGATCGATCTGGTTCATCTGAAATGTGAGAATCCGGAGCAGGAAGCACTGGATGAATTCGAACTTCGGGTTGGAAGCCTGAAGCGGGCATAAAGAAACGAAAAAAAGCCATTTCCAACATATATTCATGGATTTAAATGTATGGTATGGAGATGGCTTTTTTATTTGAAAAAAATTCGAATTTTCACTTTAAAGTAAAAAAGTTTATTGCGTTGAAGTAAAAAAGTGCTTGCATTATTTTAAAAAACTGCTATACTATACTCACACCAACGCGTTAAAGTGAGAAAATAAATAGAAAGAGCGTTGGATACCCCTGAGAGTTTGATCGGCTCATCAGGTGATAAAAAAGATTTAGGAGGAAACAGCGATGATAGGCGGAGATATGATCACGTACAGACCTGATATTCAGGTGCTTGATGCTACAATTCGAGATGGAGGACTTGTCAACGATTTTTATTTTACAGATGAATTTGTAAAAGCACTTTATGAAGCAAATTTGAAGGCTGGTGTTGATTATATGGAATTCGGCTACAAGGCTTCCAAGGAGATGTTCGATGTAGAAAAGTTCGGAAAGTGGAAGTTCTGTGACGAAGAAGCCATTCGCAGTATAGTCGGAGAGAATAATACAGAGATGAAGATATCTGTTATGGCGGATGTCGGAAGATGCGATTACAAGACAGATATTATTGACAGAGCAGACAGTGTTATTGACATGATACGTGTGGCTACATACATCAACACCATGCCTGCTGCGATCGAGATGATAGAGGATGCACATGCAAAGGGATATGAGACGACCTGTAACATTATGGCGATCTCAAAGGATCAGGAGTCAGAGATCGATATCGCTCTTGAGATGTTAGGCAAATCAAATGTAGACGGAATCTACATTGTAGACAGCTACGGCTCTTTATACCCGGAGCAGATCCAGAGACTGACACAGAAATATGTGGCAGTTGGAGAGAAATACGGTAAGAAGATTGGTATTCATGCACATGACAACATGAAGATGGCATATGCAAATACTGTTGAAGCAATGAGACATGGAGCAAGCATGTTAGATGGAACGGTAAGCTCTATGGGACGAGGTGCAGGAAATTGCGCGATGGAATTGCTGCTTGGCTTCCTTCGTAATCCAAAGTACAATCTGTACCATATCCTGAAGTTCATTGAGCGTTACATGGTTCCGTTAAAGGAAAAGGGTGATGCTGTATGGGGCTATGATGTACCTTACATGCTGACTGGTATGCTGAACCAGCATCCAAGAGATGCCATTGATTTCATCAAACAGGGCAAACACGAATACGCTGACATGTACAGCTACTTACTTTATCGCGAGTAAGAAGTAGAAATCGTTTCAGTGTAGTCTTTATTTCGTAATAAATGTACATAAAGACCATCCATTTTATATACGACACATATTATTTTACAAGACACTTTCGTGAGTTTTTGAACAAAATGAAAGCTACATTACATATTATTGCGTAAGACGTTATGATAGTAATGATAGCTTTCATTTTATTTTTAATTATTGGCGCTCGGAAAGGCTTTCTGACATCAATGTTACAGAAAAAACCTGTACAAAATGTGGGGTTTGTGGTATTTTTTACTATATGTGATTTGACAGTCGATTAGGTGCTGTCAGGCGGTAAGAAACGAAAAATAGATTTGATATAAGAGGTGGCAGATAAGATGGATTATAACAAATTAGCAGAATTAATATTCCCGGATATAACAGGAACGGTAGACGATCTCGAAGCAAGATTTCCAAAGAGAGACTTGCCGGAGGGTGCGAAGGTAACGAGATTTGCGCCAAGCCCAACCGGATATATGCATATCGGTGGTTTATATGCTGCTATGATATCAAGAAAACTTGCAAAGCAGAGCGGTGGTGTGTTTTATCTTAGAATAGAAGATACAGACAGAAAGAGAGAGCTTGAAAATGGCGTGGAGGAGATCATCAATTCCTTAAACAAGTTTGATCTTGGATTTGATGAGGGACCATTTGAAGGAAGCCCTGTCACATATGCACCATATAAGCAGAGCGAGAGAAAAGAGATCTATCAGATCTGCGTTAAGAAGCTGATGCAGGAGGGATATGCATATCCTGATTTTACAACTGCGGAAGAACTGGATGCGATAAGAGCAAAGCAGGAGGCTGCAAAGGTAGATATCGGATATTATGGAGAGTATGCAGTTGGAAGAAATCTGACATACGAGCAGATCGAGGAGAAATTGGCAGCCGGAGAGCCTTATGTTGTCAGACTTAAGAGCCCGGGCGAGGCAGGCAAGACAGTTGTTTACAGTGACCCGATCCGTGGTAAGATCGAGATGCCTGAGAACATGATGGATGTTGTGCTGTTAAAATCTGACGGAATTCCAACCTATCATTTTGCACATGCAGTAGATGATCATTTTATGAGAACAAATATGGTCATTCGTGGTGACGAATGGCTTGCATCCTATCCGCTTCATAAGCAGTTATTTGAACTGTGCGGATTTGAACTTCCTGAGTATGCACATATTTCACCAATCATGAAGATGGAAATATCCGTTGATGAGGATGGAAATGAACATCAGCACAAGAGAAAGCTTAGTAAGAGAAAGGACCCGGAGGCAGCCGTTGGCTTCTATCAGGAGCAGGGTTATCCATCCGAGAGCGTATTGGAATATCTGATGACGATCGCCAATTCCAATTATGAGGAATGGCATGCAGCAAATCCTGATAAGACGATCGATGATTTCACATTGTCACTTGCGAAGATGCCGGCATCCGGTGCATTATTTGACATGGTGAAGTTAAATGATGTCAGCAAAGAGATGATCTCCACATTTTCAGAAGAAAAGTGCTATGAGAAGATCATGGCATGGGCAAAAGAATTTGATAAGAAGCTGTATGAATTTGGCACAAATGATAAAGAGAGCTTCTTAAAGACGATCAGCCTCTGGAAGATGTCCGGAAATAAAGTCCGTAAGGATGTTGGCAAGTGGTCAGATCTGGCAGAGATGTTCGGCTATCTCTATGTGCCGGAGAATGAACTGAAGCTTTCCTACGAGGTCGATGAGAAGTATAATGCAGATCAGATGGCAGAGATCATCAATGAATATAAGAAGGATCTGTTCTTAGATGCAGAGAACTGGTTTGCCGAGATGAAGGTAATGGGCGACAAACTTGGCTATTGTCCGAATGTCAAGGAGTATAAGAAGAATCCGGATGCTTATAAGGGATCGATCACAGATGTCTGCACGATCGTTCGTGTGGCAATAACCGGTAAGAAGAATTCACCGGATCTTGCTACGATCATGAACGTGATCGGCAAGGATCGTACGATCGGAAGACTGGACAAGTTCCTGGCAGCGATCGGCAAGTAAGATAATAGAAATACAGGCAGAGTTTTATATATCTTAAAAAGGAGGCAGTGGCGAATCACTGACCGGCAGCAGCGGAATGAAACGTGGAAGTCGACAGGATTTGGCTACGGATGATTATGAAGAAGAAAACATACGAAGGATACACATATGTAGACGGTGGTGTCTGTGCAGCAAAGGGATTTGTGGCAAATGGTATAAACTGCGGACTGAATTCCGATAAGAATAAGAATGATCTGGGTATGGTTTACAGCAGTACAGTCTGTAATGCAGCAGCCGTATATACACAGAACAAGGTAAAAGGTGCGCCGATCCTTGTAACTAAGGAGCATCTGAAGGCAACAGGCGGCAAAGCCATGGCAGTTGTCGTTAATTCAAAGAATGCAAATACCTGTAATGCGGATGGCGTGGAAAAGGCAGAGCGGATCTGTGAGCTGGCAGCAGATGCACTGGGAATCGATGCAGATATGATCATCAATGCATCGACCGGTGTGATTGGTCAGATCATTCCGATCGAACCATTTGAAGAGCACATGAAAGAGCTTGCTGGCGGTTTAAGTGTCGATGGCAATGATAAGGCTGCAAATGCGATCATGACGACAGATACAGTTGATAAGCAGGTTGCAGTAGAATTCATACTTGGTGGCAAGATCTGTCGTCTTGGTGGAATGGCAAAGGGAAGCGGTATGATCCATCCGAATATGGCAACCACGCTGAACTTTATCACAACGGATGTTGCAATCTCAGCCGATATGATCCAGAAGGCTCTGAGTGAGATCGTAAAGGTAACCTATAATTGTCTGTCTATAGATGGTGATACATCGACAAATGATACTTTAAGTGTCATGGCAAACGGACTTGCAGGAAATGAAGAGATCGTAACAGAAAATGACGACTATGCAATTTTCAAGAAAGCACTGTACATCGTTATGGAGTGTATGACGATGATGCTCGCAAGTGATGGAGAGGGCGCAAGCAAGATGCTGGAATGTACAGTATCAGGAGCACCGGATCAGGACACAGCGATCATCGTTGCAAAGAGCATTATCCGTTCCCCACTGACCAAATGTGCGATGTTTGGTGAAGATGCAAACTGGGGACGTATTCTCTGCGCGATCGGATATGCAGAAGCAGATTTCGGTATCGATAAAGTAGATGTAGATCTTGAATCTGAGAAGGGTATCGTAGAGGTATGCAGAAATGGTTCCGGTATTCCATTTTCTGAGGAAAAAGCCTCTGAGGTATTATCCGAGGATGATATCTACATCAATGTCAATCTGAATCAGGGTGAAGCATCCGCCAAGGCGTGGGGCTGTGACCTGACTTATGATTACGTTAAGATCAACGGTGATTATCGTTCATAAATAAAAAGTGCCACCGATAGACGGTTAGCCTTGATATGATGAGTTAAAAATAACCCCTTTTATTAGACCTTTTTTGTCTAATAAAAGGGGTTCACTTCAAGGCTGGGAGGTTATTTTTTATACTTATAGTGCGCTGATTAGCGTGTCCCAAATGAATCTGTCCAGAGTGGCATATAGCCGCTTCGGATGGCTACTGCTTGGGAAGCCAGATTTGTAACAGACGCACTATAAAATGGAATCATATTTCGTTCCAGAATTTCGACTGTCAGATTTCTAACCAGCAAACGGGCTAGACCATATCCTCTCCATTTCTTTTTTACATCAATTCCAACTTCCATCAGTTTACCGGTGGGAGCAGCACCCGCAATTGCTATTATTTCGTTATCTTTTATTGCACATAAAACGATGGTTGTATTTGTATTTCCTTCTGCATCAAAAGCCAGTGAATTTTCAAAGCCCTCGATATCACATAATGTTTTAAGGTTGTTACCTTCATATAATTCGTCTCGAGTTTTACCTGATAACAGTTGTTTTCCAAGTTCATATTTTTCTTCAGACAGAGAAATGATATTTGTATCTCTGATGCTGAGAATTTTAACATAATTTTTAGCAGCCTTTTTGTTCTTTACGAAATGTGTGCCTTCTTCTTTTAATTGATCTGTTGAACAATTTATGTAGCCGGCAATGTAGTCATATATTTTATTATTTATCTCATCTTTATTAATATAAGAATTATTCATGATTTTCTCCATAAGTATAGTCAGACAGGGAGATAAAAACTTATCTCCCTGAAATGAATGATTTGCATTTGAACTGTGCTTAATACCGTGTATCTACTGAAAAGCCTGTTTGCTGCAAGGAAGATTTCGTTATGGTTCGGAACCAGTGAATGGAGGAGTTGTAGTTTCCCTCTACTACTGTTACCGTTCCCTTTACATTTTTTGTTTTTAACTGGTAAGTTTTGCCCTTCTTCAGCTTTAAAGATGTTTTATTCAGCGCAGCTTTCTTGGCCGTGGTCTTGTTTGCGGTAAGGGTGGCATCATTTGTGGTTGTATTTGTAGTAGAAGTGGCAGTGTTTATAGCTGCGGTCTTACTTGTGGCAAGGGCAGCATTGGTGCCTGTGTATGTACTGACAGCGGAAACTGTGCGCTCATTTAAAGTTGCTGCCTGAACTGCTGCCTGTGCTGGCAATGCAGTTACGATAACCATACCGAGCAGGCTGCATCCGATGATTGTACGTTTCCAGAAAGAATTGGAATGATATGGTGACGTCCCATTTTATATTTTAGAATTTTGTACGCAAAAAAGAACTTTATAATGAGATCCTTTTTGGAAGAGGCGCAGTTATGACCCTTTGGCTGATGTCATATATCAATCAGCAATATTCGATATAGCAGATTGGTTATCGACCGGCAGGTGGTCTTATAACGAGACTGCCTGCTTTCTTTAATTCCGTTTCTCTCATATTTGTTCAAAAAACTTCAAAAAAATGCAAATTAATGATTGATTCTGAACGAAATGTGTGTTAATATAAACCCAAGTTGAACGAATATGATTGATTTTGAACGAAAAATCGGTTATAATGCATATATATGAATTGAATTGCAAATAATAAAATGATTTGATAATAAGGAGACCTATATATATGCTTACGGAAGAAAGATATAACAAGATACTGGAAGCTCTGAAGAACAAAGGAACGATCACAGTTGCAGAAATGACAGAGTGCACAGGAGCATCAGAATCAACCATAAGGCGGGATCTTATCGCTCTCGATGAAATGGGAAAACTGAATAAGGTACACGGAGGAGCTACAGCAGTTGCACACCAGTTTATTGCAGATGAGATTGCGGTCAGTGTAAAAGAGCAGCTCTGTGTGGAAGAAAAGAAAGCAATTGCGCGGTATGCGGTGAATATGATCAATGATGACGATTTTATTTTCATAGATGCAGGAACAAGTACCGGATGGATGATCGAGTATCTGGAATCAACCAGAGCGACATTTGTCACAAATGGAATTGCACATATCAAACGGCTGATGAACAAAGGACTTCGGGCATACATGATCGGAGGACTCGGAAAGCCGGTCACAGAATCTACGGTAGGTGCAGATGCTGTAAATAATATGAAGATGTTCAATTTCTCAAAATGCTTTCTTGGAACCAACGGTGTACATACAGATTACGGTTTCACGACAGTCGATGTAGAAGAAGCACTTGTAAAGATGGAAGCGGTCAACCGATCTTATGCGAGTGTTGTCCTTGCCGATCACACGAAGTTTGACAAGGTTACAGCGGTTACATTTGCAGGAATCAAGAAGGCGTGTATTATCACCGACCGACTTGTAAATGATAAGTATGCAGATGCAACAGTCATAAAGGAGGTAATGAAGGAATGATCTACACAGTAACTTTCAATCCGGCAATCGATTATGTTGTCAGAATGGAAAAACTGGAAATCGGTTCGGTAAACAGAAGCAGAGAAGAAGCCCTGTTCTACGGTGGAAAGGGAATCAATGTTTCGACAGTCCTTAAGAATCTGGGCGTAGATTCTGTAGCACTTGGATTTGTTGCAGGCTTTACCGGAAAAGCGATTGAAGAAGGAGTCGCTGCCCTTGGTGTAAAAGCTGATTTCATCACGGTTTCAGATGGCGTTAGCAGAATCAATGTTAAGCTGAAAGCCGGAGAAGAAACAGAAATCAATGGAAAAGGCCCTAATATCAGCGATGCAGAACTGGAAGAACTTTATAAGAAATTAGATGGTTTAACAGACGGTGACTGTCTGGTTCTGGCAGGAGCGATCCCACCATCTTTACCATCTGATGTGTACGAGAAGATCATGGCAAGACTTGCAGGCAAGAAGGTTGATATCGTAGTCGATGCTACGAAGGATCTCCTGTTAAATGTTCTCAAGTATCATCCGTTTCTTATCAAGCCGAATAACTTCGAGCTTGGAGAAATGTTTGGCGTAACACTTCATTCCGATGAGGAGATTGAAGAATATGCAAAGAGATTACAGGCACTTGGAGCAAGAAACGTAGCGATCTCCATGGCAGGAGACGGATCTATGCTGCTCACAGAGACCGGAGAGACATACAGAATGGGCGTTCCAAAAGGAAAAGTTGTTAATTCTGTAGGAGCCGGAGATTCCATGGTGGCAGGATTTATCGCAAGCTATTTTGCAGAGCATGATTACAAGAAAGCATTAAAGTACGGCGCAGCAACAGGCAGTGCAACTGCATTTTCAGAAGGACTTGCAACAAAAGACCAGGTTGAGAAACTTTTAGGACAATTTTAACAGTTGGGGAAAAGGGAGAAGAACCGACTGACCTGACCAGATCCTGATAAACCGGTATTTGAGTAAAGGAGAATGAGTATGAGAATAAGGGAGTTATTAAAAAAAGAAGGAATTGCCCTTGGTGTAAAAGTAGATTCTAAAGACGCAGCGATCGATTATCTGATCGATCTTCATGTAAAATCGGGCAATATAACAGATAAGGCAGAATTCAAGAAAGGAATTCTTGCAAGAGAGGAATCCGGTTCGACCGGAGTTGGAGAGGGAATCGCGATCCCTCATTCCAAGAATGCAGCAGTTAAGCAGCCGGGACTTGCAGCTATGACAGTACCGGACGGTGTAGATTATGATTCATTAGACGGACAGCCTGCAAACCTGTTCTTCATGATCGCAGCACCGGAAAAGGGCGCAGATGTACATCTGGAAGTATTATCAAGACTCAGTATGTTGCTGATGGATGAGAACTTCAGAGCAGAACTTCTTGCAGCAAAGAATGCAGATCAGTTCTTAGATATCTGCAGCAAATATGAGATGGAAAAGTTCGCGGATGAACTTGGAGAAGCAACAGAAGATAAGAAAGAAAACGCACCGGAAAAGACAGGATACAGAGTCCTTGCAGTTACAGCATGTCCGACCGGTATCGCACATACATTTATGGCAGCGGAAGCCCTTGAGAAAAAAGGAAATGAAATGGGCATTACGATCAAGGTTGAAACAAATGGTTCCGGCGGTGTTAAGAATCGTCTGACAGCAAAGGAGATTGAAGAATGTGACGGTATTATCGTAGCAGCCGATAAGAATGTGGAGACTGCAAGATTTGACGGCAAGCCAGTTCTTTTTACAAAGGTAGCAGATGGTATCCACAAACCGGAAGAGCTTATCAATAAAGTGATCGATGGCAAGGTTTCGGTGCATCATGAGAGTGGAAAGAAAGCAGAGGAAGAAAGCGCAGGCGGTGTTGGAAGTCAGATCTACAAGCATCTGATGAGCGGTGTATCCCATATGCTTCCATTCGTTATCGGTGGCGGTATCATGATCGCACTGGCATTCCTGATCGATACAATCTGTGGATATGGTTCAACCGGTGGTTCAAACTTCGGTACCTGTACACCACTTTCCGCATTCTTTAAATATGTCGGAGATCTGTCCATGGGACTGATGGTTCCGGTACTTGCAGGTTATATCGCATATTCGATCGCAGATCGTCCGGGTCTTGCAGTTGGATTTACCGGCGGACTTCTTGCTTCATCCGGTAATGCAGCGATCGCAAAATATATATGGGCAGGTGCAAGCCTTTCCCCATTCCAGAATTTTATCTCAAAATTCGGTTTTGTAGGCGAAGGCTCCGGTAATACAGTATCCGGTTTCTTAGGTGGTATTCTTGCAGGTTTCCTTGCAGGTTATATCGTACTTTTATTAAAGAAGATGTGTTCAAAGTTCCCTCAGTCATTAGAGGGTATCAAGCCAACATTGATCTATCCGTTAGTTGGTATTTTCCTTGTAGGCGTATTGATGGTATTTATCTTTAATCCATTGATCGGCCTTGTAAATACAGGACTTTCCAATATGCTTACATCACTTGCAGATAAGAATCTGTTAGCTCTCCTTGGTCTGATCCTCGGAGCAATGATGGCGATCGACATGGGCGGTCCTATCAACAAGGCAGCTTATGTATTCGGCTCGGGAATGCTTTCTACAGCAGCAGACCTTGTATCAGCCGGTGCATCCCAGAGTGATGCAGCCGTTCAGGCATGCTACATTTCCATGGCAGCCGTAATGATCGGCGGTATGGTTCCACCAATGGGAATTGCACTTGCATGTAAGCTGTTCCCTAAGAAATTCACAAAGGCAGAAAGAGGCTCAGCCGTTTCTAACTTTGTAATGGGTTGTTCCTTCATCACAGAGGGTGCGATTCCGTTTGCAGCAGCAGATCCGCTTCATGTTATCCCATGTACCCTGGTTGGTGCGGGTGTAGCAGGAGCATTATCAGCAGCATTCAAATGTACACTGATGGCACCACACGGAGGAATCTTCGTATTTGCAACAGTAGGACATCCATTGTTCTACATTCTTTCATGGGTGATCGGTTCTGTAGTAACCTGTTTACTGCTCGGTCTGATCAAGAAAAATGTAGCAGAAGAATAAAAACAAAAACCCTATCCTTTTTAATAACGGTGGGAACAGAAAGAATCTGTTCCTGCCGGATATAAATAAAACAGGGATATTTCAAATATTAAATCAAAAGTAACAATGTTGATCATGCGTTTGTCCGAATCGGATAAATGATAAAAGAGATATAAAAAGGAGAAGATAATTATGGTATCACAGACAGTTAAAGTTATTAATGAGCAGGGATTACACATGAGACCGGCAGGAGTATTTGCAAAGGAAATGACAAAGTTCAAATGTAACGTAACAATCGATATTGCCGGTAAGAGAATCAACGCAAAGAGCGTTATGCTGATCATTGCAGCATGTATTAAGTGTGGAACAGAGATGACAATTGAGTGTGACGGTGAAGACGAGCAGGCAGCTCTCGCAAAGGCAGTAGAGTTGGTTGAATCCGGTCTTGGCGAATAGTCAGACAGCATTCTTTCATCTGGAAAGCGGGGTAGAAGATATGTTAAAAGGAATAGGCGGCTCAGCCGGTTATGGCATCGGAAAGGTTGTCATCATCAGTGATGGCAAACCGGAATATAAGCAGCATACAGTAACAGATACAGATGCTGAACTTCAGAGATTTGAGAATGCTATGGAAGTTTTTGTTGAAAAGACTCAGAAAATGGCAGATGCAATGAAAGAAAAGGTTGGAGGACATAATGCAGAGATCCTGGAAGGACATATCGTTTTGATGAGTGATCCATTTATGCAGGATCAGATCAAGGAGTTGATCGGTAATGGCGAATGTGCAGAAGCAGCCGTTGACAGCGTATGTGATATGTTCGTATCCATGTTCTCCCAGGTAGATGATGAACTGACCAGACAGAGAGCAACTGACGTAGGAGATATCCGTGTCCGTATGCTTAAGATTCTTACCGGTACGCCGGATATTAATATCGGAGATGTTCCGGCAGGTACAGTGATCGTCGCAAAGGATCTGACACCATCCATGACAGCAGGAATCGTAAAGGAAAATGTAGCAGGTATTATCACCGAGATTGGCGGTAAGACTTCTCATTCAGCTATTCTTGCAAGAGCACTTGAGATCCCTGCTGTACTTAGTGTAGATGGTATCGTAGATCAGGTGTCCGATGGTATGATGGCAGTTGTAGACGGATGCGAAGGCGTTTGCATCTTAGAACCTGCGATGGATGAGATCGCAGAATATGAGACAAAGCGTGCAGATTACCTGAAAGAGAAGGAACTGCTTCAGATCTACAGAGGAAAAGATACAGTAACTGCTGATGGAACAAAGGTAGCTTTATATGGCAATATCGGCAATCCAGAGGATGCCAAGGGTGTTGTAGCTGCTGATGGTGAAGGCGTAGGCTTATTCCGTACTGAGTTCCTGTTCATGGGAACAGACAGCTTGCCAACAGAGGACGAGCAGTTTGAAGCATATAAGGCAGCAGCCGAGACGATGCAGGGTAAAGAAGTTATTATCCGTACACTGGATGTCGGCGGTGACAAAGATATCCCGTATCTCGGATTGGAAAAAGAAGACAATCCGTTCCTTGGTTTCCGTGCAGTCAGATATTGTCTGAAAAATGAGGACAGCTACAAGGTACAGCTTCGTGCATTGCTTCGTGCGAGTGCATTTGGCGATATTAAGATCATGGTTCCGCTTGTTACCTGTGTGGATGAGATTCGACGGGTAAAAGAACTGGTAGCGGAACTTAAGAAGGAGTTAGATTCAGAGAAAATCGCATATAACAAGGATATTCAGGTCGGCGTTATGATCGAGACTCCTGCAGCCAGCCTGATCGCAGATCTTCTGGCAAAGGAAGCTGATTTCTTCAGTATCGGTACAAATGATCTGACCCAGTATACAATGGCAGTTGATAGAGGAAATGCCAAGGTTGCATATCTGTATTCCGCATACAATCCTGCTGTTCTTCGTTCTATGAAGAATGTTATTGAAGCAGGAAATGCAGCAGGCATCATGGTAGGTATGTGTGGTGAAGCAGCTGCTGATCCGTTACTGATCCCACTTCTGATCTCCTTTGGACTGGGAGAGTTCAGTGTATCGGCAACTTCTGTTTTAAGAACCAGAGGCACAATTGCCAAATGGTCAAAGGCAGATGCAGATGCTCTTGCAGCAAAAGCATTGTCCTTATCCACAGAAGCTGAGGTGGCTGAACTGTTAAAAGCCTCCGCAAGATAAGCGAAAAGCCCATATCTGTTTTGTTTGGAACAGAATGAAAGATATTAAAAGCAACTAGTACTATAATTACACCTATTATTCCGCAAGTCGTTTGCACTCTATTTCAACGCAGCGGTACTAAGCTCCTTGCCTATGGCAACTCGCTAAGGACCGGCGTTGAAAAAGGCTTGCTACATAATAGTGTAATATATAGTAACTGTTGCTTTTGTAATATATCGGATAGTTCCAAACAAAACAGATATGAAAGTTTCTGCAATTAGCGCAGGCGAGGCTTAAAAAGTGCATTATTTTCTAAGACGGTTTTCTGCATATTTGAATAGCCGGGTAAATGTCAAGAATACATTTTTTACAAAATTTGAAAGCTTGAGTGTGGGGTTTTCACGAATTTCTTACGAAAATTAATTTGCACTGGAATTTTATGGAAAATATTTGGTAATATTAATAATATAGAAGTCTGAAATAAAAAAGTTATTTTTTAGCCGTAGCGGCAAGACGAAACAGGGTACATATTGGCAGTTGGAGATGTTTTCAATAGGTAGAGAGGAAGATAGGTTATGTTTGAAAACGAAAAAGTGAAACATGTAAAATTTGGTGAGGGAAATGTAGTTGAATGTGATGGTACACACATCCGTATTTTATTTCAGTGTGAGAATATAGAAAAGACTTTCACTTATCCAACCGTATTTGAGAAGTTTGTAAGATTTGACAGTCAGGACGCACAGGACAGGGTCACAGATGATCTGAATACCGCAAAAGAGGAGGCTGCAAAGCTGGAAAATCTCAGAAAATTATTCATGGCTGAGCAGGCAAAGAAGCGAAAGCTGGAGAAAGCAGCCAAGGCAACAAAGAAAAGATAAAGCAAGAGCACCCGGTCGGGTGATCAGCCCATCTTCTTCCATTGAGCGGAGACTGTTGGTCAGAACCTTCTGGCTGATACCGGTCAGATCATGTTTAAGTTCGTTGAAATAAGGCTACCGCAATCCCACTGGCTTTAGACAATGGGTAGTTCACTACTGAGAATACTTACTTCATAAAAACTTCATACAAAAAAGTTCTTGACTTGGAGTAAGGTTCAAAGAGTATGATAGGAGTGTACGAAAAAGGTATGCTCCTTTTTCATATATAAATACGGAAAACATCAGAACATAAGAGCATAAGCTCTGAAGCAGGTTTAAGTAAGATGGAGAGTGATAGTATGAAGACTACAAACAGAGAAGAAATTGCTGAGATCGTTACACATGCAGCATTTTACTGTGGATGGCCAAAGGCATGGGCAGTATTCCGTATGGCAAAAGAAGTCTGGGCAGAAGAAGATAAGTAGGAGAAATGTGGCAGTTGTGGTATAATGAACATCGGTGTACCATAATAAAATGTAGACAGGAGACGGCATGGAAAAGTTAGTATTAATACATGTAGATGACATCGAATATCACAAGATACAGAACATTGCGAGCCGGATGAAGATCACTGTAGACCGGATACCGGAAGAAATAGTGACAGCGAATTATAAGTTGGGCGAGCTTGTAAATGGAGCCTATAAAAACGCCGCAGATACGATAGATGGAACTGGTCGGGAACAGGAAAATGTGACAGGACATTCTTCAGAGACAGGGGCGGTGAACGCACAGGCAAAGAGCCGTGCAGACAGCTTAATTCTGGTATGCAATCTGAAAGAAAAACGGCTGGATAAGATGTTGTTTGAGCTTCGTCATGCTGAGGTGAAGGTTATGTATAAAGCCATTCTGACACCAAGCAATCAGAACTGGACAGTTCCGATGCTGATGCAGGAGCTTTGCAGAGAAAGATTTGCAATGATGAGAAAGTAAAAAAAGATCGTACAGGGATGAATTTGATTCTCCTGTACGATTATTTTTTATAATACGATTTTAATGTTTGCAGATAAAGTTTCATGCGTCGTTTATGCTTTCGGCTGCTGCTGGGTGATACAGTGGATATTGCCGCCTCCATAAGCGATTTCTTCGGTACGGACACCGATAACCTTACGTTCCGGGAACATGGACTGCACCTGACGGATTGCAAGAGCGTCATTTTCGTCACCGTACTGTGGCAGGATGATGCCGCCATTTACGATCAGAAAATTCAGATAAGAGGCGATCGCAAGGTCACCGTTTTTTCTTGGAGTGCTTCCGGGAACTGCATCGACTGTGTCCATGCCCTTCAGATAAACCGGAGCTTTGGTTGTACAGAGCTTATGGACGATCAGTTTCCTGCCTTTGGCATCTACAGCATTTGACAGGGTGTGGTAAGCGGCCTGTGCTTCTTTATAGAATGGGTCAGTCGGATCATCCGTATAGATGCAGGCAACTTCACCGGGACGGACGAAGCAGGCAACATCATCGATATGTCCATTTGTCTCGTCGGGATCGATGCCGTCCTTGATCCAGATGATCGTATCGACATTTAGATAATCTTTTAATTTCTGCTCGATCTGAGCTTTTGTGAGATGAGGATTTCTTCCCTTTGACAGCAGGCACATCTCGGTGGTGATCAGTGTACCTTCCCCATCGACATGAAAAGAGCCGCCCTCTAATACGAAATCACCGGTTCGGTAAGAATCAATCTGTTCCAGTTCGCAGATTTTGGATGCGATCTGATCATCCTTATCCCATGGAAAATACAATCCGTCGACCAGTCCGCCCCAGGCATTGAAGGTCCAGTCACAGGCGCGGGTTTCACCTTTATCATTTATCAGAAAAGATGGTCCCATATCTCTGCACCATGCATCGTTGCTGCTCATTTCAATGATCCGTACGCCGGCAGGCAGCATGGTTTTTGCATGTTCATATTGTGCGGCAGATACGCACATTGTAACAGGTTCGAATTCTGAGATCGCAGCAGCTACATTTGCAAATGTTTTTTGTGCCGGTTTCGCACCGGCTCTCCAGTTGTCGGTTCGTTCCGGCCAGATCATAAAGATCTGCTTTTGTTCTTCAAATTCTCCCGGCATACGGAAACCGTCAGCCTTTGGGGTCGAGTTTGTAATAAGTTTCGCCATTCCTGTATCCTCCTTGTATCGTAAATAAAATATCCATAGCGTGTTTGAAAAATCATCTCTTGCAGGCAGGAGATTTTTCAGTCTTATATTTGATAAAACAAAAAACGGAGCAACTCATTTTCTGAATTGCTCCGTTGCATGTGTCTGTATTTATTTCTTATTACGATAGCACAGAGATTATTGAAAATCAATATGGAATTGGATCTTACAGATCATTTACCCGTCCCATGAACAGGATCATTCCGGTATCCTGATCTTCAATGACATAGACAAATGGCTGGTCAACGATGAAGTTATAGGTTTCTTCCGGTGGCATCATAGCAGTTTCCTTTATTATGATATCCGTCTCCGCGGCAGCCTTTGTTCCGTTTTCATCAACGATCACTTTTGCTTTGTGAGAAACGGAAGATACCGCGATGCCATCTGCGATCTTTGAGAAATCAGCAAAAGCATATGCAGACCGGATTCCAAGTCTGTTCAGGATATCATCCAGACCGTTGATACTCTGTTCATCTGTGAATTTTGGAAGCTGAATGGTCTCTATCTCAGGAGAATCAGCATTATCCAGAGAGTCGATAAGTGCCTGTTTCTCATCACTGCTTAAAGCATCGAACAGGTTGGTGATCGTATCGCCTTCTTTAGATGGAAGGAATACTTTCATTACAACAGAATCACCATCGTAAGGAAGTACGATTCCTTTTATCGATCCGCTATCCGCATAAGAGAATCGTTCATCGTACAGATGCATCATTGGTACGGTAGAATCTCCGTTTGTTCCGTGGAAAGTATCATCGTATGTGTTACCCTCTGTAAATGGTGTCTGCCATTTTCCTTCAAAGTAAACCGCATTAATGAGCATCATAACAGTATTTGTCGAAAGTTCATTCATGATGGATGGGATCATCTGATTTGTATGTTCATTTACCCAGTTGTTTACATCCTTCACAACCTGATCGGCATGATCCGTAAAATCGGCTTCATATATCTCACCATGGTAATAGGTCTTGGCCGGAAGCAGAAAATCATCTGAGATATTAGCCGCCCAGTCTTTTCCGGTGGTCATCCAGATGGAATTTGCAGTATTTACATATGTCTGCTTGGACCAGTCTTTGTTCAGATAGCTTTGCATTTCCGTATTCCAGATTGAAAGATCTTTGATGCCAAGTGTTGATTCCAGTTCCGTTTTCGTTTCGCCCCCGGCACCCTGATCGAGCATGGACAGTGCACTGGAAATACTGTAAGGGGAATAAAAACAGTTGCTGTCTTTTGGAAGTGCATCATACAGGTCAAATGCAAAATTGTTGACACCGTTTTTAAGTTCCTCATAGGAATCGACGGGCGCCGGTTTTGCTCCGACTGCGATGTCACTTCCGAGTTCTTTTGATGCTAAAAGTTTTTGTTTGGTGACGCTGCCGCCATTATTATCTGCGTTTCCGCATCCTGCAAGACTTGTGCACAGACATGCACCAAGTAATAAGCTGATTATCTTTTTATTCATAAATAATCCTCCATTTCTTTCGTGGTCAGATACGAATAATACTAACATATATCAGTGAATAAGAATATTCAAAAAAATATATAGTCTTATCAATGTCCGGTTTATTTGCTTCTTTAATTTACATACGAAAGAAAATGGAGGATTTATGGAATTATTTTAAAAATTTTTATTCTTCGGTCACGGAATAGGTGGCAGCTTCATCTGATAAGGATTCCGCATCTACACCGAGATCTTTTTCCGCATTTACAAACCATGCCGGAGTATCGGAAGATACATTCATGTTGTTGAAGATATAAGTACCATCTGCATCAAACAGATATTCGGCATAGCCATAATCATCGGCAGTTCCGCCTATGACGATCACATGTGTGATATGATCGGCATCCGTGTAATCATATCGGAAGTAGGTATCTGTACTGCATTTGTCTGTGATATCGGTCTGCTGTCCGTTCAGGGTGAAATACAGTCTTCCGGCTTTCGCGGTGACATAGGTTTGATCGGTTGATTCGATACGGAAAGACATGGTAGCGTCTTCTGCATCGTATTCGACCTTCGTACCATTTGCAGTAGAGAATACCTTATGCACCCAGGTGCTTCCGGTTGCTGCCAGACAGATGCCATTTGACAGACAGAAGATGGCTGCCAGTCCGGCAACTGCGTAGGAAAGTCTGCGTGTGATCGTGTGGATTCGCAGCTTCTTTGAGCGTTCCGTGGTGATGTTGATGACTGCATCTGAGTGGATCATATCAAATGTTTTCTTATAGCGTTCTTTATTCTGATTGTTCATAGTCCCAAGCCTCCTTTAGGGTGTCGCGAAGCACGGTACGTCCGCGGTTTAACCGGACCTTTACGTTGCTTTCGCTGATCTTTAGAATGTCTGCAATTTCCTTAATGGAATAGTCTTCATAATAAAACAGATGGATCACTGTCCGGTATTTTTCCGGCAGCTTCATGACTGTTTCAAATAATTCCTGGCTTTCAGTATCAGAAAAATTCAGTTGTTCCATATAATCTTCCAATGATGTCCGGTTCCTGTGCCAGAAGGTGCGAAGCATATTTTTTGACTGATTGATCGTAACCCGGATCAGCCATGCCCGGATATGCATTTCATCGTTAAAATCCATGGCGTTTGAATGATAGCGTAGAAATGTTTCCTGAACAACATCTTCGGCATCCTCCCGGTTCTGACAAATGGAAAATGCAATGCGGAACAGATTGTCCTGATACATTTGTATAACAGTTTGTGTTGGTAATCGCATAGTCACATCCTCTTTTCTTGTGTTAAAAGGCCTTTCAATAATAACACAATTCATCCGGTTTAAAGGTTACAAAAATACAAAATTATACTTGCATAAAATTTGTATTGTTTTATCATTTGATAGTGTAGGTATGAAATGACAGAAAGAGAGAAAAGATAAAATGGTAAAATGTTTGTTAGTTGGCGTTGGAGGCGGCATAGGTGCAATTCTTCGATATTTGATTGGTTTAATACCGGTGGGAGCACAAAACAACTTTCCGATAAAAACATTATTGATTAATGTAATAGGAGCATTTGTTATTGGCTTAATTTCTGTGTCGGCAGAAAAGTATCAGGTATCACCACTTCTGGTTTTGACATTAAAGACGGGAGTGTGTGGTGGATTTACGACGTTTTCTACATTTGCACTGGAAACAGATCAATTAATACAGAGCGGGAATTACGGATTTACGATACTTTATATAGGATTAAGTGTGATATTAAGTGTTGCTGCGGTATTTGCTGCACAAATACTTATGAAGTAACGATGAAACGATGAAGATTTATGGGAATAGAGGGCTGACGATATGGATAAGAGAGAGCAATATATAGATAAACAGATTATAGAGCAAATAATGGAACTGCGAAAGCAGCTCCACCGGATCCCGGAGCATTCCATGCAGGAAGTAAAGACAAAACAGTTGCTGATGGATTTCTTAAAATCGCATACAGCATTAGAGATCGTAGATTGTGGGGCATGGTTTTATGCGGTGAAAAGAGCATATGATCGGGTAACCACAGAAAATGATAAAACATTCCATGTGAGTGAAGTGGCTGCGGAAATACCAGAGCAAATGACGGAATATAAGCCACCGATTGCATTCCGGGCAGATATGGATGCGGTATGTGGCAAGGATGGAAAGCCGGGACATTTCTGTGGACATGATGGACACAGCAGTGTGCTATGTGGACTTGGCTTGTATCTGGACAGCAGAAAAGATCCGTTGACACAGGATGTATATCTGATCTTCCAACCGGCGGAGGAGATTGGAAAGGGCGCAGAGCTTTGCAGAAGCCTGATCAAAGAAAAGCATATCGGAGAAATCTATGGCTTTCATAATATACCGGGGAAGTCGCTTGGAACGGTACTTGTGAAGGATGGAACATTTGCATGTGCTTCAACGGGCTTAGAGATCCACATGACAGGAACGCCGAGCCACGCAGCATATCCGGAAGCTGGCAGAAATCCCGGATATGCACTTGCCGGACTCTTGCTTCAGATTGAAGAACTGACAGAGCAGTTTAATGAGACAAAAGGATTTGTCCGCATGACTTTGATCGGGATGGAACTTGGAAGTGAGAACTATGGTGTAGCGGCATCGGACGGATATCTGAGACTTACCGTTCGAGGTGAAGGCGAACAGGTATTTCATGATTATCTGGCAGAGATTCGTAAGCTGGCAGAAGTTATGGCACAGAAGGAAGCTCTGGAACTTTCGATAAAGGAGATTGAACGGTTTCCATCTACGGATAATCATGCGGAACAGGTGCAGAAGATCCGGGCGTGTGCGGCTTCTCAGCAGATTCCATATATGGAGCTGCCTGAACCGATGCGCTGGTCGGAGGACTTCGGTTGGTATTTGCAGGAGACAAAGGGAGCATTTTTCGGCATTGGTGACGGAGAGGATTATGCTCAGCTTCATACGGAACATTTCGAATTTCCCGATGCCATACTTGAAACCGCAGTTACTATGTTTGCCGGGTTGTGTGTTGACATAAAAGAGGGGGAATGTTAATTCTGTATGCAACTTTAAATATTTATAAATGCTCCCTTGCCAGATAACATAAAGCTGGTATATAATAAAAAAGAACAGAGAGGTTCGACGATGTGCGAATTCTCTGTTTTTTTTACTTTATAGGAAAGTACGCCCTATTCATAAGTTTATTGTTGATGATTGAGGGATGGAAAATAAGTCTTTAATAATAATTTAAGCCCAATGTGGCTAAAAGGAGAACATAATGAACAGACCAATGAGAAGACAAAAATGTGAAGTTACAGATCCGGTGAAGATTGAGCAGATCATAAAGAAAGCAGGCGTGGTTCACCTTGGTATGGTGGATGAGGGAAAGGCATACATTGTTCCATTACATTATGGATATATTTATAAGGATGGTGGACTTACGTTATATATGCATGGCGCAACGGAAGGACGCAAATATGACGTGATCGCAGCCAATCCAAATGTATTTATCGAGATTGATACAGATATGGTACTGACCAGTGGTGGTGAAGTTCCATGTGAATATGGGGCAAATTATGCTTGCGTGATGGGAGAAGGAACTGCCAGCATTCTGACCGATGTTGATGAGAAGGTTATGGGACTGGAGCTTATAATAAAGAGTCAGCTGGGAAGAGATTTTATCATTACAGAACCAATGACAAAATTGGTGAATGTGATCAAGGTTGTTGTTCCGGAATTATCGGTAAAAATGAATCAAGAAAAATAAAAAGAACATTAAGAAAAAGTAATAGTTTACCACGTATAAATTGTGCTATCATGGGTAAGAATAAATAGCCGGTTTGAGAAAAAAGCAAGGAATTGGAAAATAGCTGGTAGTAGTTGAATGATGTAAGAGACAGAGATTAGGGAATTCAGGAGAATCCAAAATGGAAGCGAATCGTATCGAAGAAAAAATATATAAATATGGTGCGGATATCCTGGCATCAGAGGGTATGCAGAAAGAAAAAACATTTGTGCAACATGGTTCAATAACCTGTTACGATCATTCCCTGCGGGTGGCGGAGAAAAGTCTGGAGCTTGCAGAGAAATGTTCCGCATATATTGATGAACGGTCGCTGGTGCGTGGAGCACTGCTTCATGATTATTTCTTGTATGACTGGCATGAGAAGGATGGCGGACATCGGCTGCATGGTTTTTTTCATGCAGAACGAGCCTTGCATAATGCCAGACGGGATTTCAATTTGAACTTCATTGAGCGGGATATCATCCGAAAGCATATGTTCCCACTCAACATAACACCTCCAAAGTTCCGGGAGAGCTGGATCGTAACATGGGCGGATAAGTTGTGCGCCGCCGAAGAAACCACCAGAGTCCTCCGCCTTGCCGTCACAAAAACCGTCAGAGGCTGATCATAATGCAGCATGCTGCATATAGCTAAAGAATAATATTGACATCTATAGAAAAAGAACAACATTATACATATTTTCGCAAGCTGTTTGCAGCCCGATAAGTGTATGATCTTGTTCTTTTTTTATTACGTTTTTTGATAGAAATTATTGATTTATGTAAGTACATCCTATAAAATAAAAAAGGTTTTGTAAAAAAACGAAGAATTATCACTGAAGAAAATATTGATATGAATTGACAAAGAGATATGAGATTGTACTAGAAAACAGAGATGTAGACATATATATTTTTATGTAACAGACCTCTTTTTACGCCGGTCCTTAGCGATCTGCGATTAGCAGAGAGCTTAGTACCGTTGCGTAAAAATAGAACGCAAGTGTTCTGTGAAATAAAGAATATATATGGATACATCTCGTTATGGAAGCATTTGTTGAGGAATGTCATGAGAGTTTTAGAAAAGAGAGGAAAAGGCAATGGGCGGATTTTTTGGCGTAGCATCAAAGCAGGATTGTGTATTTGATTTGTTCTTTGGTATCGACTACCATTCACATCTGGGAACAAGACGAGGCGGAATGGCAGTATACGGAGAAGACGGATTTAATCGTGCGATCCACAATATTGAGAATGCACCATTTCGTACAAAATTTGACAAAGATGTTCAGGAAATGAGTGGTCATATGGGAATCGGATGTATCTCCGATTACGAACCGCAGCCATTGATCGTACGTTCTCATCATGGCACTTATGCACTTACAACAGTCAGTAAGATTAATAACATAGGTGAACTTACAAAGAAGCTGTTCGAGAATGGACATTCTCACTTCTTAGAAATGAGCGGCGGCGATATCAATGCAACGGAGTTGATCGCAGCACTGATCAATCAGAAGGAAAATCTGATCGAAGGAATTCAGTTTGCGCTTGATTCTATCGATGGTTCTGTATCCATTCTGTTGATGAATCAGGCGGGAATCTATGCAGCCCGTGACAAATACGGCAGAACACCGGTTGTTATCGGTAAGAAAGAAGATGCCTATTGTATAACCTTTGAGAATTTTGCATATAAAAATCTTGGATATAAGGACTATAAGGAACTTGGACCGGGAGAGATCGCTGTCGTGACAGACAAGAACTGTATCACGCTGGTCAATCCGAATAAAGAAATGAAGATCTGTACCTTCCTCTGGGTATATTATGGTTATCCATCCAGTTCCTATGAGGGCACAAGTGTAGAGCAGATGCGGTATAATTGTGGTAAGGCAATGGCGAAGCGTGATAACGTAAAGCCGGATATTGTAGCCGGGGTACCGGATTCCGGTATTGCTCATGCAATCGGCTATGCAAATGAATCCGGAATCCCATTTTCCAGACCATTTATCAAATATACACCGACCTGGCCACGTTCCTTCATGCCAACGATCCAGAGTAAGAGAAATCTGATCGCTAAGATGAAGCTGTTAGCAGTGGATGAACTGATCCGTGATAAGAGCCTTCTTCTGATCGATGACTCGATCGTACGAGGAACCCAGCTTCGTGAAACAACTGAATTCTTATATGAGAGTGGTGCGAAGGAAGTACATATCCGTCCGGCATGCCCTCCGTTATTATATGGATGTAAATATCTGAATTTCTCTCGTTCATCATCAGAAATGGATCTGATCACCCGTCGTGTGATCGATCGTCTGGAGAATGGAAATGTAACCGATGAGGTATTACAGGAGTATGCAGATCCGGAATCTGAGAAATACGAAACAATGGTTGAGGAGATCCGTAAGGAACTGAACTTTACATCATTGCGTTTCAATCGCTTGGACGATATGCTGGAATCCGTTGGAATCGATAAGTGCAAGCTGTGTACTTATTGTTGGGATGGTAAAGAATAGGGAAAAATCATTCAGAAAAAGTCAAAAAAATTTAAAATCGCTCTTGACAACAAAAAAACAGAGTGCTAAATTAGCAGTTAACAAAGAGCAAATGCAACGAACAGAATACGATCATTAAAAAAGGAGTATTTCAGAGAGCCGCCGGGTGGTGTGAGACGGTGTATGTTTTTAGTGATTATCCTCTGCGAGCAGTGCACTGAATTCCAGATATGGACATTAGGTGTCACCGGTTTTCTACCGTTACAAAGAAACTTATTTCTACAGTGTGAGCTTATGAGATGAGGTTGAGTGGTCATTTTTTTGAATGGCAAATAAAGTGGTAACGCGGAAGTTTAAAGGCTTTCGTCTTTATGAAATTACATGAAGACGAAAGCTTTTTTTAATTTATAGGAAAGGTTGTCCTATAAAAGATATGTTTTTGTATAAACTCTTTGTGAACATACTATAATCAAGTATCTGCCACATGGCGGAAGGAAGGAGAATGATATGAATAGTTTGGTAATTATTCTTATCGCAGTAGTAGTTTTAGGAGCTGGCTATTTAGGTTACGGAAGATGGCTTGCTAAGAAATGGGGCATAGATGCAAATGCAAAGACCCCGGCCGTTGCAAATGAAGATGGAAAGGATTATGTACCATCATCAAAGCTTACAGTATTTGCACATCAGTTTTCATCCATCGCAGGTGCGGGACCTGTACAGGGACCAATCATTGCGGCAATGTTTGGATGGGTACCGGTTTTACTCTGGCTGCTTGTCGGAGGCGTATTCTTCGGTGCAGTACAGGATTTCGGTTCTCTGTATGCATCCGTTAAAAATGAGGGTAAGTCCATCGGACTTGTTATTGAGAAGTACATAGGCAAGGCAGGAAGAAGATTCTTCTCACTGTTCTGCTGGCTCTTTACACTTCTTGTTATTGCAGCCTTTACATCTATGGTTTCATCAACATTTAACGGATTTACAACAGGTGCTGACGGAGCAGTAACAAAGAACTTTAACGGCGCAGCAGCCGCTACAGTATCTATGTTATTCATTGTTGTCGCTATGGTGCTCGGTGTTGTTATGAAGACTTGCAAGAATATGAAGGAGTGGGTGAAAGCAATCGTAGCTATCGTCCTCATCGTTGCAATGTTTGCAGTAGGTATGAAGCTTCCTTGGTACTTAAACGGTAACCAGTGGAACTACGTTATCATGGCATATCTGTTCCTTGCATCCGTACTTCCTATGTGGTTACTTATGCAGCCAAGAGATTACATGACAACATTCATGCTTGTTGGTATGTTGGTTGGAGCATTTGTCGGTGTTCTGGTTGGACATCCGGATATGGGACTGAACGCTTTCAATGGTTTCACAGTTGTATCGTCAACAGGTGCTAAGAGTTATCTGTTCCCAACACTGTTTGTAACAATCGCCTGTGGTGCGGTTTCCGGTTTCCACAGCCTTGTTTCATCAGGAACATCATCAAAGACGATCAGAAATGAAAAAGATATGTTATTTGTAGGTTATGGCGCAATGATCCTTGAGACACTCCTCGGTGTTATCTCATTGATCGTAGTTGGTGCAGTAGCAGTTGGAGGAAAAGCACCGGAAGGACTTACACCATTCCAGATCTTCTCACAGGGTATCGCAGGTTTCCTTGAGAAGTTCGGACTTCCAAATTCAGTAGCGAATGTATTCATGACCATGTGTGTATCAGCACTTGCTCTTACATCACTTGATTCAGTCGCACGTATCGGACGTATGTCATTCCAGGAGCTGTTCATGGGAGATACTACAGATCCATCTCAGATGCCTGTATGGCAGAAGATTCTTACAAATAAGTATTTAGCTACAGTTATAACATTGTTCTTTGGTTACCTTCTCTGCAAGGGTGGATATTCAAATGTATGGCCACTCTTCGGATCAGCAAACCAGATGCTTGCAGCACTTGTACTGATTGGTGTAGCAGTATTCCTCAAGGCAACAAGCAGAAAGCATGCAATGCTTTATCCACCAATGCTTATAATGCTTGCTGTAACATTTACAGCTATCGTTCTCAACGTAATCGGAAATATCCAGAAGTTCCAGGCCGGAACCGGTACATTCCTTGTTGAAGGACTTCAGCTCATTGTTGCAGTATTCCTTATCGTACTTGGTATCATTGTAGCAATTACATGTATCAGAAAACTTGTTCTTATGAAGCATGAGAAGACTGCTGAAAAGGAAGCATAAAATAATATTCAAATAAAAAACAATAAACGTAAAATAAATAATAAATCTAAATCGTAAAAATAATATTCATTGAAAAACTGTGGATGGGAAGATATACAGATATCCTCCCACCACAGTTTTTTGTGTTATAATAACTCCGTCAGGAGGTATGAAGATGAAGCTGGTAGTATGTTTTCCGGGAATCGGCTATCACTGCGACAAGCCACTGTTATATTATGGCAGGCGCGTAGCAGAATCCGTAGGATATAAAGAATATAAGAACGTAGAATATGTGAATCGGATCGGAAACGTCAAAGGCGATCCGGTAAAAATGCAGGCAGCATTTGAAGACCTGTACGGACAGACAGAGGAAATATTAAAAGATATAGATTTTTCCGGGTATGACAGCATTTTATTCTTATCAAAAAGTGTAGGAACGATCATTGCGACTACTTACGCAGAACGACATAAGATACCATGCAGGCATGTGCTGTATACTCCGCTTGAGGCGACATTTGACAATTGCGCATCTGATCTGTCGGGGAGAGCGATAGCATTTACAGGAACGGCAGATCCGTGGGTGGAGAGCACCGCTGCAATTACAGATCGGTGCCAAAAAGCAGGGATTCCGGTTCATGTGATAGAGAAAGCAAATCATTCCTTAGAGACAGCCGATGTATGGAAGAATCTGAAGAATCTGGAAAAAATCATGGCGCTGACGGCGGATTTTATAAGCCGGTAAAAAAGTCTTGACTTTGAGCAAACTCCAAGTGCTATAGTAAGGAAAAATCAAATGAAGGATGGTGGCGCAGATGACGATCAAGGAAGTAAGTGAGAAATTTGGTATCTCACAGGATACCCTTCGGTATTATGAGCGTGTAGGGCTGATTCCACCGGTTACAAGAACTCCGAGTGGAAACAGAGATTATCAGGAATCGGATCTTGGCTGGGTAGAAAATGCAGTTTGTATGCGGAATGCCGGCGTTCCAATCGAGGCATTGATTGAATATGTGAAACTGTATCAGATGGGAGATACGACGTTTGAAGCAAGACGGCAGCTATTGCAGGAGCAGTATGACGTATTGCAGGAGCAGAAAGAACAGATCGAGGCGACCATGAAGCGGCTTGCCTATAAGGTATCGCGCTATGAGAAAGCGGTACAGACCGGCGTATTGTCATGGGATAAGGAGGATTGTTAGAACATTATGTATATTGAACAGATTAACGGACCGGAAGATGTAAAGAAATTAAATATAGAAGAAATGACGGCGATGGCAGCAGAGATGCGACAGGCATTGCTGGTTCGTGCAAGTAAGCATGGCGGACATTTTGGACCGAATTTTGGTATGGTAGAAGCAACGATTGCGATGCATTATGTATTTGAGTCACCAAAGGACAAGATCGTATATGATGTATCCCACCAGAGCTATCCGCATAAGATGCTGACAGGCAGAAAGGATGCTTATCTCTACGAAGAACATTACGATGATGTATCCGGATATACAAATCCAAAAGAAAGTGAGTATGATTTCTTTGAGATCGGACATACATCTACATCTGTCAGTCTTGCCTGTGGCCTTGCGAAAGCCAGAGATCTGAAAAAGGAAGACGGCAACGTGATCGCTGTGATCGGTGATGGTTCATTAAGCGGTGGCGAGGCATTGGAAGGTCTTGACTATGCGGCTGAGCTTGGTGGCAATCTGATCATTGTTGTAAATGATAATGACATGTCGATCGCTGAGAATCATGGTGGTTTGTATCAGAATCTGAAACTGCTTCGTGAGACAAATGGGCAGGCAGAATGTAATCTGTTCCGTGCGATGGGACTTGATTATGTATATGTAGATAAAGGAAATGATATTGCTGCATTGATCGCAGCATTTGAATCTGTAAAAGACAGTAAGAAACCGGTTGTCGTGCATATTAAAACTTTAAAAGGAAAAGGCTATGCACCGGCAGAACAGAATAAGGAACAGTGGCATTGGTGTATGCCATTTGACCTTGAAACAGGAAAGCCTTTGATGGAATTTGACGGAGAAGATTATTCCGACGTAACCAGAGATTATCTCTTAAAGAAAATGAAGGAAGATCCATCTGTAGTTACGATCACATCGGCAACACCTACCGTTATGGGATTTACAGAGGATAAGAGAAAAGAAGCGGGCAGCCAGTTTATTGATGTAGGTATCGCAGAGGAGACAGCGGTTGCACTGGCATCCGGTATTGCGGCAAATGGCGGCAAGCCTGTATATGGTGTATACAGTTCATTTATCCAGCGGACATATGATCAGTTGACACAGGATCTGTGTATCAATAACAACCCTGCAACGATCGTTGTATTTGCGGGATCTGTATATGGAATGAATGATGTGACACATCTTGGATTACAGGATATTCCGATGCTTACAAGTATTCCGGGGCTTGTGTATCTGGCACCGACAACCAAAGAGGAATATCTGGCAATGCTTGACTGGAGCGTGGAGCAGACAGAGCATCCGGTTGCAATCAAGCTTCCGGGAGCTGCGATGGTATCGGACGGAAAGGCTGTAACAAAGAATTTCAGTCAGTTAAATAAATACGAAGTAACTAAAAAGGGAAGCAAGATTGCCGTTATCGGTGCAGGTACTTTCTATCAGCTTGGAACAGATGCGGCAGCACTGATCGAGGAGCAGACAGGAGTTGCGCCAACCATCATTAACCCACTGTATGTTTCCGGTATGGATGAAGAACTTCTGAATGATCTGAAGAAAGATCATGATATCGTAATTACATTAGAGGATGGTTATCTGGAAGGTGGCTTCGGTCAGAGAATCGCCGGCTTCTATGGTGATTCTGATATGAAGGTTCTGAATTACGGTTTAAAGAAATTCTTCTATGACCGCTACGATGTAAATGAAGTATTAAAAGAAAATCATCTGACAGCAGAACAGATTGCAGAAGATGTGAAGAAGGTTTAACAGTATAAAAAATCGCTTACAGGTAATATTAATCAGAAATAATGTTTGATAAAGGAGATTAAACAATGTCGATGATTAACAGAGAAGTAAGCGATTTTTTTGTGCATGCATATCAAAATGGTGAATTTAAAACGGTAACCAGGGACGACATATTAGGCGGATGGAGTGTATTTTTCTTCTATCCCGCAGATTTTACATTTGTCTGCCCGACGGAGCTGTCAGATCTGCAGGATAAATATAAGGATTTTAAAGCTGCCGGCTGTGAGGTTTATTCCATATCAACAGATACGCATTTTGTGCATAAGGCATGGCATGATACATCGGAAAAGATTGGAAAGATCACGTTTCCGATGTTGGCAGATCCAAATCATGAATTATGTGAAGATTTTGAAGTGATGATCGAATCAGATGGGATGGCTGAACGTGGCAGCTTCATCATCAACCCGGAAGGGCGAATTGTTTCCTATGAAGTCAGTGCAGGCAATGTCGGGCGAAATGCAGATGAACTGTTTCGTAAATTGCAGGCATGCCAGTTTGTTGCGGAGCATGGAGACGAGGTCTGCCCTGCCAAATGGCAGCCGGGAGAAGCTACACTGCGTCCAAGTCTGGATCTTGTAGGGAGATTGTAAGAATGAAGAATGAAAATATGTATGATGTGATGATTGCAGGCGCGGGACCGGCGGGGCTTACAGCAGCTATTTATCTGGCGAGAGCCTGTTACCGGGTGCTTGTTGTCGAGAAAGAGAAGATTGGCGGACAGATCACGATCACAGAAGAGGTGGTGAACTATCCGGGAATAGAGAAAACAGATGGAAAATCCCTGACCGCTGCTATGTACAGACAGGCAAAGAATTTTGGTGCAGAATTCCTGATGGCAGAGGTTGAAAAGCTGGATGTAGATGGAGAATATAAAATCGTGCATACAAATAAGGGCGACTTTTCCTGTTATGGAATTCTGCTCGCAACCGGAGCACATCCGAGAATGATCGGATTTGAGGGGGAGAAACGGTTTAAAGGACGGGGCGTAGCTTATTGCGCAACTTGTGATGGAGAGTTCTTCACCGGCAAGGAAATATTTGTTGTGGGTGGCGGTTATGCTGCTGCGGAGGAAAGTGTATTCCTTACCAAGTATGCCAGCCATGTGACGATATTGATCCGGGGCGAAGATTTTTCCTGCCCTAAGTCATCGGCGGATAAAGCCAGAGCAAATGAAAAAATTACGGTGCTTACCAGTACTGAGATCGTCCGCGCGGAGGGTGAAGATGTCCTGACAACACTGGTGTATAAAAATGTGAAAACAGGAGAAGAAAGTGTATATCATGCGCCAAAAGGAGATACGTTTGGTATTTTCGTATTTGCCGGATACGAGCCGGAGACTTCGTTGCTACAGGGAAAAGCAGAGATTGATGAAAAGGGATATGTAATTACGGATGCTTCCAGACAGACCAGTATATCGGGTGTTTATGCGGCTGGCGATGTCTGCCAGAAAAATCTTCGTCAGGTAGTGACGGCAGTCGGTGATGGTGCAGTTGCAGCGACAGAGCTTGAACGGTATGTGGCAGCCATGCAGAAAAAGAATGGAGCAAAGCCATCACGGAATTTGCGGGAAAATAAACAATCAAAGGAGAAGAATGTTACACAGGAGAAAAAGCGTGAAGGAATGCAGCCTGTGGTCGCTGAAAATACCGGATATGAAATGCATAAAACGGGACAACAGAAACAGCCGGAAGCAGAAGATTCATTGTCGGACGAGTTCTTTGATGAAGAGACGGAAAAGCAGTTAGATGAGGTCTTTGACCGCATGGCGCATCCGCTGATCCTGAAATTATATCTGAATCAGAAGCAGGAGTCAGTGCAGCTAAAACAATATATGGAAGCTATGAGCAGACGAACCGAAAAGCTCAGTGTAATCGTAGCAGAGGAAGGGGCAGACGGGGATTCTGTTCCGGCAAACGAACGACCATTTGTCAGGATTTTGGGAGAAGACGGAAGTGATACCGGGCTTGGCTTCCATGGTGTACCGGGTGGACATGAATTCACTTCTTTTGTGATTGGATTGTATAATGCTGCCGGACCGGGACAAGAAGTGGATGCACAGATTATGGAGCGTATTCATGCGATCAAAAAGCCGCTTCATATCAAGATTCTTGTAACACTTGCCTGTTCCATGTGCCCCGATCTTGTCATCGCAGCACAGAAAATAGCCGCAGAAAATCCACAGGTTACAGCAGAGATTTACGATGTGATGCTATATCCATCTTATCAGAAACGCTATAAGGTTATGAGCGTACCATGCCTTGTTGTGAACGATGAACATGTAGCATTTGGAAGAAAGACATTACCGGAGCTATTAGACTATTTGGATGAGATTTTATAAAATAATAGAGCATCTCTTTACTGGATATATATTCGGTAAAGGGATGCTCCTTTTATTTTGAATAATTTGTGATCGTGTAAAATAGGATATTAGACAAAACAGATTAAATAAAAAGATTGACACCCTACAAAATAGGGTATACTATTTAGAAAAAAGGAGGGATGAATTAGCGAATGATAAGAACATTTATTGAAATACCATTATTTACAAAACGGTGGAAAGAAATAGGGCTTGGGGAAGATGAGTTACGAGCATTGCAAATTATGCTATTAAAAAATCCAGAATCAGGACCGGTAATGGAAGGAACTGGTGGAATACGTAAGGTACGGTTCCCATTAGAAAATAGAGGAAAGAGTGGTAGTGTTCGTGTATGTTATACGGATTTTGCAGAATATGAAGTTACCTATCTAATAACTGCATTTGAAAAGAAAAGTCAGGAAAATCTGACAAATGAAGAAAAAAATGTACTTAAGAAGTTGGTAAAATCTTTGAAAGAGGAAACGGCAAAGAATAGGAGATGATTTCTATGGGTTCATTATTTGATGATTTAAAACAGGGATTGGAAGAAGCAATAGAGTATGAAAAAGGACAGGGAAAAGCTCGCGTAAAAACATATATGATAATGCCAGTGAAAGAATATTCAAATACAGAAATTCGTGAGATCAGGATGCGGGCAGGAATGACACAGGGAGTTTTTGCATCTTATATGGGTGTTTCGAAGAAAACAGTAGAGGCATGGGAGTGTGGCAGAACACACCCAACCGGACCAGCGTTTCGTTTGCTTGATATCTTAGCTTCCGAAGATCTGGATGAAACAGAATTTGTAGTAGCAAAATAATAAGAAGAAAAAATAAAAAGAACGTCCTTCTGCCTGGTATCAATGTTCATTAATATAACATCAGTGAGATTTCGTTGTGCGGTGCACATAACCAGATCAGAGTAAGCTACACTAAGCTCAAACTACGCTAATGCTTGTTTTCACTAAGTGTACTTACATGGCACGCACTAACCTCAGACTTCGTGTTAACGCTCGTCTTCACTAAGTGCTCCGCTCAGCCGCAGGCGAGTTAGCACAGGAGTATTTACGAATAAGTTATGTGCAACAAACAGAAATCGTAACGAGTTATATAATGGGCATTGATACCAGGCAGAAGGACGTTCTTTTCGTTTTGAAAACTTACATTTGTGTACAACAGGATACAAATAGGATATAATTGCCATGTATGATAGGTTCAGAATCTAAGATATCGAGAGATTAAAAAATGAATTCTGGAAATGGGGAGCGCTATGAGTTACAACATTTTACTGGTAGAAGATGAAGCAGGAATTGCAGAGGGCATCATGGATTACATGAAAGAGAGTGAGATCACATTTACCTGGGCGGCGGACGGAGACGAGGCACTTGCTCTGGTGTACGAACATGAATATGATCTGGCACTTTTAGATGTGATGCTGCCGGGGGCAGATGGATTTGAGATATGCAGAGCCATCCGGGCAAAGAGTTACGTTCCGATCATTTTTCTGACCGCCAGAGGCAGAGAAGAAGACCGGCTTTATGGGTACGATCTCGGTTGTGATGATTACGTTGTGAAACCATTTTCCATGGCAGAGCTTCAGGCGAAGATCCAGTCATTTTTGCGTAGGTCGAAAGGCTTGTGGACGAAGAATCAGGTGATCCAGGTGGGAGACATCAAGATGTATCCGGACAGACTGCTTGTTGAGGCAGCAGGAGAAGAGGTCCGGCTTGCACCAAAAGAATATGCGATGCTCAAATACCTGATGGAGCATAAGGGCATGATCGTGACAAGGGATGATATGCTTGTCCGGTTATGGGGGTATGATTACGATGGTGGTGACCGTGTGGTTGACAACCATGTAAAGAAGCTTCGCAAAGCACTTGGTGACAGCGGTAAACTGGTAAAGACTGTATTTGCAAAAGGATATCGGATGGAGTAATCAGATCAGAGAGGTGGACTATTATATGAAGAAAAAAGAAAAGAAATATTATGGAAAAAAGAAGAAGTTTTATTCCTTCTTTTTAAAGATTTTTATTCCGTTTATTATTGTAACATCGATACTTGGGGGTATCATTACAGCATTTTTAAACCTGACATTTCAGAATAATATATCGAGCAATGTGCAGGCAGCAGAAAAGACGATCCGTCAGGCAGGCGTGAAATACTGGGATATTTATCAGACGGAGCTTGAAGAACAGAAAGACGCAGAGTACGAGTTCCAGACACCGTATAATCATTATATTGGAAATATGATATATTTGAATAATCTGTCAATGGCTGTGTTAAATGACAGCGAGGTGGTCAGTATGCAGGGATTTATTCATCTGTATCAGAAGGACGATGCCGGTAATCTGACCGAGATCACGGATCAGAAGGATAAGGTATTTCTTCAGATCAATGATACATCTGAGAACAAATATATGTTGTATTGTGATAATGATATATTTGGAACTGCTGTTCCTGAAATGAAGGATATGTCTGCGGATTTTTCATTCGATAAAATGAATGAGGTCTATGTGTCAGGAATGCAGTTTTATCCGGCTTCCTATACCTGTTTTGCAGATGGGGAGGAACAGGAAAGAACGGTATCAGAGATACCGGATGGTTATGTGAAGCTGGATCAGAGTTCGGAATTTACCATTCCGCATGGAGTCGTTGGCTGTATACCAACATCGTTAAAGGTTGATCGGTATACAGGTACGGATGATATCGTGAATGATTATCAGAATAATTCCAATTGGGAATATGTGGAAGATATAGAAAAATGTGCATACGGCACACATACAGTCTATGCATTTCCTATCAACAATGATAATACTGCTTTTGCGGTCATAGATTATCATTATAATATTGCAAAGTCATTGATGGGACATATGATCATTTACACATGGCTTGGAGTAGTGCTTGGAAGTGCATTGATCTCACTTGTGATCGCATATATAATGTACAGATCTTATAAATCAGCGTATGATATGGAGCAGTACAGACGAACAACTTCAAATGCGATGGCGCATGATCTCAAAAGCCCGCTTGCCGTTATTTCTCTGTATGCCGAGAATCTGAAATCAGGAAAGAATCCTGAGAAGAACCAGTATTATATGGAAGGGATATTAAATGAAGTAAAGGCAATGAATGAACAGGTTGCATCCATTCTTGATATGGCAAAGGCAGAGGATGTAAATACAGAGCTTCATAAGACTAAAGTTGATATTGGAAGCATCATAAATACGGCAGCAGAGGTATATGCGGAAACAATTAAAACTAAAAATATCAGGCTTGACATTCAGGGAAGCTGCCAAATCGATGCAGACGAGACTCTGATGTATCAGGCAGTTATGAATATGATGGATAATGCGGTTAAGTATGTTACAAAGGATGGAAAGATCACAGTTCAGATGAGCAATGAGAGCCTTTCCATTCAGAATACAAGCAAGCCGATTCCGGAAGATGTTTTAAAGAGTATCTGGAATCCATTTGTCAAAGGGGATAACAGCAGACATGGACACAAAGGAACCGGGCTTGGCTTATCCATCGTCAAAACCATCATGGATCGCCATGGATTTACCTGTGAGATGAAAAACGCAGGTGACGGTGTGGAAGTGAAAATTAGGTTTTAGTAGAAATAAGTTATTTATTTTATTTGAATAGGATGCATTTTTGTGATATCGCCATACCATGTAAGTGTGGCAAGTCACAGTTATGGGCTGGTCGAAAGACCCAGATTCAACCAAAAGAACAGGCGGGGGAACTCCCCGCCGTTTTGTTTTTTAGAACGATATATGTTTAAACAACGCAACTGCACATAATACAATGGCAAGTGGTACATAGAGGTAGCGTCCGATGGAATACCAGAGTGTGCCACGATTCTTTTTGCTGCCGCAGTTGACAGCTTCAAGCAGTTCATCCTTCTTCATGACATAGAACCATGAGACAGCGCCGATGGTTGCGCCGATCGGGATAATGTAGATCGAAACAATATCCATCCAAGGTCCCCATTTGGAGATCGTTTCCATACCGATGCCACAGCCAAGGCATAACACACCGATGATGATCAGGACTGCGGTACGGCTGAGCTTCGGAAACTGGTGTAAGAGTGATTCAGCAACCGCTTCAAACATATTCTGAAGGGAGCTTACACCGGCGAAGATCATTGCTATATACAGGATAATTGCAAATAACCGTCCGAGCGGAATATTCTGTAAGATGGTCGGCAGGGTAACAAAGAGAAGACTTGGACCTGCTCCGACATCAACGCCATAAGAGAAACATGCCGGGATAATGACCAGTGCTGCGACAACGGCAGCGATCGTATCAAAGATCGCAGTATGTCTGGCAACTCCGACAACATCTTCATCCTTTGACAGATAAGCGCCATAGACGATCATGCCGCTTCCCGTAACTGACAGGGAGAAGAATGCCTGTCCCATTGCCCAGATCCAGATCATAGGATCAGCAAGCTTTGACCAGTCCGGTGTGAACATGAACTTATATCCTTCTGCTGCGCCCGGAAGCATAGCAACACGGACTGCAAGGATCAGAAAAATGATGAAGAATAACGGCATCATGATCTTATTTGTCTTTTCTATACTATGTGCACCGAAGAACAGAGTCAGAAGCGTTCCGGCTACCACGATAATGTGAAGCGGGATCACGGAGAACGGTTTGGATGAAAATGAATCAAACCAGACTGCTGTATCTTCATGCATTAAAGTCCCGATCAGAGAATCAAGGAAGGCTTTTAAAATATACGAAACGATGATCGCATAACCGATCGCAATACATAAGGAGCCTGCAAGTGGAAGCCAGCCAAGCAGTCCACCTGCAGTACCGGCTTTTTTACCTCTTGTTTCCCATGCATATTTATAAGCACCAAGTGTTCCTGTTCCGGCTCTTCGTCCGATCGCAAATTCGGTCGGAAGTGCCACATAGCTGAATATAAAGATAAAAAGCAGGTAGATCAGCAGAAATGCGCCGCCACCATTACTTCCCAATTTATTTGGAAATCCCCAGACATTTGCCATACCAACGGCAGAACCAACAGAAGCCAGAATGAACCCCCATCTGCTTCCAAAACTTTTCGTATTTTTATTACTCATAAACTAACCCTATCTATTTCTTTATTATATAGATGATTGCGTAATTCAGATTTATAAACTAGCATGAATGGTTTGACTTACCAAAACAGTGGCATTTGAGTCCGCCGGTCCTCACATTTCGTACTTAGTGAGTGCTTGCACGAGCTTAGAACGAAAGCGCACCCTTGTGGTGTAGATGGCACATAAGTGGCATCTTAGTACCGCTGCAGAGCTAACTGAGACCTTAGCGAGGTTTACCGAGGTTAGTTCGAAGTTACACAGCGGGGAAACGAGCGGAAGCGTCCACTGGTTGGTAATGTCAGAATCATTTATGCATATTAGTAACTAATGCTTACGCAATTATCTATACGTGTCATACTGTTCCAGTTTAAAGGTTTACAGTCGAAAAAGCAACAAAAATATTATTCACCTATTGACGTGGTAGGTGAATAGGAATATTATCTTTGTAGCATAATTTGGAAAGAGGGAGAAATACTATGGTCATCTCGTCAAAAGGACGGTATGCATTACGCGTTATGGTTTATCTGGCGGTAAATCATGATGGCAGTTTTATACCACTAAAAGAAATATCACAACACGAAGAGCTGTCACAGAAATATCTGGAAAGTATCACCCGGATGCTGTCAAAAGCACATCTGATCGAAGCGGCAAGCGGACATGGAGGTGGCTATCGTCTGACCAGAGAACCGGAGGAATACAGTGTGGGAGAGATCCTCAAACTGACCGAAGGAACCCTTGCACCGGTATCCTGCCTGAAGGATGATTCAGTACCGTGTGACCGGTCGGAATTATGTTATACATTACCGATCTGGCAAGGACTTGCCGATCTGATCAATAATTATTTTGATAATATGACACTTGCCGATGTGGCAGGAAAAGCCGGACAAACAGTGAAAGAATAGATGAATATACAGGAGGCACGAATATGTCAGAGAAACAGTTATTAAATGTAAAGAATTTGTATGTAGATGTAGAGGAGAAGCAGATCCTTCACGGTGTAGATCTGTCAATCGGAAAGGGTGAGACACACGTTCTCATGGGACCAAACGGAACAGGTAAATCAACACTTGGCTATGCACTCATGGGAAATCCAAGATACACCATAAAGAGCGGAGAGATCTGGTTTCAGGGTAAAAATATTACAGAGGCGCCTGTCAATGAGCGGGCGAAAGCAGGAATCTTCCTGTCCTTCCAGAATCCATTAGAGGTTCCGGGTGTGACTTTAAGTTCATTTATCAGAAATGCATTGGAGCAGAAAACAGGAAAAAGACAGCGTTTATATGATTTCAAGAAAGAACTGGAGCGTACAATGGAGATCCTTCAGATGGATCCAGCTTATGCAGAACGTGATCTGAATGTTGGATTTTCCGGTGGTGAGAAAAAGAAGGCAGAGATCTTACAGCTCCTGATGCTGAAGCCTTCACTTGCAATCCTTGATGAGACAGATTCCGGTCTGGACGTTGATGCTGTAAGAACAGTATCTGCCGGTATCGAAGAATACCAGAAGAATTGCAAGGGCAGTCTTCTGATCATTACCCATAGCACGAAGATTCTGGAGTCCTTATCTGTTGATCATACACACGTTATGGTAGAAGGTAAGATCATACAGACCGGTGACGCATCTCTGGTAGAGGAGATCAACCGGAATGGATTTGCAAAATATGAGAAGACAGAGCAGAATCAGTAGTCTTTGAAAGGAGCATCCGATAGATATGAAAGAAAAAACATATGTAGAAGACATAGACAGAAATATATATGACTTCAAAGATGATGAAAAAGATGCTTATAAGATCAAGGCAGGACTGACGCCAGAGATCGTTGAGCAGCTTTCGAAAGAGAAACATGATCCGGCATGGATGCAGACCTTCCGTCTGGAATCCCTGCAGATCTATAATAATATGGAAGTACCGGACTGGGGACCATCGATTGAAGGTCTGAATATGGACAACATCGTAACCTATGTCAGACCAAATACAAATATGAAAGCAAAATGGTCTGATGTGCCGGAAGATATCAAGAATACATTTGAACGACTGGGCATCCCACAGGCAGAGAGAAAATCTCTTGCAGGTGTCGGAGCACAGTATGATTCCGAGCTGGTGTACCACAATGTCCGTCAGGAGGTAGCTGAAAAGGGCGTTGTATATACTGATATGGAGAGTGCATTAAATGGCGAATATGCAGATATGGTAAGGAAGCATTTTATGAAGCTGGTTCGTCCGAATGACCACAAGTTCGCAGCTCTTCATGGTGCTGTATGGTCAGGCGGTTCCTTTGTATATGTGCCAAAGGGAGTATCGGTAGAGATCCCGTTGCAGTCTTATTTCCGTCTGAATGCACCGGGAGCCGGACAGTTTGAACATACCCTTATCATCGTGGATGAGGGCGCGGATCTTCATTTCATCGAAGGCTGTTCTGCACCAAAATATAACGTGGCAAATCTCCATGCCGGATGCGTGGAATTATTTGTCGGTAAGAATGCGAAGCTTCGTTATTCGACGATCGAGAACTGGTCAAAGAATATGTATAACCTGAATACAAAACGTGCAGTTGTAGAAGAAGGTGGAACGATCGAATGGGTTTCCGGTTCCTTCGGATCCCACGTATCCTACCTATATCCGATGAGTATCCTTAAGGGAAAGGGCGCGAAGATGGAATTTACCGGTATCACGTTTGCCGGAAAAGGACAGAATCTGGATACCGGAGCAAAGGTTGTTCACAGTGCACCGGATACCAGTTCCTATATTAATACAAGATCTATTTCAAAGGATGGCGGCATCAGTACCTTCCGTTCTTCCGTTGTAGTCGCAAAGGAAGCTGAGAATGCCAAGGCGGCAGTATCTTGTCAGTCACTGATGCTGGATTCTATTTCAAGATCCGATACGATCCCTGCGATGGACATCCGTACCAGAAAGGCAAATGTAGGACATGAGGCACAGATCGGCAGTATCAGTGATGATGCGGTATTCTATCTGATGTCCCGTGGTATGAGTGAGGAAGATGCCAGAGCTTGTATCGTCAGTGGATTTGCGGACAACGTATCAAAGGAGCTTCCGCTGGAATATGCTTTGGAAATGAACAATCTGATCCGTCTGGAAATGAAGGGCAGTATAGGTTAGGAGGAAATGAGCAATGGACAAGAATACGATCAATATTAATAAACTTCCATCCAAAACATGGTACTGGCTTCATATGAATGATACAAAGGTTTCATGGAATCCGGAGATAGCACCATGTAAGGTGACGGTAGAGGAAACATTTGAAGATAAAGAGACAAACAGCCTGATATCCGGGGATGCGGCAGAATTTGTCACAGTTGAGAGTGGAGCAGGAAGAGAGGCTGATCCGATCTTTGCAGATGCGCAGACAGAAAAAACAGTTCTGACTGCTTCGGACAAAGACGCGAAGGCAACAATCCGTCTGGCTGTTGATGGAACGACAGCAACATCTGCGGCAGGTGCATGTTATCTGACGGCAGAAGAAGGTACGGATACAACCATAATTGAGACATTTACAAAGAAAAGTGCGCAGGCAGGTTCACTGGCATATCGTACGATGATACAGGCAAAGAAAGACAGCCGTGTCCGTCTGGTACAGGTATTTATGCAGGATGAAGAACAGACTCTGTTAAATGATATCGGTTGTGTCTGCGATGAAAATGCAAAGTTCGATATCCTTCAGATCTTTATCGGAAAAGGTGATCTCTATAACGGAATCCGTACAGATCTTAAGGGTACAGGAGCAGATACACAGGTCGAGATCGGCTACCTTGGACAGAAGACACAGAAGATCGATGTGAACCTGATCATAAATCACTTCGGTAAGAAAACGAATTGTGAGATCCAGGTAGATGGAACCTTAAAGGATGCAGCAGAGAAAGTATTTCGTGGAACGATCGATTTCAAGAACGGCGCATCCGAATCCACAGGCGCAGAGACAGAAAATGTACTCCTGCTTGGTGATGATGTGATCAATAAGACGATCCCGATCATTCTCTGTGCAGAGGAGGATGTAGAAGGTTCTCACGGTGCAACGATCGGCGAACTGGATGAGGAGACATTATTTTATTTTGAATCAAGAGGCATCGACAAGGAGACTGCGGAGGATATCATGACCCGCGGCAAATTCGAGATGTTATATCGCCACATAGGAGATGAGCAGACACAGAAGCTGGTAGAAGCACAGCTTGCGGAGGTAATGGCAGATGATAGAGAAGAATTATAAAGAGGATTTTCCGTTATTACAGACAAATAAAACCATTTATATAGACAATGCAGCTACAGCACAGAAGCCGGCAGTTGTAATTGAAGCAGAGAAGCGATTTTATGAAGAAAGCAATGCAAATCCGCTTCGTGGCTTCTATCCGCTGAGCCTTGCAGCAACAGAAGCATATGAAGATGCCAGAAAAGTTGTGCGTGATTTTATTCATGCAGATTCTGAAAAAGAAATCATCTTTACAAGAAATACAACAGAGAGTCTGAACCTTGTTGCATACAGCTATGCATGCAGTCATTTGAAAGCAGGAGATGAGATCGCAGTCAGCATCATGGAGCATCACAGCAACATTCTCCCATGGCAGATGGCAGCGAGAATGACAGGTGCAACGGTCCGGTATCTGAACTGTGAGAAGGACGGTACTTTGACAGATGAGACACTTGCAGCAGGAATCAATGAGAAGACAAAGCTTGTAGCGATCGGACAGGTATCCAATGTTCTCGGTTGTGTGAATCCGATCAAGAAGATCGCAAAGCTTGCACATGCGGTCGGCGCGGTTATTGTAGTAGATGCGGCACAGAGCGCACCGCATATGCCGATCGATGTCAAAGATCTGGATGCGGATTTTCTTGCATTTTCCGGTCATAAGCTGATGGGACCGATGGGTATCGGCGTGTTATATGGAAAAGAAGCATTACTGGAAGAGATGCCGCCATTTATGACAGGTGGCGAGATGATCCAGTCCGTAACGACAGAAGGAGCGGTATGGGCTGAGCTTCCGCATAAGTTCGAGGCAGGAACTGTAAATGCAGCCGGTGCAGCCGGACTTGCAGCCGCAATTTCATATATTAATAAGATTGGATTTGAGACGATCGAGCAGAGAGAACTGGAACTGACCCGACATGCGATGGAAGGACTTGCAAAGATTCCGCATGTTCATGTGATCGGCTCAGAAAATCCTGCAAACCATACCGGTATTGTGGCATTTACGATCGACAATGTACATCCACATGATGTCAGTGAGATCATGGCAGCAGATGGTATCGATGTTCGTGCCGGACACCATTGTGCACAGCCATTGCTTACTTATCTGAAGGTGTATAATACAACAAGAGCCAGCTTTATGTTCTACAATACGATAGAAGAAGTCGATGCATTTGTAGAGAGTGTTGCAAATGTCAGAAGGAGAATGGGATATGGAGAATAGAAGTTTTTATAATGAGATCCTGACGGAACACAATATCCGACCGGAATTCAAGCATGATCTTCCGGATGCGAACATTGTACTGGAAGGTGTAAACCCGAACTGTGGGGATGATATCTGGTTGAAATTAAAAGTAGAAAACGGAATCATCGAAGACGGAGCATTTGTCGGAGACGGTTGTGCGATCTCACAGGCGTCCGCTGATATTATGCTTGGCATGATCGTCGGAAAGACCGAGGAAGAAGCGTTGAAGCTTGGAAAACTTTTCTTAAAGATGATACAGGGCGAAGCGACCGATGAAGAGATCGATGAACTGGAAGAGGCCTCCGCCTTAAAAGATATCTCCCATATGCCTGCCCGTGTAAAATGCGCAGTCCTTGGCTGGCATACCCTGGAGGAAGCATTAAAAAAATAAACGAAAAACAGCTACTGTCATATGTCAGACGACATAGATAGTAGCTGTTTTAAAGTTTTCAGTTATTCACGCTGTGTAACTTCGAACTGTTTTCTATAACGTGGATAATAAAAGAATGCATGACATCTTTATGTAGCAAACCTATTTGAACGTCGGTCCTTAGCGATAATGAAATGTATTTACTATTGAGAAGTGGAAACAAAAATGGAAGAGGGTATTACTATTATGAAGTAAGCCTGCCTGAGCGCTGGTACTTAGGCTGCGTATTTTGCAGCCTTATGTACCACGGCGTCGAAGGTAGAGTGAAAACGTCTTACGTAATAATAGATAATACCCTCTTCTATTTTTGAGCACAGTCTATAATACTTTCGAAAGGAAATCCTTTAGTCGAGGATTCTTTGGATTGCCAAAGAATTCTTCCGGCGTGCCGGTTTCAAGAATCTGTCCTTCATCGATGAAGAGGACTTTATTGGCAACCTCCTTTGCAAATCCCATTTCATGAGTAACCACGATCATGGTCATTCCCTCTTTTGCAAGATCCTTCATCAGGTCGAGAACTTCTCCAACCATTTCAGGATCAAGAGCAGAAGTCGGTTCATCGAATAAGATCACATCCGGATTCATAGCAAGCGCACGGATAATGGCAACTCGCTGTTTCTGACCACCGGATAAGGTAGAAGGATATACATCTGCTTTATCTTCCAGACCGATCCGTTTCAGAAGTTCTTCTGCCTTTGCTCTTGCCTCGGCAACGATCTGAGATTTACTTGTTGTAATCTCTATTTTCTCCTGCTTTTCTTTGCGGAACAGGTTCGTAAGCGGAAGCATACGATTATGACGCTTCGCTTTTTTCAGATCCTGACAACGCACCAGTACAGGAGCAAGCATGATATTCTGAATAACGGTTTTGTTGTTATACAGATTAAAATGCTGGAATACCATTCCCATATGACGACGGTGGATGTTGATATCAACCTTTGGGTCTGCAATATCGACACCATTGAAGATGATCTGACCACCTGTTGGGTCTTCCATACAATTTAAACAGCGAAGAAATGTACTTTTACCAGAACCTGAAGGACCGATTACAACCATTATATCGCCTTTATCGATTGTGACATTGATGCCTCGTAAAACTTCATTGTCACCAAAGTGTTTTTCAAGATTAATGACGTCTATCACTCTTTCTCAGGCTCCTTTCCATAAGTTTGATACCAAGGCTGATCAGAAGCACCATCACAATGTAGATCAGTGCCATAACCAGATATGGGATCATGAATTCATAGCTGTTACTACCAATATAGTTAAATGCTACATATAAGTCAGTAGCACCAACAAAGCTTACAACAGATGTTTCCTTGATCAAAGATATAAATTCATTTCCCAGAGTAGGCAGGATGTTTTTGACTGCCTGCGGGATCACGATCTTGCGCATGGTAGTTGCAAAACTAAGTCCCATGGCACGGCCACCCTCCATCTGTCCGGGATCAACAGAAAGGATACCGCTTCGCATGATTTCGGAAATATAAGCACCACTGTTTAGACCAAATACAAGCATTGATACCTGTACACCGCTCATATGACCTCCTACGATAGGGAGCAGAACATAGTAAAACAGCAGTAACTGCACGACCATAGGAGTTCCACGGAAGAATCCGACATAGACGCTGCAGATCGCATCTAAAACCCGTGGCAGCCGTTTATATTTTGGAATGACGCGGACAGTTGCAATAATGGTTCCGATCAAAATACCTATGATCAGACCGGTTATGGCGATGATAACGGTATTCTTAAGACCCTCAACAACCTTTACATATCCTTTGTTATCAATGAATATTTCTATGAACTTTTGTATTTTACTTGAAATGTCTCCCATGAAATATCCTTTCAATATCATTTATTTTCTTTACGCGAGGAACGCGTGATTCTTATAGCATATTTTTACTGCATAGCATTTAATGATTTTGTAATAGCTTCAGCAGGAGCTGAATCGATGATAACATAATTTAAATTTCCGTTTAATAAATCCTGAACTGCAAGAGAACCATTCTTGTAACCGGTAGATGTCATCTTAAGACCGGCAAATCCCCAGTCGTCATCACCTTCACAGTAGAACATTCCGGTTGTACCTGTCTGGAAACCAATCTTGCTGCTTGAATCCTTAGCGTTAAGGATTGCATTTACATCATCGGCAGTCTTACATTCGTCAAATTCTGTGTTGTCAGAAGGAACGATCAGCCTCTGGGAAGCCTTGTAGTAGGAATCTGAGAATGCAACGTATTCTTCACGATCCGGCTTAATCGTAAGACCAGCCATAGCGATATCACATTTCTGCTGACCTACAGAGAGACATACAGCATCGAAATCCATGTTCTGGATAACGAGTTCCTTGCCGAGCTTATCAGCAAGAGCTTTAGCGATCTCCATATCGATTCCGTAGTAGTTTTCGCCCTTTGTATATTCAAATGGCTCGAAAGCGGCGTTTGTTGCTACAACTAACTGATCCTTGCTGGAATCTAATGCAGCTGATTCAACAGCAACAGGCTCGCCATCACCGAAGTAGTGATTGCAGATCTCCTCAAAAGAACCATCTGCATTCATATCCTTGATAAATGCATTTACCTGATCCAGTAACTCAGGCTGAGTCTTGTCTACACCGAAAGCATACTGCTCATCTGTCAGATCAATCTCGATAATCTTGGCTGTCTTCTTGTCGGATGACTTTTTGCTGTCATCGCTCTTGCTTCCGCAGGCTGTCAGAGAAGCCATAGCCAGAGCTGCGGACATCGTAATTGCTAAAAATTTTTTAAGTTTCATTTTTCATTACTTCCTTTCATTCTTTTCTGAATAAATATACCATTGTGTTTTGGAAAATGCAATTTATATATGCAAAAAATTGCTGAAAATTACAGGTTTTATGCAGGTTTTATAAATGCTTTTCGTATTTTCCGCCAATATGCATACCTTCTTTTACGACAACAAAGGCATGTTCATCGATGGTTTTCAGTCCACGGCGGAGATGAACACATTCATATTTGGAAAGGATCGTAACGATCATATAAGTTGTTTCTTCGGTATAACCACCACGCGCCTCCCACCAGGTTGCATCCCGGTGAAATTCGTTTACGATGTAATCAAGGATGGCTTCCGGTTCTTCTTTTGTATAGATCACAACTTCGGTATTGATGTTCTGCGTATGTGCTTTGTCAGTCATCAGAGTACTGACAGCGGAATAGATAATGCTGTATACGGCTGTCGGGATACCAAAAAGGATTGCACAGATGCCGTAGACAACAGCATTGACTGTCAAAGATACCTTTCCCACGCTGAAATTTTTGTATTTCTTGGTAAAGAACATACCGACGATATCCATACCGCCACTGGAGCCGCCGGAGCGTAAGGAGATACCGATTCCTGTACCGGCGAGAAGTCCACCCATAATGCTGGCAGTCAGGCTGTCATTGACCAGAGGTGTAGCCGGAATTGGAAATATACTTAAGAATATCGTCTGACTGATCAGGCAGACCAGTGTCCGGCTGAAGAAACTTTTGCCGATTGAGATATATGCCATGATAAATAAAGGTATATTTAAGATAAAGTTGATAATACCTGCGATATCGGTTCCTGATGCAAGCGATGGAAATACTTGGATCAGTAAGGTTCGTATGATCTGGCTGATACCAAGGACACCGCCGTTATACAGACTGGCGGGGACGATAAAGAAGTTGATTCCGGCGGCAAATAAAACCATGCCGCCGATCGCAGCAGCATTTCTTTGCCAGAGTGTTTTGTCTTTGAGATTCATATGCATGCCCTCCCTTATTAATGCTTGTACAGCTTGTGTAGATTATGAGCTTCAACCTGTTGATACTATCAAGACAGGAACGCTTTTGTAAATATTTATATGTAGAGTATAAAATATTTCCGGTAAAAAAGCATCTAAAATATAAGGAAGACTTGATCATAAATTGCAGAATTACAGGTTGTGGGGCGGAAGTGAATGCAGTACAATAATGCAAGCAGAAAATATGTGTTAAGAGGATTAGAAGGATGAAAAAGATTTTATATTTTATAAAGAAGGAAACCGTGTTATCGATCGCGGTCGTGCTGGCAGTGATATCAGTATTTTTTGTAGTCCCTGACAGAGAATATATTTCGTATATTGATTTCCGGACACTGGCGATCCTGTTCTGCCTTATGAGTATCGTTGCCGGCTTGAGGAATATTGATGTGTTTGATAAATTAGCAGAACGGCTGTTAGCAAAGGTGCATGGGATCGGAGGAGTAACGGTAATCCTTGTATGCTTGTGTTTCTTTATGTCGATGTTTATAACAAATGATGTATCACTTATTACATTTGTGCCGTTTGCAATTATAATAATGAAGAAACTGAACCCGGACACTGATAGCAAATGGATGCTAAAAGTAATTGTCATGCAGACGATTGCGGCGAATCTTGGCAGTATGTTGACACCTCTTGGTAATCCTCAGAATCTGTATTTGTATGGAAAAGCAGGTATAGGTATTGCGGAGTTTTTAAAGATCATGCTGCCGTATACAGTCTGCGCATTTGCTTTGTTAATGGCATGGATCGGTCTGGCATCCATAGTTCGAAAAAGAAAGTTAAGTCATGATGGAAAGACAGAAATAAAGCAGAACAAAGGCTTAGATTCTGCTGAAGATAAAGCTTCAACGAAAAGACAGAAGGATCCGTTGGGTGCTTCCGGTTCAAAATGGGAGAAAAAGGATGCGGAATGGATTGAAAAATTTACAGCATATCTTATTCTGTTTGTCATAAGTCTGCTTGCGGTTTCGCATATTCTTCCGTATGGTGTGCCTTTCGCGTTAGTAATTTTATATTTGCTTCTGCGTGACCGGAAAATTCTGACACAGGTTGATTATTCTCTGTTATGTATTTTTATCGCGTTATTTATATTCATCGGTAATCTTGGACGTATCCCGGCATTCAGTCAACTGCTTTCGGATATATTGACCGGACGGGAGGTGGTTACTTCGGTAATTGCAAGTCAAGTAATGAGTAATGTTCCGGCTGCGATTTTGTTATCCGGATTCACAGACCATATTCGGGAGCTGGTGATCGGAACCAATCTCGGGGGACTTGGAACATTGATAGCATCAATGGCAAGCCTGATCAGTTTCAAATATGTTGCAAGAGAAGACCGCTCGTTCCGTGGCAGATATTTTCTGGAATTTACAGTTGCAAATGTTATTTTCCTTTTTATAATGATGATTCTTTATCGTTTGCTTTCTTAACATAATCAAGTAGAACAGCAGGGATGGAGGTATGGATGATCTCACTGACGGTTATTTTAGAAAATGATTTGTGTGTCGTCAGTTCTTTTAATGTATCTGCCAAAGCTTTTTTGTATTATAAGAAACTTCTTCGTTTGTTATAAGAGATCCTTCCATTTTCTTCATGTTAAACAAGCAATATGGATATTCAGGTTCAGGATCAGATCGATGAAATGCTGGCAGAAAGTAAAGGATCTTTTCTAAATAAATATATATTAGAATCAACCCCGCTCCGGGTATGCTGTGCATTTTATATCAGGCATATCCGGGGCACTTTTTTATGCTTCTGAAGTAAATAAAATGACAAGATGTGTGCAATTCCTATACGCAGCTTTTGTTACAGAACAAAAAACGACGGTTCAGAACAAATAAATAGAAAAATTGCATATAGCCTCTTAAACTATAACCATCGTACGAAATACATAACGGATGGCGCTTAAAGGGAAAGGGGAAAAATATGGAGTTATATGGTCTTGGCATCTGGGAATGGCTTAAGAAATTTGTAGGCTGGGGAAAATAAAAATATTATGAAGTTGAGCGGAAAAATATTTTGACAGACAATATTTATCTATATAAAACAATGACAGTTTATGATTCTAAAGGGGGCTTTTAATAAAAGGGGGATTGTAAACAGAAAAATTTATAATAGTTAAAATTGTATATCTAGCAAAAGAAACAAAATGACTGCGGCTGTTAATGGTGGCATTAACAGAACATAAAAATAGTCCAAGAAATTGGGCTATTTTTTTATCTATTTTTGTCGAAAAATGTCGTTTTCTTAAGTAATTATTGTAAAAATGAAAGAAACAATTTATTATTTTATTATACTTGTTGAAGGGGGAGTGAAAATGTAATGAAAATAGTAATTTGTGATGATGAGCATGAAGTATTAGAAAAAGTAGCACAAATATGTAAGAAAAGTTTTTTGAGTAAGGTGACAATATATGCCTTTCCATCGGCAGAAAGTTTGTTGAAAAATTTATCAAGTGATATGGGAGCAATCGATCTTTTTATTCTTGATATTGAAATGCCAGGAAAAAGCGGGTTATGGTTAAAACATGAATTAGAGTTAAATTGGTATGAAAGCAGTATTATTTATTTAACAAGTCATGAAGAATTGATACATGAAGCGTTTGGAAGAAATGTAATTGGTTTTGTGGATAAAGTAAAATTTTATAAAGATGATGATATTTTGATATCAAAGTTGAAAATATTTGAAAAATCATTAGAAAATAAATCAATAATTAGTATTCGTGATGAGGATGGAAGTTTTTATATTCAAAAAGATAGAATTATTTTGATAAAGTCAGAACATGTATATACAATTGTGGAATATTCTACAGGAAAAATGAATGGTGGATATTTGGAGTCAGATAAAAAATTGCTGAGAAAAACATTGAAAAACTGGGAGGTAGATTTAAATAATGACTTTTTAAGAATAAGTAAGAGCGTTATTGTTAATATGGATTATATTTCACGAATGGGAAGAGAGATTATTTTGAAAAATGGAGCCTGTTTAAGTATTCCTAGAGCGAATTACAATAAGTGTGAAGACGCATATTTTGAATTTTGTAAAAGAAAGATGAAATGGAATTAATATGTATACAAATTTATTGACTAACAGTATTGAAGTACTGAAGTTTTTAGTGATTTTTAATTTGATTTTTCATAGGCGGATTAAGGAGAAAACTGGGAAATATACGGGATTAATAGTGCTGGTTGGATTATTAGTTTTGATGTCATATGTTTTACATAGTGATGATCAGATAGTTGCGATAATAGTTTTTGGAGTGGAATTATTTTTGATTTATTCAGGTATAGTATGGAACAAAATTCTCCTATTTTTGATTACGATTGTGGCAACGAATTATTTAGATTCGTTTCTATTGGCAATAGGATCATATGCAATTAAAGGAAAAATATGGTGGTATTTTATATATGATGATTTTAAAATTGCCTTATTGGAAAATGTAATATCATTTTTTATTATAATGATAATAGCACTTATATGCAAAAAGAAAATGCCATCCAAAGACTATTTAGGACGAAAGATAACATTTGCTATGTGTATCATGTTATTGGGTGCAACATTAGGATTATACATTTTATTTATTGTTATGATGATGTTTATGACATATGGAGGTCCTGATAACAGAGCTCGATTGTACGGCGTTATATATTTTGCTTCTGTGATAACAGTTGCTTGTATTATTGCATTTTTCATATATTCAAATCGTTTAAAACACCAAAATGATGTACACATAGAAACGGAAGGGCTTTATGGCGAAAGTTTAGGATTGAAATTGGCATATGGTGAACAGGTTCATGATGATTATGAGAAGGTTCGGCAGTTCAGACATGATTTCAGACATCATATTGCAGCAATGGAAGGTCTGGTCTATGGTGGAGAATATTCAGAATTGGAGAAATATATGGGACAATTATCCCAGAAGGATAAAGAGTTAAATCGAGAACGGGTTCGGTATACTGGAAATTTTATGGTTGATTCTATTATATTTGGCATTACAAGGGATCAGAAATTTAAAGATGTTGATTTTCAATTTGATGGTGGATTGCCAAGCAATCTGGGTGTCAAAGATATTGACATTTGCGGAGTTCTGGCGAATGCTCTTGAAAATGCAATGGAAGCGTGTCTGAAAGGGAATGATAGGAAAGCGGTTATTATGAAAGCTGGCTGTTATGAAAATATGATCAGTTTTCAAATTAAGAATACATATGACAGCAGCCGTTATAAAGCATTGGCTGGCGGTGAATTTTATTCTTCCAAAGAGGGAGATGGTCATGGATACGGAATCCAGAATATGGAACGTGTGGTGAAATCCTATAATGGAAAAATGGAGTACAACGTAGATCCGGAATGGGTAACAGTCGATATTTTTTTACAGCAAAAAGATGAGATATAAAAGGATATTCTGACATATTGAGGATCCTTTTTAGGTAAATAATTATAAACTTGTTTTCCGTTCGAATATCCATTACAATCAAACTTGGAGAGACGGAGGCAATATACAAAGCTAAAATATGCATGTTATTCTGTTCTATCAGTATTAAGAAAGGAGATAGAACATGGATAACGAAATTGTATATTCCTCCAAGGCTACTGATCAGAAAGCACAGTATGATGCCAGTGCCAAGCGCTTGCTTGGACAGAAGATCATATTGGCGCATATACTGATCAGGGTAGTAGAAGAATTTAAAGGTATGGATGCAGATACGGTTGCATCATTGATTGAAGGGGAACCGTATATCAGCCAGATTCCGGTTGAACCTGGACTAATGAACAAAGAAGCAGTGGATGCCAGAACCGGTGAACGGATTGTCGGGCTGAATACAGAAAGTTCCGAGATCGATGAGGGAAAGGTGTATTTTGACATCATTTTCTATGTACGGATGCGGGACGGACTGGCGAAAATGATCATCAATCTGGAAGCACAAAAGGATGAACCGACAAAGTACTTTATCTTAAATCGAGCAATCTTTTACGCCGCAAGGCTGGTATCTTCCCAGAAAGATCGGGAATTCACAGGTTCCGACTATAACGAGATCAAACAGGTATATTCGATCTGGATTTGTATGAATATGAAAGAGAACAGCCTAAGCCATATCCATATGGTAAAAGATGATTTGCTTGGAGATCAGGACTGGAAAGGCAATCTGGAGATCCCTAATATCGTGATGATCGGGCTGGCGAAGGAGATTCCACCAAAGGAAGAAAGATATGAACTGCATCGATTGCTTGGAGCGTTACTATCGCAGACAATGACGGCAGAACAAAAATTGAAGCTTATGAAACAGGAGTATGACATACCGGTAGAGAGACGCGGTATAAGAGATGGGGTGAAAATCATGTGCAATCTGAGTGAAGGCGTAGAAGAAATGGGATATGCAAAGGGTGAAGCCGCTGGCAAAACTGTTGGCAGGGCAGAAGGCGAAATCATAGGCGAAGCACGAGGAAAATCGGAGATTATTCTGAAAATGCATAAGAAAGGCTACTCCTTAGAGCAGATCATGGATGTAACCGATATGAGCGAAGCGGAAATTAAGGAAATTATAGGCTAAAGACACAGGCAGAACAGATAGCATGTATATTTTAGTAGAAGTCCAGATATGGTAGAGATGCTGTATCTGGACTTTTTTGCTCCGATAATATCCCTGACATAGCACCGGAAACAGGTGGGACTTTATCTTTGTATCCGTATTTTGCCATTGAGAAAACCAACCATTTTACATATAATTGAAGAATGGAATAAAATGCAGAACAACCGTCGGATGATGTGGATAAAATATACGGAAGGAGCATGGATAAATGGAAGAAAATAAAACATATATAGCGATCGATCTGAAATCCTTCTATGCTTCTGTAGAATGCAGAGAGCGGAACAGAGACCCCCTGACCACAAATCTAGTAGTGGCAGATCCGAGCCGAACAGAGAAAACGATCTGTCTGGCGGTATCCCCTTCTCTTAAGGCATATGGGATACCGGGCAGGGCGAGATTGTTTGAGGTTATTCAGAAGGTAAGGGAGGCAAATAACGCAAGAAGACGGAATATACCGGATCATCATTTTACCGGGACATCGGATGACAGCATGAAGCTGGGGACAGAGCCGACTCTTCAGCTGGATTATATTATTGCTCCGCCGCGCATGGCACTTTATATGGAATACAGTACACGGATCTACGACATTTATTTGAAATACATTGCGCCGGAGGATATTCATATTTATTCGGTCGATGAGGTATTTATGGATGTGACCAGCTATCTGAATGTCTATCATATGACAGCCAGAGAACTAGCCATGATGATGATACGGGATGTATTAAAGACGACCGGAATCACAGCGACGGCAGGAATCGGAACCAATCTGTATCTTTGTAAGATCGCGATGGATATCGTGGCGAAGCATATCGAACCGGATGAGGACGGAGTACGGATTGCGGAGCTGGATGAAATGGCATACCGCAGGAAGCTTTGGAGTCACAAGCCGATCACGGATTTCTGGCGTGTCGGTCAGGGATATGCGAAGAAATTAGCGGAATATGGGCTATACACGATGGGCGATGTGGCGAGATGCTCGGTTGGAAAGACAAATGAATTATATAATGAAGATTTATTGTATAAGTTATTTGGCATTAATGCAGAGCTGCTGATCGATCATGCATGGGGATATGAGCCTTGCACGATGGATCAGATCAAGGCATATAAACCGGAGACGAATAGCATTTGCACCGGACAGGTACTGCATTGTCCGTATGATTTTGATAAGACAAGGCTGGTTGTAAAGGAAATGACTGATCTTATGTCGCTTGATCTGGTGGATAAGGGACTTGTTACAGATCAGATCGTGCTTACGATCGGTTATGATATTGATAATCTGACAGACCTGGCGAGAAAGAAGAGATATAAAGGCGCTGTTACAACGGATCGTTATGGACGAAAGGTTCCAAAGCATGCACATGGAACGATCAATCTCAAGCGGCAGACTTCATCGACGCAGATACTTATGGATGCGGTAATGGAACTGTATGACCGGATCGTCGACAAGGATCTTTTGATCCGGAGGATTAATATTACCGCGAATAAACTGGTGGATGAACATACTGTCACGAATGATGATGCGTATGAGCAACTTGATTTTTTTACAGATTATGAGGCTGTAAAAAAACAAAGGGAGAAAGAGGAAGCGAATCTGGAACGGGAACGCCACATGCAGGAAGCCATGCTCAACATCAAGAAAAAATATGGAAAAAATGCGATTCTGAAGGGCATGAACCTGCAGGAAGGGGCAACGGCGAAAGACAGAAATGCACAGATCGGCGGACATAAGGCATAAAGAGGTATATATAATATGCAGGAGCAGAACAACCATAAATATGATGATATTATTCATTTGGAACACCCTGTTTCAAAGACACATCCGCAGATGTCACTCTATGACCGGGCGGCACAATTTGCGCCGTTTGCGGCATTGACAGGACATGCGGCGGCGATTCGTGAGACTGCCAGACGGACAGATGAGAAACGGGTGCTCAGTGATGAAGTATTGGAAGAATTGAATGAGAAACTAAACATTATTTCAGCCAATATAGGTACAGAACAGTTAGTGGATATTACCTATTTCGTACAGGATGAGAGAAAGGCCGGAGGAGAATATGTTACGCATTCCGGTATCGTTAAGCGAATCGATCTGTACAGGAGAGCGGTGATCATGGCAGATGCAACGATCATACCGATTGAAGATATCAGTCGGATAGAAAGCGATCTGTTTTCCGGTTTGGAGTAACGTAAAAATTATATGAAAATGCCTGAAAATTACACCTTTACAGTATTTGTTAATAGATGCTATAATGGACTATATTGTGCGATTTCGGCAGTGTAGTATTCCTGAGTCTTGTGTGGAGAGTCGGGAAAAGAGAAAGGAAGGATAAAAACGTGTTTAAGATTGTTAGAACAGAAGCGTTGACAGATGCAATCTATCTTATGGACGTGGAAGCACCAAGAGTAGCAAAGAATTGTCTTCCGGGTCAGTTTGTAATCGTAAGAGGCTCAGAAGATGGAGAGAGAATTCCTCTTACAATCTGCGATTATTCAAGAGAAGCAGGCACGATCACTATCGTATTCCAGGTAGTAGGTGCAGCAACAGAGATGATGAAGAATTTAAAGGTTGGAGACAGCTTTACAGATTTTGTTGGACCGCTTGGCCGTCCGTCGGAATTAGTAGAAGAAGATTTAGAGACATTAAAGAACAAGAAGATCTTATTTGTAGCCGGTGGTGTAGGAACCGCACCTGTATATCCACAGGTAAAATGGTTACATGAGCATGGAGTAGCCGCTGATGTTATCATCGGTGGAAGATCCAAAGAGCTTATCATTCTGGAAGAGCAGATGAAGGCAGTTGCCGGAAATCTTTACATTACAACAGACGATGGTTCATATGGAAGCAAGGGCGTTGTTACAAATGAGATTCAGAAGCTTGTAGACGCAGGCAACAAATATGATGTATGCGTAGCAATCGGACCGATGATCATGATGAAGTTCGTTTGTAAGCTTACAAAAGAGCTTGAGATCCCTACAGTTGTCAGCCTGAATCCGATCATGGTAGACGGTACCGGTATGTGTGGTGCATGCCGAGTAACAGTTGGCGGCGAAGTAAAATTCGCATGTGTAGACGGACCTGAATTTGACGGACACCTTGTAAACTTCGAAGAAGCTATGGAGCGTCAGCAGATCTATAAAACACAGGAAGGCAGAGCATATCTTGCAGCCAAGGAAGGCGACACCCATCATGGTGGATGCGGACAGTGTGGAGGTGACAAATAATGGACGTTTTAAATAGAGTACCGGTTCGTGAACAGGAACCTGCGGTTCGTGCAAAGAATTTTGAAGAAGTATGTTACGGATATAATGAAGAAGAAGCAATGGCAGAAGCAGCAAGATGTATCGGCTGTAAGAATGCACAGTGTGTAAAGGGCTGTCCTGTTTCTATTGATATTCCTGGATTTATCGCTCATGTAAAGAAGGGCGAATTTGCAGAGGCATTCCAGGTGATCAGCAAATCATCAGCACTCCCTGCTGTATGTGGCCGTGTATGTCCACAGGAGACACAGTGTGAAGGTAAATGTATCAGAGGTATCAAGGGCGATCCTGTATCTATCGGTAAACTGGAGCGTTTCGTTGCTGACTGGGCAAGAGAGCATGGCATTAAGCCGGAACCGGCAGCAGAGAAGAATGGCAAGAAGGTTGCAGTTATCGGTTCCGGTCCATCCGGTCTTACCTGTGCAGGAGATCTTGCAAAGATGGGTTACGATGTAACAATCTTTGAAGCACTTCATGAGACAGGCGGCGTACTGGTTTATGGTATCCCTGAATTCCGTCTTCCAAAAGATGGCGTAGTAAAGAAAGAAATCGAAAATGTAAAATCCTTAGGTGTTAAGATTGAGACTGACGTTGTAGTTGGTAAATCTGTAACGATAGATGAATTAATGGAGGAGGAAGGCTTCTCAGCAGTATTTATCGGTTCCGGTGCAGGACTTCCTAAGTTCATGGGTATTCCGGGTGAGAATGCAAATGGTGTATTCTCAGCAAATGAGTACCTGACAAGAAGTAACCTGATGAAGGCTTATAAGGAAGGCTCTAACACACCTATCATGGTTGGTAAGAAGGTTGCCGTTGTCGGCGGTGGTAATGTAGCAATGGATGCTGCAAGAACGGCACTTCGACTTGGTGCTGAGACACATATTGTATATAGACGTAGTGAAGAAGAACTTCCTGCCAGAGTAGAAGAAGTACATCATGCAAAAGAAGAAGGAATCATTTTTGATCTCCTTACAAATCCAACTGAGATCCTTGAAGATGAAAAGGGTTGGGTTAAGGGCATGAAATGTGTCAAGATGGAACTTGGTGAGCCGGATGCATCAGGCAGAAGAAGACCGGTTGAGATTCCTGGTTCTGAGTTCGTCATGGATGTGGATGCGGTTATCATGTCACTTGGTACTTCACCAAACCCGCTGATTTCATCTACAACAAAGGGACTTGATACAAATAAGTGGAAATGTATCGTTGCCGATGAGGCAAACGGACAGACCACAAAGACAGGTGTATATGCCGGTGGTGATGCAGTTACCGGTGCAGCTACAGTTATCCTTGCTATGGGAGCCGGAAAGGCAGCAGCAAAGGGCATTGATGAGTACCTCAAAGGACTCAATTAATATATAGTCTTTGAAACAAAATAAAGGATGGTATTATCTATTATTCCGCAAGACGTTTAATAGTAATACCATCCATTTATTTTTGGATTTATATATCGATTAAAAAAATGGAGTCTATTTTGAGATGCGGTATAAAGTGATAGAACTATGCTCACGAGATATTGAACATAAAATTATTAAAAATATACTGAGAAGAGGTTATGACATTGAAGGAATATATTGCAAGAGATGACGCGTTTGAATTACTGAAGAAATATAATAAAGATCCATTCCATATTCAGCATGCGCTTACAGTTGAGGCTGTTATGAAATGGTATGCAAATGAACTTGGCTATGGTGAAGATGCTGAATACTGGGGCATCGTAGGTCTGCTTCATGATATTGATTTTGAACTGTATCCAGCAGAGCATTGTCTGAAAGCACCAGAGCTGTTAAGAGATGGTGGTGTGTCAGAGGATATTATTCATGCGGTCTGTTCTCATGGTTATGGAATTACAGTGGAATGTGGTACAACCATCGATGTAGAGCCGGTTCATGAGATGGAGAAGGTTCTGTTTGCAGCAGATGAACTGACAGGCCTGATCTGGGCGGCGGCATTGATGCGTCCGTCAAAGAGTACAAAGGATATGGAATTGAAATCTCTGAAGAAAAAATACAAGAGCAAGGGATTTGCCGCAGGTTGTTCCAGAGAAGTGATTGAACGTGGTGCTGCACAGCTTAACTGGGAGCTTGAGAAGCTTCTGACCATGACATTACAGGCAATGGCAGCAACGGAGGATGAGATCAAGGCAGAGATGGAAGACCTGTAAATCCCGCTAATTTGCTAGCACTTTAGCGCATTGCAACTTAAGAAAATCCTGCTTTTTCATTAAAAAGATAAAAAAATTCATAAAAATCATATTTTTACTTGATAAATTCAAGTCTATTGTTTATAATCTTAAGTGGAAATTTTCTTAAAGAGAAAATACTACTCCAAATGAATTTCGCAGAGATGCGATTTACTTATAATTAATTTAAGGAGGATTTTAAGATGTCATACGTTGATGAAGTGCTGGAGATCGTAAAGAAGAAAAATGCTGACCAGCCAGAATTTTTACAGGCAGTAACAGAGGTTCTTGATTCACTTAGACCTTGTATCGATGCAAACGAGGAGCTCTACAGAAAGAATGCGATTCTTGAAAGAATCACAGAGCCGGACAGACAGATTATGTTCAGAGTACCTTGGGTAGATGACAATGGACAGGTTCAGGTAAACAGAGGTTTCCGTGTACAGTTTAACAATTCTATTGGACCATACAAGGGAGGATTAAGACTTCATCCTTCAGTTAATTTAGGTATTATCAAGTTCCTTGGATTTGAGCAGGTATTTAAGAATTCACTGACAACACTTCCAATCGGTGGTGGTAAAGGTGGTTCTGATTTTGATCCTAAGGGCAAATCAGATAGAGAGATCATGGCATTCTGCCAGAGCTTTATGACAGAGCTTTGCAAGTACATCGGAGCAGATGTCGATGTTCCTGCTGGTGATATCGGAACAGGCGGAAGAGAGATCGGTTTCTTATTCGGACAGTATAAGAGAATCCGTGGATCCTACGAAGGTGTTCTTACAGGTAAGGGACTTACATATGGTGGATCACTTGCTCGTACAGAAGCTACAGGATATGGTTTATTATACTTAACAAACGCATTATTAAAGGATCATGGTATTGATATCGCTGGTAAGACTTGTATCGTATCTGGTGCTGGTAACGTTGCAATCTACGCAATCCAGAAGGCACATCAGTTAGGCGCTAAGTGTGTAACATGCTCCGATTCAACAGGTTGGATCTATGATCCGGAAGGAATCGATGTTGACTTACTTAAGGAAGTTAAGGAAGTTAAGAGAGCACGTCTTACAGAGTACGCAGCAGCAAGACCAAGCGCTGAATACCATGAGAAGAAGAACGGTGAGCACGGTGTATGGAATGTTAAGGGTGATATCGCATTACCATGTGCTACTCAGAACGAGTTAGACTTAGACGATGCTAAGGCATTAGTTGCAAATGGTGTTATCTCTGTAACAGAGGGTGCTAACATGCCTACAACATTAGAGGCTACTAAGTACTTACAGGAGAATGGCGTATTATTCGTAGGTGGTAAGGCTGCTAACGCCGGTGGTGTTGCTACATCTGCGCTTGAAATGAGCCAGAACTCAGAGAGACTTTCATGGACATTTGAAGAAGTTGACGGCAAGTTAAAGGGAATCATGGAGACAATCTACGCAAACATCAGCGACGCTGCTAAGCGTTACGGTGTAGAAGGCGACTATGTTGCAGGTGCTAACATTGCCGGTTTCGAAAAGGTTGTAGAAGCTATGCTTGCTCAGGGTGTTTGCTAATCAAATGCCGGTCAAAATCTAACGATAATTATTATATAGTAAATGTTAATATAAGACCCCGGAATCGTGATATGCGGTTTCGGGGTTTTTTGCGAGAAAGACATTATAGAAAAGAAAATTCAATAACGCTTTATTTCGGGATATGCAGATACAATCTATAATGATTTTATGGAAAGTTTTTGATTGAATCTATGGAGACCTTTTCGTATAATATAGATATTATATACTTTTTACATAAAAAAGGAGGATCTTCATATGGGGAGAGATATTGTACTGGCAAAAATAAAAAAAGGTGGAATCACAGCGGTTGTCGGCGGAGCGGTGTTAATGCTGATTTTCGGATTGATCACAATAGGTGTGATGTCAGATAATGCAGATGACGGAATGGGTATGATCATTTTGTTTGGTTTATTTGCATTATTAGGAATTGTATTTATCATAATAGGGATTCGTAATATTGTAAGACCTGAAAAAACCGGCTATTTGAAAAATAACCCGCAGCTTTTGGAGATGGCAGATCAGTTATATTCACATATAATATATGAAGACCAATATGTATTGATTTCCGATAAGGTGCTTGCGAATAAGAAGCAGCCGACACAGATGACCTGGCTCTGGGATGTATATCTGATCTATCTGCATACTACATCGACGAACTTTATTCCAACCGGAAGTGAATATGTAATCGAAAATCGTTTTCAAAAGAACCGTGTTGCTATTAATGTACTGGCAAGAGGGAAAAAGAGTAAACAGGAGTTGTTGAATGTACTTGCACAGGCATGTCCAAATGCGAGATTTGGATATTCTGATGAGGGGCTGGCATATCTTCGGTATATGAGAAATCAGGATCTCAGAAATATCCCGAATACACCTTATTATCAGGGAGTACCGGTGCAGATGCAGGACAATGTGCAGCAGTAATTAGAATATGCAGTAGGAAGATAAAGTATAGATAGAATGTGTAACAAAAAGCAGATAATGTGACAGCAGATTGATACTGCATAGAATAACAGCTTACATAGTGGAGACTTAAGAACAGATAGAAAGCAGGAATTGAGATGGAACGTAAACATGAATATCAGACAAAGAGCAGACAGATGATCCTTGATTATCTGATCCGGAATAAAGATCGTGCCGTTCATGTGTCGGATATTATACGGCATATGGATCAGGAAGAGTGTTCGGTAAATAAAACAACTGTATACCGATATCTGGATAAGCTGGTCGCAGAGAAGACACTGATGAAATATGTGGCTGATAAGGGCGAAAAAGCAGGATATCAGTATGTAGAACAGCCATCCAGGTGTCAGAAGCATCTACATCTGCAATGCTCCGAATGTGGAAAGGTCATCCATCTGGACTGTGATTTCATGAAAGAGATATCAGAGCACATTTTGTCTGATCATGGGTTCACACTTTGCTGCAAGGATTCCATTTTATATGGTGTCTGCGACGAATGCAGTAAGAAAGAAAAGAAACAGAAAAATAAAACCAGATAACAGGAATTTCCATGCTGAAAATTGAATATTTCTGATAATAGGAGTTGACATTGGGCAAAATAATGCTATAATCTGATAATGCAACTTGGTTGCAAATTATATTTTCAGGAATGAGATGGATAGTATGGAATTATTATTTGATTCGTTTTCAGATGCACTGATTGATAGTGTAAAATTAATACCATTTTTATTAGTGACATATCTGCTGATGGAATGGTTGGAGCAGAGAACAGAAGAAAAGCAGAAGCAATATATGCAGTCTGCCGGTGCGTTTGGTCCGTTGGCAGGTGGAGTACTTGGAATCGTTCCACAGTGTGGATTTTCCTGTGTGGCAGCGAACCTTTACAGCGGTGGCGTGATCACAGCAGGAGTTGTGCTTGCAGTATTTATGTCAACCTCTGATGAGATGCTCCCAATCTTTATTTCGCATACAGTAAATGCCGGTACAATTATTCGTATCCTGCTTGCAAAAATGTGCATTGCGATCGTTACAGGTTATGCAGTCGATCTTGCAAATAAATATATCCGCAGAAGATATCTGGCAGGAAGAAAAACGAAGCATACAGCGTCTTCAAAAAGCGATAATTCTAAAAATACAGATGGTGCAGATGAATCAGAGCATTCTGGATATTCCGTTCAGGCAACACCGACAGTCAATGCAGAATGTACACATAATTATAAAGATACTCATACACATAATGGAAAAAGTGTGCATGTGCATGATGAAAAAATTATTCATACCGACGATGGAAAAAGTACACACACACATCATGGACATATCCACTATGATGGTACAGACATAGAAGATAAACATATCCATGATCTGTGCGAGCAGGAACACTGCAACTGCGAGGACGGAATCTGGATGTCGGCATTAAAGCACACCTTGAAGATCACGGTATTTATTCTGGCGGTATCCTTTGTGTTAAATATTATTATCGGTATCGCAGGGGAAGATGCGATTGGAAGACTTCTTGGTGATGTACCGTTCCTTGGAGAAGCAATGGCAGCACTGATTGGACTGATACCAAACTGCGCACCATCTGTTATTATTACGGAGCTTTATCTGGATGGTATGCTCAGTGCCGGAGCAATGATGTCAGGCCTGCTTGTCAGCGCAGGCGTAGGACTTCTGGTATTGTTCCGTATGAACCGCCACAGATTGAAAGAAAACATTATGGTCGTTGGAACCTTGTATGTTACTAGTGTGTGCTGGGGGTTGTTGATCAATCTGTTGGGTATCACATTTTAAATAGAAAGAACAGCGAGAACAGAAAGAATGGAGCAGAAAACAGCAATAGTTATCGGGGCATCAACAGGAATTGGTGCAGCAACGGCGGAAGCCCTTGCACAACAATATAAAAAAATAGCCATAACGTCATTTCGTCATCCGGAAAAGCTGAAAGAGGTTCAACAGAAGATACTTGCGCAGGGCACAGATTGTTATGCAGAGACCGGTGATGCCGGAGATTTTACATTTGTAAAGCAGTTTATAGAACATGTAACCGAACATTTTGGTGAGAAGATTGATCTGTTGGTTAATAATGCCGGAATTTCTTATGTCGGACTACTGACGGATATGGATGAAACGGACTGGAAAAGAATTATAGATACGAATATAACGTCAGTATTTAACACATGCCGTCAGGTTGTGCCGTACATGGTGCATGCACATAAGGGACGTATTATCAACATTTCATCTGTATGGGGCAATGTCGGAGCCTCCTGTGAGGTAGCGTATTCAGCGACCAAAGGTGCGGTCAATGCATTCACAAAGGCTCTTGCGAAGGAACTCGCCCCAAGCGGCATCGCGGTAAATGCCATCGCATTTGGTGCAATTGATACTACGATGAATGGACATCTGTCATTGGAAGAAAAAACAGCTCTGGAAGAGGAGATTCCGTTTGGCAGGATGGCTACTGAGAAAGAAGCCGCAGATTTTATCGTAACGGCAGCAAATGCCGGCAGTTATCTGACCGGTCAGGTCCTGACCTTTGATGGTGGCTGGCAGTAGTCTGGTAAACGTTTTGCATTTTCCATAATTATCTATTGAAAAATTGTTCATATTGCTATAAAATAATCTATGCAAAGTTGCGCAGGTATGGGGTAGAGATTATGGGAATAAAGTTTATTAAAAAGAAAAAGAGTGAGGTTGCTGCGGCAAATACATTGGCAGATTTGAAAACGACAGTAGATAAAGATGGCAATGTTGAGATCGTATCGAAGAATTTTACAATGACAACCAGCCAGCAGCCGAAGAAGGGAACAGAGGCTTCAGAGTGGACATGCTGGGGCTGCGGACATGTAAATAGTGGAGAAGTCTGTGAGGTCTGTGGGAAAAAACGGGTACAGAAGTAAAAATATATGGAATCGGTTAATTTTTAAAACAGAGAGTATAGAAGTGGAAAAGGATTCTTGTATGAAAACATATAAGGATTCTTTTTTTATGTCGGGAAAATGGACAAAATACAGGATTGTATATTATATTGGTCGATCATTTGCCGCGGATAAATAAGAAATTGGAAATGCAGGTTGAAATTTAAAAGTACGTTTGGTATACTCATTAGGTGATTTTTAGATATAATGAAGAATCATAGAAAAGTATTTTTTTTTGGTGCATTTGTGATGCATGGAACTGGTAGGCTGTTTTAAGAACAATCGGATGTTCCTAGGATGCATTATAGTATATATTAAATGGAGGCCAGAAAATGGGAAAAAAAGTATTGAGATTATTTCTGGAAACAATGCTCAGAGCACTTGTAATTATTCTTGCAATCGGAATAGTTATTATGGGAGCACTGCTTATAAAGACCTTAGTAAAGAATAATTCTCTGAAAGACAGTAAGAAAACAACAAACGGAAAAGAAATTGTAACAGAAGCAGGAGATGAAAATGATCCTACCTTCAAGAATGGAGATGGAGAAAACAGTGGATCAGATGACTCAGACGAATCAGGTTCTGTTGCTTCCACAGATGCGAAGATCCTTGTTATCAATGCGACAGGAACAAGTGGCGTTGCCGGTGCATGGAAGACAGCATTAGAAGGCAAGGGCTATACTTCTGTAGAAGTTGGTACGTATACACAGTCTGCAATTGCAACCTCAAAGGTATGTGTATCCGGTTCATATGATGGAGCAGATCTTGCTGCTGAATTAACTTCGCCGGAGATGTCAACGGTAGATTCCGTAAGCGCATCTGATTGTGATGTATCAATTGATGGATATGATATTATCGTTATTATAGGAACTAGCGATATTAAAAATTAAACAGAACAACTGGAAGAACATGTATTTGTACAGGTTGCCCATACAAAAAACAGGTATTGTCACAGAAGTGTGACAGTACCTGCTTTTTGTTTTAGATGCACATGACTACACTGGAATAAATCGGACATACTATAAAAAACTGTATGAAAGGCGGTTTATATGAAAAATATTGGCGAAGTGATAGAAACATATGCATTGCTTACGGTGGCAGCATTTCTGATGTCGCTTGGGGTTGTCTGGATTTTTAACAGTGAACAGATCGTGCCGGGTGGTGTGACAGGAATTGGAATTATAATTGAGAATTTGACAAAAGGGATGGGAAACGGAGAAACAGGCATACCGGTCTGGCTGAGTAATCTGGTGATCAATATACCTCTTTTTATCTGCGGATATTTTCTATTGGAAAAGAAGAGCATGATAAGGACAGCATATACAACAGCCGTTTCAACAGTATTCATGGCGGCTATTCCCACATTTCCGCTTGCAACACAGGATAAACTGCTGAATATGATCCTTGGCGGTGTTATGTTTGGCTGTGCTTATGGGCTGATGTTCCGGCAGAATGCTTCCTCCGGCGGGGTTGATCTGATGGCATTGATCCTGAATCATCTGCGGCATGATATAGGAGCACCATTATTTCTTGGCGGGATCGATCTGGCGATCGTTGTGGCAGGCGGACTGGCATTTGGATTTGAAAATATGCTGTATGCAGTTATTGCGATCGCGATATCGACAAAATTATCCGATGTGATCGTGCAGGGGCTCCGGCATGGAAAACTGGTATATATTATTTCTTCCCATTGTGAAGAGATCAAAGCCTGTATCATGAATGAGATCGGAAGAGGTGTGACGGTATTAAATACCAGAGGTGGTTACACGAATGAAGGGCGTATAATGATTATTTCTGTTTTGTCAAGTAGGCAATTAGTAGAATTAAAAGATAAAATAAGGACAATTGATGAAAATTCTTTTCTCATTGTAGGGCAGGTTACGGAGGTTTTTGGTGAAGGTTTCACAAAATTCTCGTCTTAAATCTTCTTAAATCGATGCGAAAATCGTCAAAATGTTAGTTTTTTTGCGGTCGTATACAAAACAAACAAAACATTAAAATTTTTTTTGGGCAATAATCATATGGTTTAAAGAAGGGGAATGTTGTAAAATGACACTATGTTCAGAACGAATGAATAAATAAAACAATACTATATAATATTTACGGAGGTATTTGCAGAATGGCAAGTTTATCACTTAAGAACATCTATAAGGTATATCCTAACGGATTCAATGCTGTTAAGGATTTCAACCTTGAAATTGAAGATAAGGAGTTCATCATTTTCGTTGGACCTTCAGGATGTGGTAAGTCAACAACTCTTAGAATGATCGCAGGTCTTGAGGATATCAGCTCAGGTGAGTTATGGATCGGCGACAAGCTTGTAAATGACGTAGAGCCTAAGGATAGAGATATCGCAATGGTATTCCAGAACTACGCTCTGTATCCACATATGTCAGTATATGACAACATGGCATTCGGACTTAAGTTAAGAAAGGTTCCGAAGGAGAAGATTGACAAGGCTGTTCATGAAGCTGCTAAGATCCTTGACATTGAGCACTTACTTGACAGAAAGCCAAAGGCTTTATCAGGTGGTCAGAGACAGCGTGTAGCTATGGGTCGTGCAATTGTTCGTGAGCCTAAGGTATTCCTTATGGATGAGCCACTTTCAAACCTTGATGCGAAACTTCGTGTACAGATGCGTGTTGAGATTTCCAAGTTACATCAGAGATTACAGACAACTATCATCTACGTTACACATGACCAGACAGAGGCTATGACACTTGGTACAAGAATCGTAGTTATGAAGGATGGTATCATTCAGCAGGTAGATACACCACAGAACTTATACGATAAGCCATGTAACTTATTCGTAGCTGGTTTCATGGGTATGCCACCTATGAACTTCATTGATTGTAAGGTAGTTAAGTCTGGATCAGACATTCTCTTAATGTTCGGTTCACACTCAATCAAAGTTCCAGATAGCAAGGCTGAGAGACTTATCGCACTTGATGCAGTTGATAAGGAAGTTGTTCTTGGTATCCGCCCAGAAGATATCCATGATGAGCAGCTCTTCATCGAGTCCTCACCGGAAAGCGTTATTGATGCAAGAATCAATATCTATGAAATGTTAGGTGCAGAAGTTTACTTATACTTCACAATCGATCAGTTCGATATCACAGCAAGAGTTAATGCTCGTACAACAGCAAGACCTGGTGATACAGTTCAGTTCGCATTTGACTTAAGCAAGATCCATATCTTTGATAAGGAAACAGAGGAAATCTTAGTAAGCTAATAGATGCTACATACTTAATATTTATAAACAAAGAGGGAAAATGCAGAAAATTCTGCATTTTCTCTTTTTTTTTTTTGAAATATGTTTTAGAATAGGTATAGTAGTGTATTTTGTTATTCGTATGCTTTCCGGGAGGTTTATCCGTCGGGCAGAATGGATAGGGAAAGAATACAGAATCCGAATATAAGAATAAGGAGTGTAGAATATATGATATCGAACCAGATACTTCAGGATACGATTGATGGATTAAAGAATATTACAAGAACCGATTTATGTGTTCTTGATACAGAAGGTAAAATACTTGCATCAACATTTAAGGATGTCGATGACTGTGAAGAGGCTGTACTCGCATTTGTGGATTCTCCTGCGGAAAGTCAGGCAATCCGTGATTATCAGTTCTTCAAGGTATTTGACGATAACCAGTTAGAGCATATCTTACTTGCAAAGGGTGAGACAGATGATACCTATATGGTAGGTAAGATCGCAGCATTCCAGATCCAGAATCTGTTAGTTGCATACAAGGAGCGTTTTGATAAGGATAACTTTATCAAGAATCTTCTGCTGGATAATCTGTTGCTTGTTGATATTTACAACCGGGCAAAGAAACTGCATATCGATACAGATGTCAGAAGAATCGTATTTATCATTGAAACCAAGAATGAGAAGGATACCAATGCACTTGAGACGGTTCGTAATATCTTTTCAACAAAGACAAAGGATTTTATCACTGCTGTAGATGAGAAGAATATTATTCTTGTAAAGGAAGTAAAGCAGACAGAGTCCTATGATGATATGAATAAGATCGCAAAGGTCGTTGTAGATATGCTGAATACAGAGGTTATGTCTTCTGTTCATGTATCTTATGGTACGATCGTAAATGAGATCAAGGAAGTATCCCGTTCTTATAAAGAAGCAAAGATGGCACTGGATGTAGGAAAGATCTTCTATGAGAACCAGAATATCATCGCATACAGCAATCTGGGAATCGGACGTCTGATCTATCAGCTTCCACTTCCGCTTTGTAAGATGTTTATTCGTGAGATTTTCGATGGCAAGTCACCGGATGAATTCGACGAAGAAACACTTACGACGATTGATAAGTTCTTTGAGAACAGTCTGAATGTATCAGAGACATCCAGACAGTTATACATTCACAGAAATACTCTGGTTTATCGTCTGGATAAGCTTCAGAAGAGTACAGGCTTGGATCTTCGTGTATTTGAGGATGCGATTACATTTAAGATCGCGCTGATGGTTGTAAAATACATGAAGTATATGGAGTCATTAGATTATTAAAGGTAAAAGCTGGTCTCTTTGTAATATATTGTATGCATGATTTACACATATATTTCACATTTAGTTGCTATACTTGCAAATGCAAAGAGAGAGAAAGTACAGACAGTTAAAGTTGAAAGGAAACCATTATGATAGAGTTAGAGAATGTTACTATGACCTACCCGGGTGGTATGACGGCTCTGAAGAATGTTAATATCAATATAGAAAAAGGCGAGTTTGTCTTTATCGTTGGAAGCAGTGGATCTGGTAAAACGACATTGATCAAGCTCTTATTAAAGGAACTAGATCCGACATCCGGTTCTATCCGTGTAGCGGGATATAATTATAAAACGATCAAAAAGAAGAATATCCCAAAGGTCAGAAGAAAGATTGGAGTTGTATTCCAGAACTTCCGACTGTTAAAGGATCGTACTATCTATGAGAATGTCGCATTTGCACAGAGAGTTATACAGACTCCTGCAAGATATATCAGAAGACGGGTACCTGCTATGTTGACGCTGGTAGGACTTGCTGATAAGTACAAGTCATATCCAAAGGAGTTATCCGGTGGTGAACAGCAGAGAGTTGCCATGGCAAGAGCTTTGGTAAATAATCCTGAGATCATCCTTGCCGATGAGCCAACCGGTAACCTGGATCCGAAGAACTCAGAGGATATTATGGAGCTGCTGGACGATATCAATAAACGTGGAACGACAGTTGTTGTAGTTACACATAATAAGGATATCGTAAATGAGATGCGAAAGAGAGTAATCACACTGAAGAAGGGTGTGGTTATCAGCGATGAAAAACAAGGTGGTTATATAGATGAAGATTAGTACATTCTTTTATATCCTGAAACAGGGATTTACAAACATCAGAAGAAATATATTGTTCTCCCTTGCATCCATCGGTACAATTATTTCGTGTTTGTTTATATTTGGTATTGTATATGCAGTTGTTGTTAACTTCCAGTCCGGAATGCAGGATCTGGAGAACAACGTAACGATATCTATCTTTTTTGATGAAGATATTCCGGATGAAACGGTTCAGTTGATCGGAGAGCAGATCCGTGTTCTCGATTATGTGAACACAATGGATTTTATCAGTGCAGATGAAGCATTTGATAAATTCTGTGAGCAGAACTATGATGATCCGAAAGCAGCAAAAGCAGCTTTTGGTGATGACAATCCGTTAAAGAATTCTGCTTCTTATGAGGTAACATTGAAGGATGTATCCAAACAGGCTGAATTTGTAGCATTTGCAAAGGGACTGGACGGTGTAAGAAATGTCAGAAGCTCAGAGGTAACGGCTGATAGTATTTCGACATTATCATCACTGGTCGGTTATGCTTCCGTCGGTATCGTTGTGATACTGATGCTGGTATCTATCTTCCTGATCAGTAATACGATCACGATCGGTATTACCGTTCGTAAGGAAGAAATTGCGATCATGAAGCTGATCGGTGCAACAAACTTTTTTGTACGTGCACCGTTCATAATAGAAGGTATTATTATCGGAGCAGTCGGTTCTGTTATTCCGCTTTATCTGTTATATATTATGTATCAGAAGATTCTGGAATATGTGGCAGGACGATTTGCAGTTCTGACATCAGTATTTGCATTTGTAAGCAAAGAGGAACTGTTCCGTACAATGGTACCGGTAGGCTTAATACTTGGTATAGGTGTAGGTTTGTTTGGTAGTTTGATCACTACCAGAAAACATTTGAAGGTTTAAGGGAGGTTTTATTTTGAAGAAATTTCAGATTCCATTGATGAAGAAATTCAAAAAGACAGCAATTGTTGTTGTATGTGCGGTTGCACTTGCGGCAATACCGCCGGTTTCCAATGTTTCGGCAACTTCCATGCAGGAGGCACAGGACAGCAAGAATGAAGCTGAGGGAAATAAAAAAGATGCACAGAACGTGCTGGATGGTCTGCAGGAGAGACAGAATCAGTTGATCAGTGATGTTGAAGTACTTGATAAACAGGTTTCTGATATCCAGACAAAGATCACTGCAAAAGAGGAAGAAGAAGATCAGTTAAATACTGAGATCGACGATACAAAGGAAAAGCTTGCAGCAGCCCAGGTTGAGGAAGATAATCAGTATGCAGCAATGATGAAGCGTATTCAGTATCTTTATGAAAACGGAGAGGTAGAATACATAGACACACTGATGTCATCTGCTTCCTTTACAGATATGTTGAATAAATCAGAATATGTTGAGCAGATTTCAAGCTATGACCAGAAACAGTTAAATGCACTGATCCAGACCAGACAGGATATTCAGGATTACGAAGCAACACTGGAAAAAGACCTGAAAGAGGTTGAGAGTGTTAAGGCTGATCTTGAAACTGAAAAAGATAATCTGAATACAACAATTACAGAGAAGAATAATAAGATCGCAGAGTATTCCAAGGATATTGACGCTCAGACAGCTATGGTTGAACAGTATCAGAAAGAGATTGATGCAGCAGATGCAGAGATGGCAGCCATTCAGAAGCGACTGGATGAGCAGCGTGCAGCACAGCAGCAGAGTGGTGGCAGCAGCGGAAGCAGTGAGCCACAGTACTATACACCAAGCGGTGGTTCTTACATGTGGCCTGCTACACAGGGAAGCCGGATCAGTTCTTACTTCGGACCAAGATCTTCACCTACAGCAGGTGCAAGTTCGAACCATAAGGGAATTGATATTCCATGTCCAACCGGTAGTGATATTGTTGCATCAGCAGCAGGTACAGTTGTTGTATCACAGTACAGCTCATCTGCAGGATACTACATCATGATCGATCATGGAAATGGTGTATCGACAGTATATATGCATAATTCCCAGTTGGTTGTCAGTGTAGGACAGAGTGTTGAACAGGGACAGGTAATTGCCAAGGCAGGAAGTACCGGATACAGTACAGGTTCCCATTGCCATTTTGGAGTTATGATCAATGGATCTTATGTAAATCCACTGGATTACCTGTAAAAAGACAGAAAGCTGGGATTCATACAAGTATGATAACCAGTCAGAATTGTAAGATTTTACAGAATTACACATAGGATAAAACAACAGACAGATCGGGTGAAAGCTGGATTTGTCTGTTGTCGTTTATAAAAGGAAATTTTCGGGAGATATTCAAAAAAGCTAACATGATACAAATGAATATGAATGATTATTTCTAAGAATATGAAAGGATGCAAAATGCGCGATGCGCATTGCAAAAGGTAAAATGAAGCATAATTTTAAGAAATGGATTCTTGGTGCGGCAGTTATAGCCGGATGTGCGGGAATGATGGGATGCTCCTTTACGAAGGACAATACAAAAAGCGGCGATTTGAATACGGATGCCGGAAAACGGCATGATAATCTGGAATACAATGGTTCAGTCGTGGATGAAGATACACTGGAGAAGCTTGCAAGTCTGGAGACGATCATTGATCAGTCGTATTATTTTGACACATCGGATGAGGATATGCAGAATGGTCTGTATGCCGGGCTGATCGAGGCATTGGATGATCCATATGCAAAATATTATACACCAGAGGAATTTGCAAAATTGCAGGAAGACAGTTCCGGAGAATATGCGGGCATCGGTGTTGTTGTGAGACAGGATGAAGATACCGGATATGCGATCGCGGTTAGCATTACAGAAGATTCCCCAGCGTCAGAAGCTGATATTAAGCCGGATGATCTGATCTGTAAGATCGATGATTATGAGATTCAGGAATCTGATGATCTGGATTATCTGGTTACAAAGATCCGTGGAGAAGAAGGTACGGATGTCACTCTTGAGATCTACAGACCAAGCGAGCGGAAGTACCATACAGTAACCATTACAAGAAGAAAACTGGAAAACAGTACCGTTTCTTATTTTATGGCAGATACAGATAAGAAGATCGGCTATGTCCGTGTAACACAGTTTGTTGCGAATACAGGCGATTTGTTCAGAAAAGCAGTAGAAGATCTGAAATCACAGGGAATGACAGCGCTGATGATCGATCTCCGTTCCGATCCGGGCGGAATGTTATCAACGGTTGTTGATATGTGTGATTATCTGCTTCCTGCCGGTAAGATCGTATATCAGGAAGATAAGAATGGAAATGTCTTATCAACGTATGAGTCTACGGATGAAGAGCAGCTAGATCTACCGATGGTAGTGCTCGTAAACGGAGAAAGTGCAAGCGCATCCGAGATCATGACAGCGGCATTAAAAGAATATGGCGTAGCAACGATTGTTGGCGAGAACACATATGGCAAGGGAATCGTACAGTCGGTTATTCCGCTTTCTGATGGCTCAGCAATAAAGCTTACAACTGCCAAATATTTCACTCCAAATGGAAATGACATTCATAAGAAGGGTGTAGCACCGGATATCGAAGTAGAACTTCCGGAGGATTATGTTTCCGATGATTTCCAGGGCGAGAAAGATACACAGTACCAGAAGGGGCTGGAAGTCCTGCGCGGGAACGTAAAATAGAGTAGGATTAGGTGTAGAAAATAGAGTAATTACATGGTATAATATGCGTAAGCATTGAGCCGTGCCAAAATAAACTCTGATGATTCGGCTGCTTGCAGACGAAAGCATTAGAGTTTATTTTGATAGGGCGAAAGCCCGACAACGAGGAAATACGAAGTATTTGTGAGTGGCACGGTTAAGAAAAATAAAGGAGAAACTTTCATGAATAAGGAATTGATTATCGTACTGGACTTTGGTGGACAGTACAATCAGCTTATTGCACGAAGGGTCAGAGAATGTAATGTTTATGCAGAAGTACATCCGTACACTATGAGCATTGACGAGATCAAGAAGATGAACCCGAAAGGCATTATTTTCACTGGTGGACCGAATAGTGTATACAAGGCTGATTCACCAAGTTACAGCAAGGAAATTTTTGAACTGGGTATTCCAATCCTTGGAATCTGTTATGGTTCACAGTTGATGGCACATGTGCTCGGCGGCAAGGTAGCAACTGCTCCGGTTAGTGAATATGGCAGAACTGAGGTAATGGTGGATAAGAATTCCATTTTGTTTAAAGATGTAAATAAATCAACGATCTGCTGGATGAGTCATACCGACTATATCGCAGAAGCACCAGAAGGATTTGTATCAACTGCAACGACTCCAAACTGTCCATTTGCGGCAATGGAAAATGCAGATAAGAATTTATATGCAACACAGTTCCATCCAGAGGTTATGCATACAGAAGAAGGAATGAAGATGCTTCGTGCATTTGTCATGGATGTATGTAAATGCTCTGGTGACTGGAAGATGGATTCTTTCGTTGAAGATACGATCAAGAGTCTGCGTGAGAAGATTGGAAATGGAAAAGTGCTCTGTGCATTATCCGGTGGTGTAGATTCATCGGTTGCAGCCGTTCTGTTATCCAAGGCAGTCGGCAAGCAGCTTACTTGTGTATTTGTCGATCAGGGACTTCTTCGTAAGAACGAGGGTGATGAAGTCGAAGCAGTATTTGGTCCGGATGGTCCATATGATCTGAACTTCATCCGTGTAAATGCGCAGGATCGTTTCTACCAGAAACTTGCAGGAGTTGTTGAACCGGAAGCAAAACGTAAGATCATCGGTGAAGAATTTATTCGTGTATTTGAGGAAGAAGCAAAGAAGATCGGTGCTGTTGACTTCTTAGTACAGGGAACAATTTATCCTGACGTGATCGAATCCGGTCTTGGAAAATCTGCAACGATCAAGAGCCACCACAACGTAGGCGGACTTCCGGATTATGTTGATTTTAAAGAAATCGTTGAACCGCTTCGTCTCCTGTTCAAGGACGAGGTTCGTAAAGCTGGTCGTGAGCTTGGTATCCCAGAGTATCTGGTAAGTCGTCAGCCATTCCCGGGTCCGGGTCTTGGAATCCGTATCGTTGGGGAAGTAACGGCTGAGAAGGTTAAGATTGTTCAGGATGCTGACTATATCTACCGTGAGGAGATTGCAAAAGCAGGTCTTGATAAAGGACTTGGACAGTATTTTGCAGCTCTTACCAACATGCGTTCTGTTGGTGTTATGGGCGATGAACGTACCTACGACTATGCAGTTGCACTTCGGGCCGTATGCACCAGCGATTTCATGACTGCTGACTGCGCGGATATTCCGTTTGAAGTATTGCAGAGAGTAATGACAAGAATTATTAATGAAGTGAAGGGTGTCAATCGAGTAATGTATGATCTGACGAGTAAGCCACCTGGAACGATTGAGTTTGAATAGTGCGGAAGTGCATAGATTATTTGATATGACGGGTAGTCTTTTTGATTGCCTGTCGTATTTTAAATTATATTGATTGTAATTGGTTTGTTGCCATGAGAAAGTTTATAATGCTAAAAATAAGAGCTGTGGTTAAATATATTTGAAAAAGGAATATGTGTAAAAGTATGGATGAAATAGTATATCACTATTGTGGTGTTGACACGTTTTTCAATATTATCAGAAATTCAAGTATGTGGCTTTCTGATATTGCAAAATCAAACGATTATCAAGAGTGTATAAGGTGTAGAGAATTTGTAAATAAGGGAATGGAAGAATATCTGAGAAATGATGTTGAAGCATTAAAAGCATGGAAGACTTGGTATGAGAATGGTGTATATAATAATTTTTCAATGAAAACATTTTGTGTTTGTTTTTCTGAAAGTAAAGATAAATTAAGTCAGTGGAGAGGATATGCACAGGATGGAAAAGGAATAGCAATTGGTTTTAATAAGGACGTTCTTGAGGAACTAAATCAGATAAGTAAATTTCATACTGCTTTCGGAAAAGTGATTTATGATAATCCACAGGAATATGTTCAGAATATAATCGCGGATAATATAAAAAAACTTGAATATAAGGGCGTAGGACATGTTGCACTTGAGTTAAGTGAAAATTATAGAATGCAGTTTCCATTTGTGAAAAATCCGGGTTTCGAAGAGGAGAAGGAATGGAGAGTAGTAGTATGTTCGACAATAGGACACTATAACATACCAAGTTCAGAGAATATTCTTTTTTCTAAAGTTAAATATAGAACAGCAAACAATAAATTGATACCGTACATAGAAATGAATTTTAAGAGGGTTAAACAAAGTATTATCAAGGAAATATTTATTGGTCCTAAATCAGAGGTGGAAGTTGAAGATATAGTAAATCTCTTGAGTTTTTATGGATACTATGATGGTATAGAGGGAGGGTATAATTTCCAGCAACCAGTTGCTATCAAAAAATCAAGTACAACATATCGATAAGAAATGTATAGTTAAAAGAAAAATTTTGTGTATGCACAAATAAGAGCTAATCCCAATGTATGGCAACAAATTGGAAACAGAAAATCAGCGAGCCAAAATAATATATGTAACAAAAATAAAATAATGGCAAAAAAGTTACAAATCTTAAACAAATATATTTAAGAACATCTTTGGACTTGTCGAGTTTGAATAGCGGATTTTGCCTCACAAGGCCTGTATTTATGGGCTTTGTGGGGCTTTTTCTTTACCTATTGGGGCGTAAATGGTGATATTTTCCACTACTCTTCTTGGAAAAATTTTATTTGGTGCTATTTTTGGCTGGAGATGGTTATTAAATATGTGAGTTCAATATTTGCGACTGTCTATTTCGAATTATGCGTGAGTAGAGTTCGGCCATATTTTTGAGTAGCGTAGTATCTTATAGTGCAGTATAATTTATAATATGTCTTTTTTAATGAGCAAAGAAGCTTATAATGTAATTAGAAGTTCAAAATATTTAAGAGAAAGTGATGTTTTTAAAAAAGGAGAACTATTTCATTTGTCGGAGAAGCAGGTGGCTAAGGTAACAAAAGCAATGTTTTTAAAAAGACATGTATAATAAGTAAGATAAATTTTGATGGGACTGTAGAACTTGAATTTAAGCAGTGATTGCACAAGAGGTCATATGAAGTAGTAACTTTCTGCTGATTGTACATATATAACCACTAAGCTGATGGTGTTGATTAATAAAAGTCAAAACTGTTGGTTTAGTGTTTTTTTATGCATATTCCTAATATGAATTGTGGATGAAAAGATTAGTAATATGTGGTAAAATTATTCTTGGATATTTATACCCAGAAAGATATTACAAGTCCAGATTTATGGACATCACATATGAGATGATTCACAAAAAGGGAAGGAGCTGTGCAAATGGGGAAACGAGATCTTTCAGAAGAAGATATAAAAGCAAGATATATAACTCCAGCGGTAGAGCAATCAGGTTGGGACAAAAAGCAGATTCGCTATGAGTATGCATTCACAGCAGGTCGTATCATCCTAAGGGGTAATATAACTAAACGTAGTAAGAAAAAATTTACAGATTATCTGTTATTTTATAAGCCTAATCTTCCATTAGCAATCATAGAAGCTAAGGATAACAACCATCCAGTAGGTGCAGGACTGCAACAAGCTATAGAGTATGCAGAAGCTCTGGATGTAAAGTTTGTATATGCATCCAATGGAGATGGCTTTGTAGAGCAGGATTTAATAACTGGTGATATTCGTAACCTTTCCTTAGATGAGTTCCCATCACCAGATGAGTTATATCACAGATATGTAAATGAGATGAATTTCTCTGAAATTGGTGAGAAAGCTCTGCTAGAGCCATATTACTGGGTGCCAGGTTATAAGACACCTCGTTACTATCAGAGAATTGCCATTGACAGAACTGTAAATGCTGTAGCAAGTGGCAGGGACAGGGTACTCTTAGTCTGTGCAACTGGAACTGGTAAAACATTCATGGCTTTTCAGATTATTTATAGATTATGGAAAGCTGGAATAAAAAAGAAGATATTGTTCCTTGCTGATAGGAATGTCCTTGTAGACCAGACAATATCTGGTGATTTTAAGCCATTCGGGGGTAAAATGACTAAAGTCGAGAATAAACAGCTCGACAGTTCTTATGAAATCTATCTTGCATTGTACCAGCAGTTAGCTGGTGATGAGGGTGTAGAGCCATTCAAACAGTTTAAGCCTGAGTTCTTTGACCTGATACTCATTGATGAGTGTCATAGAGGCTCCGCTAGGGAAGAGTCAGCTTGGAGAAAGATATTAGAATATTTCTCTGGTGCAACTCAGATAGGCATGACAGCTACACCAATTGAAACAAAAGAGGCATCATCGCAGACATATTTTGGAGAAGCTATTTATGAGTATTCTCTGAAACAGGGTATTGATGATGGATTCCTTGCTCCATATAAGGTCATTCGTATAGGACTTGATAAAGATCTTGTTGGTTATCGTCCAGAAGCTGGGAAACATGATGATAATGGCTATGAAATCGAGGATAGAGAGTACAATATCAAAGATTTTGATAGGACTCTTGTACTTGATGAGAGAACCAAAGTCATTGCAAAGAAAGTTACAGAATTCTTGAAGAAAACTGACAGGTTCAGCAAGACCATTGTGTTCTGCGTAGATGTGGAGCATGCGGAGCGTATGCGTCAGGCTCTCATTGTTGAGAATAAAGACCTATGGACGGAGAACCATAAGTACATTGTGCGTATAACTGGAGATAATGCTGAAGGTAAAGCCCAACTGGATAATTTCATTGATGAGGACAGTACATATCCTGTTATAGCAGTTACAAGTAAGCTGATGACTACTGGTGTTGATGCTAAAATGTGCAAGCTCATTGTGTTGGATAACAATATAAATTCCATGACAGAATTCAAGCAGATTATTGGTCGAGGTACTCGTCTGTTTGAAGATTATGGAAAAACATATTTTACAATTATGGACTTCCGTAACGCATCAAGATTATTTGCTGATAAAGATTTTGATGGTAATCCTGAGGTAGTAATCGACATTACTGGCGATGACCCAGTAGATCCAGTAACAGGCAATGAAGACGATACTGAAAATACAGGAGATGATACAGGCAGTAATTCAGGTACTGGAAATATTGGTGGTTCTGGCGATGATTGGGGTACTGGTGATGGCTCTGAGAAGCCTAAGAAGTATTATGTCAAGGATGTAGAAGTCAAAGTTCTGTCTGAGAGAATACAGTACATTGATAAGGATGGAAAACTTATAACAGAAAGTCTTATCGATTATACAAGAAAGAATATTTTAGGACAGTATGCGAGGTTAGATGTATTCCTCAAGAAGTGGAATGAAGCAAAGAAAAAACAGACTATCGTAGAAGAACTTCGTGAGGATGGTGTACTGTTGGATGCTGTTCGTGAAGAGACAGGTCAGACTGATATAGACGATTTTGATTTAATCCTGCACCTTGCATATGATAAAGCACCACTTACCCGTATAGAGCGTATCAAAAATGTTCAGAAGAGAGGATATCTCTATAAGTATTCAGAGCTTGCACAAAAGGTTCTGGGAACACTTATGGATAAGTATGCAAGTGAAGGCTTGAAAGAGATAGAGGAGACAAAGGTTTTACAGTTACACGAATTCCAGCAGTTTGGTAGTCCTATGAAGATTGTCAAAGCCTTTGGAGGTAAAGCAGCATATGAACAGGCTGTGAAAGAACTGGAAGATGAAATCTTCTCTGCGTAGAATGAGGAGGATACTATGGAATATTTATATCATTATACAAGTATAGAAACACTTGCATTGATATTATCAAATAAAACAATTTGTTTTAACAATTTATTAAATGTTGATGATAGTGAAGAAGCAGAAACATTCGATATGGGTAAATTTGGGCGATTTGTATATGTGAGTTGTTGGACAAGTGATGGACAAGAATTTATTCCACTTTGGAATTTATATACACCTAATATGCATGGGGATAGAATTAGACTGCCTAAATTTCCATTTAAAAAATATTCATATAATAAAGATGAATATTTTTTTAAGGAACGCATTGAGACATATATCAATATTGAAAAAATATATAATGAAAATAAAGTAAGTATAGTTGCAACACAACCAGAGTTGGTTGAAATTCAATATACGGATGATAAAGAAAAGTTATATCCTAAAGTACGAAAAGTATCAGCGGAAGAAAAATTTCAGCAATATTTAAATGATGGGATGATAGAAAACGGGAAATTAGATTTGTCATATTCATTTGCAGAAATAGGAAAGTATAAACGCAAAGAATGGGAGTTTCAAAAAGAATGGCGATATATATATTCGGTTGCTCCAATGGGGTTAAAAGAGGCAAATCCACCAACAATTGATAAACAAATAGAATTAATTAAAAGACTCGCGAATAAGGAATATGATTCACCATATTCAAAGATGTTTTTAGATTTAGATGATAATGTATTAAAGAGTGTTGAAATATTGTGTGGACCAAGAATGAATGATGCAGAAAAAGTTATAGTTAAGGCATTGTTAAAGGAATATTGTCCCAATGGAATATATAAAGAAAGTAAATTGAAAATAAGAAAATAATTGAAAGTAGGTTTTTTTACCAATGGCTATAACTAATTTCGTTAAGAGAATACAAGATGTAATGCGTAATGACGCAGGGGTAAATGGAGATGCTCAACGTATTGAGCAGATTGTATGGATTCTGTTTTTAAAGATATATGATGCAAAAGAAGAGGAATGGGAGCTTATCAATGATGATTATGTTTCTATCATTCCTGATGAGTATAAGTGGAGAAACTGGGCGGTAGATAACAAAGATGGTCAGGCTCTTACTGGAGATGCACTTCTTGACTTTGTTAATAATAAGCTGTTCCCTACACTTAAAAATCTTGAAGTATCTGAGGATACTCCAATGAACCAGATGATGGTACGTTATGCCTTTGAGGATGCCAACAACTATATGAAAGATGGTATCCTGCTTAGACAGGTCATCAATATCATTGATGAAATTGATTTTACAGAGTATGAGGAAAGACACGCATTTGACTCAATCTACGAGTCATTTCTGAAAGATTTACAAAGTGCTGGTAATTCAGGAGAATACTACACACCTAGAGCTGTAACTGACTTCATGGTAAAAGTTACTAAGCCAAGACTAGGTGAGAGGGTAGCTGACTTTGCCTGTGGTACTGGTGGATTCCTTGTGTCTGCTCTTAACGAATTATATGAGGAGAGCCTTAAATCTAACGAGAACAAGGAAATTTATAATAATACAGTTTATGGTGTGGAGAAGAAAGCTCTGCCACATATTCTCTGTGTTACAAATATGCTCCTGCATGATATTGATAACCCTGAGATAATTCATGGCAATACTCTTGAGACTGATTACAAAGAGTACAGAAAGATGGAAAAGTTTGATCTTGTCCTTATGAACCCACCATATGGCGGTAATGAAAAGGATTCTGTAAAAGCAAACTTCCCTATGGAACTGCGTAGTTCAGAGACTGCTGATTTATTCATGGATATTATTATGTTCCGCTTAAAAAAAGATGGTAGATGTGGAATTATTCTTCCTGATGGTTTCCTCTTTGGTACTGATAATGCAAAGGTAAATATCAAGAAGAAACTGCTTGAGGAGTTTAATCTTCATACAGTCATAAGAATGCCACATAGTGTGTTTGCTCCGTATACTTCTATTACGACAAACATTTTGTTCTTTGACAATACACACCCAACAGAGGAGACATGGTTCTATCGTTTGGACATGCCTGAGGGGTATAAGAATTTCTCAAAGACAAAGCCTATGAAGCTGGAACATTTCGCACCAGCCCTTGAGTGGTGGGATAATCGTGAGGAGATTGAAGTAGATGGATTCCCTAAGGCTAAGAAATATATAGTAGATGAAATCGCAGCCAATGGATATAATATTGACCTCTGTGGATTTCCACACGAAGAAGAGGAAATCCTTGACCCGATGGATTTGATTAATCAGTATCAGGAAAAGAGAGCATCCCTTAATGCTGAGATTGACCATGTATTAGAGAAGATTACTTCTATGTTGGGAGGTAACTAATTTGAATGCACAGGATTTAAAGAACAGTATCCTACAGCTTGCTGTTCAAGGCAAGCTCGTCGAGCAAAGAGCCGAAGAAGGCACTGCGAGAGAGTTGCTCGAACAGATAAAGCTGGAAAAGGATCAGCTCATAAAGGATAAAAAGATAAAGAAGTCAAAGCCATTGCCTGAGATAACAGAAGAGGAGATACCTTATGAAATCCCTGAGTCTTGGGAATGGGTGAGATTAGGAAATATTATAATTTTACAATCAGGTCAAGATTTACAACCAGCTTTTTATAATTCAGAAGAAAAAGGTATACCATATTTAACTGGAGCAAGTAATATTGAAGATGGAAACATAATTATTAATAGATGGACAGAAAGTCCAAAAGCAATTGCTAATCAGGGAGATTTGCTATTAACATGTAAGGGAACAGTAGGAAAAACTACATTATTGAATTTATCAGAGGTTCATATTGCACGTCAGATTATGGGAATTAGGACTTTAGGAGCAAGCATATTATACATAAAATTATTTGTGGAAAGTCAGATTACCTACTTGAAATCGAAAGCAAAAAGTATGATACCAGGTATTGAAAGGAATAATGTTTTGAATTTATGCATTCCTGTACCACCACTTGAAGAGCAGCACCGCATCGTTGCCAAGATTGAGGAAATTCTTCCATATATCGACCAATATGACAAGGCTTATACGAAACTGGAAACATTTAATAAAAAATTCCCAGAGGATATGGAGAAGAGTATCCTGCAAATGGCTATGCAGGGTAAGCTGGTGGAACAACGACCAGAAGAAGGAACTGCTGATGAACTTTATGAGCAAATTGTTGCAGAGAAAGCTCAGCTTATCAAAGATGGCAAGATTAAGAAAGAAAAGCCATTGCCTGAGATTACTGAGGATGAAATTCCTTTTGAGATTCCTAGCAGTTGGAAATGGGTGAGATTTCAAGAGGTATGTGCAGTTTTGACCTGTGGGTATGCATCAACTCCAGAATATGTTGCAGAAAATATTGGAATGCCATTTATTTCAGCTAAAAATATTAAGCCATATAAATTTATGCCAGATGACCATAAATATATTAAGAGAGAGTTGTATGATAAGTTGACGCAAACTTGTTGTCCTAAAAAAAATGATATTTTATTAACTAGAGTAGGAGCTGGTATAGGAGAAGCTGCAATTATAGATATAGACATGGAATTTGCTATATATGTAAGCTTGACATTGATAAAATTAGTGGATTATAAACAGCTTGATAATAGATATATTCTTTATTGGCTTAATTCACCTATTGGTACAGATAATGCAAGGAAAAATATATTTGGCAAGGGTGCTTCTCAGGGAAATTTAAATGTAAATAATGTAAGAACATTTCTAGTGCCACTTCCACCACTTGAGGAGCAGAAGCGTATTGTTGCCAAGGTAGATGAACTTTTACCATATTGTGACCAGCTTATCAAGTAAATTGAATTGTGCAGGGAGGTGCATTGTCATAGATAAATGGAGTATGGCAAAGTATTTGATTGATGCAAAAAAGAATATAGATAGCATTATTTTTATTGAAGAAAACATTGATAAGGTTTGCAATCTAAACCTTAGACGAAAAGTTGAGGAACTAAGGAGAGAATTCTACATAAACTGTTGTGTTGTACTTGATAAATCGCATCCTAAAAACAAAAAGAAAATTTGTGAAGACAAGCTGATTGAGGCGATTTATTATGAACGTGATAAGAATTGTGCGCATAGAGATGATGATTACAAATCTCCAGAGTTCAATCAATTGAGTGATATGATTGAAACGATGAAACATCAGATACAGAAAGTGCTTGGGGTTTGCAAGGATTCACTTCCTAATAATATTACATTGGATTTTGTATCACACGATAAGGAATTGTTTCGCCTAATATATGGTATTACTGCTGAAAAGGAAGAAGAAATAAAGCATAGAAAGTATCCTGAGTATGGCAAGATACAACAGTCAGGAGATTTTATAACAAAGAAAATATTTCAAGAAGCTGAGGATATCAGAACAATTAAGAATAAAAATGATTATGCAGTAATAATAGAGAATGGTATTAATTTTTATGAGGCATTACAAAATCGTCAGGATGCTTGTATTAAGATAAATGTCCTTTATAATTTGGAAACATGGTGTAGTATAAATCAAGAAAGTTTTGCAAAGATTCAAAAACTCAAAAAAGCTGGAGGATTAAATGAATTTGATATGCCAGTTATGCCAAAGGACAATGCACAGTTAAACTAACACATCAGGATATTGGTCAGATGCAGATGTATGTTAATTATTATGATAGATATGAAAAAATGGAAGATGAAAATCCAACGATAGGAATTCTTTTGTGTAAGGAAAGAAACGATGCTTTAGTTGAGATTACTTTGCCCCAAGACGCTAATATTTATGCATCAGAATATAAATTGTATTTGCCGGACAAGAAGTTGCTTCAACAGAAGTTGAAGGAATGGATTGAAGAGGAAGAAGTGTAAAAAAGAGGCTGTGAAATATGGTTGAGAAATGGATTAAGATTGTTGCTCGTGGCGGTTTCCTTTCCGCAGGTATTTTGCACTATCCAAGAGGTCAATCATAGCTGTAAGCATATTGGTGTATTCTGCCTGCATTTCCTTCATTTCATCCGAAGAAGGAAATGTATCGGGAGTGGTACTGGTTGATGTAAATGTTTTCTGCATTTCAAGTAATTGTAGATATAGTGCATTAATAGTTTATGCCAGGTGATATATGGTTTCTTTCTTGCCAACAATGCAGATGTGGTTGTAGATGCAGGAACGGACAAAGTAATCCTGCTTTTTCATACCGCTTGCAAGAATTCGGCTTCGATTTGCTTATGTTCGGTATCGGTGATTGGGTATTATTGAAAGTACGCGTACTACCAAAGGTAATACATATGTTAAGCTTTAAATAATTCAATCATAAATGTGAGCGAATTATGATTGAATAGAAGAAGTAAGAGCATAAAGATTATAGACAATAAGAGTAATTAAAGTCATAATATGAGAAAATGAATCTTGATAACAGGTGGAGATTAAAAAATAGATATGATAAAATAATATATGGAAATCAAGATTATGTAACGAAGGTGAAAGTGTGCTTGTTAAGAGAAATACATTAGCGGAAAAATATTTTATTGAATTAATATCAGTTTTTAAGGAACAAAACTGGGATATTGAAGAAAGCATAAGTGGAGAAAACTCGGTATTTGATATGTTCTGCAAAAGATTAGAAGAGTTGGAATCTGATGCGGATAGAGAGTTAATGCTTGAATTGACACGTAAATATTTGGTGGTTGATTTAGAAGAATATGGAAAGTACATGGTAAATGTGTTTAGAAAGTTTATAGATAGAAATAAAGATAAATTAGACAAAATGGAAGTTATACATATGTTCCCGGTACAAGATAAAGATTATCCAGCAAAAACAAAAAGTGGTAATGTTATGTGTTATTTGTTTCAAGGGAATCTTATGCGAAGATTCGATGAATTTCGTAACAAGAGAATTAGGATAATAGAAACTTTCGATGGATTGGAAAAATATAAAGAAGATATTGAATGTTTACTTCTTGTGGATGATTTTGTTGGAACTGGTGATACAATATTAGGTTGTATAAACTTAATTGAGGGAAAAGGCATAAAAAAGGAAAAAATTAAAGCATTAACATTGGTAATGCAAGAACAAGGTAGAAATGCAGTAGAAGAATATGGAGTAGAAACTTATAGCGCTGTTTTAAGAAACAGGGCTATAACAGATAATTATAGCATAGAAGAGGCAGAGAAAAAAATTGTACAGATGAAGAATATTAGTAAACGAATAAAAGCTAAGAAAGAATTATATTTAGGGTATAAAGAGTCGGAAGGATTAGTATCAATGATAAAAACACCGAATAATACTTTCCCATTTTATTGGTATGAAGGTAAACGAGGTGGAAAGTTATGTGTAGCACCGTTTGCAAGAAGGAATAATGTAGGAGTTGATGTATAGATATGGATGAATTTGTAATGTATAGATTGTTAGACTTGATTAATAAAAAAGAAACAATAAGCGCTATGTTTAAATTGGGATATTCATACTCCAGCATAGCAAAATGGTTTTCATATTTGGAGGATTTGGAATATATATACACAGAAGGGGATGTTAGTAAATTTATTACACAAAAAGGAAAGAATAAGTTACATGATTTAGAAAAGAAATACAAAAACAAGACGATCGGTACATTAGAACAATACAAGATAAAAAAGATGGAACTTGAAGAAATATATTTACCTTGATATAATAAATATATCTTGGAGCTACTAGACTTATGCACTTGGTGCGGGGTTGGCGAGTCGTCAACTTAAGAAGAACTTATTTTCAAGCCTGTGTAAGAACAAGCTGGATTTTGCGGGAGCAAAATCAATCTTGTTCTTACGTAATCGAGAATTCTACGAATTCTCTCATCATATAACTGTGTCAAATGAGTAAGCACATTTGACGCAGTTATATGACAGATACTTTTATGTAGTAGCTCCAAGATTATATATGGAGGAAGACGTGAATTGGAAGAGTTATTGTGTTGAATTTCGAAAAGAAGCAGCATTAAAAGGAAAAAATGAAGAATATTGTGATACGTGGTTACAATACGCTAAAGTACTATTTGATAAAGGACTGCCAATAATTTATAACCAAGAGCATTTATGTTTGTTGTTGGGATATAAAGAGGAGTATGTTTTTGCTGTGAGTAATTCTGCTTCAAATTTTTATCGAAATTATGAAATACCAAAAAAGAACGGCGGGGTTAGAGAAATATCAGAACCATTGCCAAGTTTAAAAGAGATCCAAAGATGGATTTTGGATAATATTTTGTCTTCGATAAATATTAGTGTGTATGCGAAAGCTTATGTTAAAAAGAAATCTATTAAAGATAATGCGAGATTTCATAAAAGGCAAGAAGTGCTACTAACATTGGACGTAAGTAATTTTTTTGATAGTATCTCGTCGGATAAAATATATAATCTGTTTTTAGATTTAGGATATAAAGAGGATGTAGCGGTGATGCTTACAAATTTATGTTGTTTGAATGGATGGTTGCCTCAAGGTGCACCAACAAGTCCCATGCTATCAAACATAATACTTAGGCAGTTTGACAATGTGATGGGTAAGTACACCAATGAGAAGAAAATAAGGTATACAAGATATGCGGATGATATGACTTTTTCGGGAACCTTTAATCCAGGTCAAATTATATCAGTCGTAAGAAAAGAATTATTTAGACTGGGATTACAGTTGAATGAGAACAAGACAAGAGTAAGAAGAAAGGGGCAATGTCAAGAGGTTACAGGGATAGTTGTAAATGAGAAACTGCAATTACCTAAAAATGTAAGAAAGAAAATTCGTCAAGACCTTTATTATATAAGAAAATACGGATTGGAATCTCATATGGAATATTGTGATATAAGTAAAGAGAAATATTTACAGCATCTTAAAGGTAGGATTCAGTACGGATTGTTCATAAATCCATATGATTATGAGTTGCAAGGTTACTTAAGTTATTTGGAAAATATGTACGGACAATATTAATAGATTATTTCACCCGTTTCAAAGTATTTTGGAACGGGTGAAGTTAAATATTCTCAAGGGAAAATTTAATTAAATTCATTCATAGCATCCACATAATCTTGCAATCCGCTTCCCTTTAATGCTAATTTGGCATACAGAAGAGGTGCTTCCTCAGCCAGTCGGTAAAGATAAACAATATCATTTGGGTCATCAAAGGTGACGGAGGAATTACATTCCTTACAACGGATAATAAGAACAGAGTTCTCACCGATATTGATAATGACTGAGTCTGTGGCATGCTCATACATACCAAATTGAAAATTAAGATTGTTGTTCATAGCGGTCTCCTTCCCACAGATATTTGGCACCATCCAAGAGGTCAATAATAGCTGTAAGCGTATTGGTGTATTCTGTTTGCAATTCCCTGATTTCATCCGAAGCAGGAAGTGTATCAGACGTGGCATCAGTTAAGGTAAATGCTTTCTGCATGTCAAGCAGTTGCAGATACAGAGCATTAACAGTCTGCACAAGCGGATATATAGTTTCTTTCTTACCGACAACGCAGATGCGGTTATAGATGCAGGAACGGACAAAGTAATCCTTCTTCATCATGCCGCTGGCAAGGATACGGGCTTCAATTTGTTTACGTTCAGCATCGCTGATTCTAAAGCTTATAGTTGGATGTTTGTGTTGATTGCTCATAGAAAAGCTCCTTTCATAGTGGGGGTGGTAGCAGGTACAGTTAAGCACCCGCAAGCCACATTTGATTATTCGTTTTTAGTAGTAAAAGTAGATTATATCTGCCATGGATTTCATAGGAGCAATAGGGAAGTATTGCAACTAATTTGCTACTAAAGTTTTTGAAAACGATATGAAAAGAGTAACATTAGATGAAACAGATGCGGTGGAATGCCGCATAAAATCAGCATTTTTGATTTGATGATACTTCCTTTGGGAAGAGTTTGAGTGATGAAATGAACTTGAAAAAGCCTTTATTTATGCTGATTGCAAGCAAATTTGTTTAAGTCTTGGCAACGATTTGGCAACATTTTGGGTATCACTCACTGAATAACAGAATACTTCAATAAGAGAAAAACCTTGCTGATTTTCAGATATGGAAACTGAACATCGGCAAGGTCTTTTTATGCTTATTTCTGCTTTTTCTTTTTAGACGCTTTCTTTTCTTCTTTCTCGATTTCCTGAAATTCTTTGGCAAGCATATCACTGACCGCCTGCGAGGGAACACTCCCCCAATGTCCAGAGGTGTCAAGTTCTGGGTACTTGTATCGCCACTGGTCGTATTCTTCTCTGCTAATCTCGCCCCGTTCCAGCTTGGCAGATTGTTCCTGCCATGCGTGGAACATTTTGAACATGGAGGAATAGGTGGAACAGTCGGACTTGTCCAGCCGCAGACACACTTCCCCGTCAATCTCTCCGATTTTCAGTCCATACATATCTTCCAGCGCAAAAAGTGTGTGCATAAGCCCGATATAGCTGTCAATCTCCGGGACTGTGATTGCTCGTGGGCTGACATCAAAGATATTTGCCATTTCTTTTACAAGGTCTTGCTTCGGCGTTCTGGCTTCTGATTCATACTGTGCCATACGGACATCAGAGGTCTTTCCGAGAAAACCGAGGATTTCGCCTAACTGCTTTTGCGTCATGCCTTTCCGATTACGGAAAAAGCGGATTCGTTTGCCGATTGCCATAATAAAACCTCCGTTGTAGTTATAGTGATACAACCATTCTTGACTTAAACATTTCTGTTGAAGTTAGTATAACATTGTGCAATAGGAATAGCAAGAGGAACTTAAATAAAAAAAGTTAAGATTTTTCTGCAAACCACTTGACTTAACGGAATTTATTTAGTATCATGGATATAACTTAAACAAAAACAGTTAAATAAAGAAAGGAGAGGATAACTGAATGGCAGAAAAATCATTTATGACTGTGGAGGAAGTGGCAGCGGAACTGCGGGTGTCAAAGTCAAAAGCCTACCAGATTGTGCGGGAACTAAACGCAGAATTACAGAAACAGGGCTATCTGACGGTGGCTGGTCGTGTGAACGCTACATTTTTTCATAAAAAGGTCTGTTACAGCGATTAAGCGGAAAGGAGATGATTTGAATGGCTGTATACAAAGACAATGCTACAGGAACGTGGCGGGTAATCTATCGTTTCACGAATTGGAAAGGGGAGCGGAAGCAGACCCAGAAACGAGGATTTGCTACGAAGAGGGAAGCACAGGCGTGGGAACATGAAGCCATGCTGAAACAAGGTGCAAAGCTGGATATGACATTTGCCAGCTTCTTTGAGGTTTACGAAGCCGACAAGAAACAGCGTGTCAAGGAAAGCACATGGGAATCCAAAAGCCATGTAATCCGCACAAAGATTTTACCGTATTTCGGAAATCGGAAGATAGCGGAGATTGAAGCAAAAGACATTATCGCATGGCAGAATGAACTCATGGCGTACCGGGACGAGAAAGGGAAGCCTTATTCGGCGGATTATCTGAAAACCATACACGCCCAGCTTACAGCAATTTTCAACCATGCTGTGAACTTCTATAACCTGCCCTACAATCCGGCAAGGCGGGCCGGCACAATGGGAAATGAGGTTCCGAAAGAAATGGACTTCTGGACGAAAGAGGAATATCTGAAATTCTCCGAAGCCATGATGGATAAGCCCCGTTCCTATTATGCCTTTGAAATGCTTTACTGGTGCGGAATCCGCTCCGGCGAACTGCTGGCACTCACTCCGGCTGATTTTGATTTTCAGAAGCAGACAGTCACAATCAGCAAGACGTTTCACCGATCTAAAGGGCGGGATATTATCACAAGTCCGAAAACAAAAAAGAGTAACCGTACAATCAAAATGCCGCCATTTCTCTGTGAGGAAATACGGGAATATATCAAAATGCTTTACGACATTCAGCCAGACGAGCGGTTGTTTACGGTCACGAAATCCTATCTCAACCATGAGATGGAGCGAGGGGCGAAGCAGGCAGGAGTGAAAAAGATTCGTGTGCATGATATTCGTCATAGTGCGGTTTCTCTGTTAATCGACATGGGATTTTCGGTGTTGGCGATTGGGGAGCGCATGGGGCATGAAGCGGAGAAAATCACTTACCGCTATGCTCATTTATTCCCTACGGTGCAGACGGAAATGGCAGAAAAATTGGAAATGGAGCGAATGACAAAGGAGGATACAAATGGAAAGAACACTTGATTACAAAGGGCGGTGGCGCAATCATACAGTAGCGTTCCGGGTATCGAACGAGGAAGCGAATCTGCTTAACGATTTGGTGGCACTGTCGGGATTGACGAAGCAGGACTACATCACAAGGCGGCTGCTGTGCCGGGACGTGGTGGTACAGGGTAATCCGAGGGTGTATAAGGCTCTGAAAAATCAAATAGCGGCTATCTACGAGGAATTGAAGCGGCTGGAAGCATTAAGCCCGGACAATGACGAACTGCTCTATACGTTACAGGTAATCGGAATCACATTAGACGGTCTGAAAGGAGAAGATGAATGACAGAAAAAATAAAAACGACTGCTCCCGTATTATCTGTTGGCGCAGATAGGGAACAGCCGAATACAAAAAATCACAAAGAAATTATAGCAAATGAAACAGCACAAATCAATCTGCAAGCCGCACAAAACCCGGAGAAATCCAGGAGCGGCGGGCTTCAAATCGTTTCCATGACGGAACTGTATGATACCGTATATCCACCGAGAACACCGGTTGTGGACGGGTTTCTCTACGGCGGTACTTACCTCTTTGTAGGTGCGCCGAAAGTTGGAAAATCGTTCTTTATGGGGCAGCTTGCCTACCATGTGGCAATGGGGCTTCCACTGTGGGATTATCCCGTCCGAAAGGGGACGGTGCTGTATCTGGCACTGGAAGATGATTACGCAAGGCTTCAGCGCCGACTCTCCGGTATGTTCGGTGTGGAATGTGCGGATAACCTGTACTTTGCGACACAGGCAAAGACCTTGAATGAGGGATTAGACAGGCAATTAGAGGAATTTCTGAAAGAGCATACAGACGCAAGGCTGATTATCATTGACACGCTCCAGAAAGTGCGTGAGGTTGGCGGGGACAGGTACAGCTATTCCAGTGATTACGAGATTGTGACAAAGTTAAAATCGTTCAGCGATAAATACGGTATCTGCCTGCTGGTGGTTCATCACACACGCAAGCTGGAATCCGAGGACAGCTTTGATATGATTTCCGGCACAAATGGGTTGCTTGGAGCGGCAGACGGGGCGTTTATCATGCACAAGAAAAAGCGTACTGACAATGAGGCAGTGCTGGATATTGTGGGGCGTGACCAGCCGGATCAGGAACTGACCATAGAGTTTGACCGGGAGTGCTGCGTCTGGAAATTTAAAAAGGCGGAGACGGAACTGTGGAAACAACCGCCGAATCCTCTGCTGGAAGCAATCAACAATTTTCTGACAGAGGATAAGCCGGAATGGGAGGGGACAGCAACAGAACTTGTGAGCCAGTTGCCGGATATGCAGATACAGGCAAACGTGCTTTCCAGAAAATTGAATGTAGTCAATAGTCAGTTGCTTAATAACTATGGAATTTTCTATGACAATAAGCGAGGGCATGAAAGGAAGATTGTTCTGAAACGGCTTGAGCCGAGAGAGTAAAAGCGACGATATGCGTCGGTTGCGACGGTATTTTTTACAGTGGGCTGGTATAGAAAATATTGACGCTATCGACGCAAACCGACGCAGAAAGGATTAAGTGATGAAAAACGTGCAAATTCCTTATGAATTGTTTGTATCTCTGCTCCGCTATCATCTAATGGAAGATGATGATTGTCTGAATGAAATCCGGCAGGGATTGGAGCAGAAATTGGATTCTCTGGTGCGCCATGAATTATATGCGAAATATAAGACTGCGCCCACACAGGAAGAACGGGAAAATGCCAGACAGGAATATCTGGAAAAACGTGGAGTGCCGGATAGCTTCCGCTGGTAGTTTTCCTTTGATGATAACAGACAGGAGCGTGTCACGCTCCTGTGGATAGCAGATAACGAGAAAGGTGTGATTTGATGATAATTCAGCCGGAATGGGGAACCCGGAACGTGAACAAATATTTTTACGAAAATGAAGCCCGTAGGATTGCCGCATTCAATGAAATCTTTGGAGATGTGGAACTGACTGCGGCAGAAATGCGGACGCTGGTATGGCTGTGTGGGTGGGAGGAATGTACAGTAGAAAACGTACTTTCGGCTATCCGAAAAGCTATGGCGGAAGCAAAGCGGCGGGAACAGCCGCCCGTCCGTAGGACGGAAAAGCCCTCGGCAGAGCGCAAAGGCAGCTTTTGATGGACGGAACGGCTGTCAAAAGTGCTTTTGCGTTACTTTCGGCGAAAGTAACAAAGCTTATGCGCCGTATCCGGCGCTGATTACCCGAACAGGGAGAAAGGATATTGATTGAAGCGAACAATCAGCTTTATGACAGGAAAAGGCTCTGTCAACCATAACAGCAGAAAATTTCATGCAAAGAATACTGACCCGGAAAGAAGCTGTCTGAACGTGGAATACTGCAACGAAAATATTAAGGACGTATATCACGAATTGTTTGATGAAGCACTCGCCCGGTACAATGAGAAGCAGACTAGAAGTGACCGCCGGATTGATGATTATTATGGGAAAATCTGTTCCGGCAAGCAGGAAAAACCATTCCATGAGATTATCCTGCAAATCGGGGATAAGGACAACATGGGAGCGAAAACGGAGAACGGACAGCTTGCGGTAAAAGTGTTGGATAAATATATGCAGGACTTTCAGCAACGAAATCCTACGTTGAGGGTGTTCAGTGCCTATCTTCATATGGACGAAGCAACGCCCCACTTGCATATAGATTTTGTACCGTATACGACAGGAAGCAAGCGGGGACTTGATACAAGAGTTTCTTTGAAACAGGCGTTATCTGCTCTCGGATTTAAAGGCGGCGCAAGACGGGAAACGGAATTAAATCAGTGGGTGGCTTATGAGAAAGAACAGCTTGCCGCTGTCATGCTGGAATATGGGATTGCGTGGGAGAAGAAAGGCACACATGAAAAGCATTTATCTGTCTTGGATTTTGAAAAAAAGGAGCGGGCAAAGGAAGTTGCAGAACTGGAAACGAAAAAAGCGGAATTGCAGGAAGAAAACGCTACTTTTCAAGAAATCAACGAAGATTTGCATGAACAGTTGTTACAGGTTGATGATGAGATTCGTTCCTTACAGGAAGATTTGCAGGAGTCCCGGCAGGAAGCAGAGAAAGCACAGAAACAGGCGGACAAATATCAGAAGCGCATGAATGAACTTGCTCCTATGGTAAAGAACATGGAAAAGCTGGCGGCAGACTTTTCCGCAGATCCGGAGCAGACGCTTCCAGAAGCGGCGGTTATGGAATCTGCAAAGTCGTATCGGGAAAAGAAAGCAAAACCGCTGGTAAAGAAAATTGTACAAGTTATGCGCTCCGTTTATTCGGCATATCTGGATATTTCAAATAAGTTTACAAAGCTGCAAGCGGCGTATAACAGGGAACGGAGCGGAAACGAGCGACTGACAAACAGGCTGGAAGAAGTTTTGGAGGAAAACCGGGAATTGAGGATAGTGGTGGAAGATTTTGGGCGTATAAAAGCTGTGGTCGGCTCTGAACAGGTTAATGCTGTGATTGACCGGGTAAAGCAGCAGGAACAGATAGAAGCCGAGCAGAAACGGGCTGCAAGGAGAAAACATAATCGGGAAGCCCACTGACAGGCGGAGGGCTGCTTAAAGACCTCTTAGCTGCATGAAGCGAATCCCCGCCAGTTAGTCAAGAGTGGCGTAGCCGTTAATTTACTCTTGACTGGCTGGTGGGGATTTGCTATTTCCATTTACTCTTTCAAACGAAGAAGTTATAATTAAAATATAAAGGCTGAAGAAAGGTTAAGGGAGAATGGATATTACAAAGGAATTAAAAAAGGATGGTATGTTACTAAAAAAGATTCCTAAAAAGGAACAAACGATAGATATTTGCAAAATGGCTATTAGACAGAATCCTTTAGCTTTACAATTTGTGTCCAGAAAATGTTTGGATTCAAAAATGTGCTTAGCAGCGGTAAAAAAGGATGGACAGGCATTTCGGTATGTTCCTAGTCAATTTATTACGAGGAAAATGTGCGAATTGGCAGTTGAGGCAGACCCGGAACTTTTGAATAATGTACCAGAGAATTTTAGGACATTGAGAATTTGTATAAATGCTATTAAAAAAGATGTAAGTACTTTATCATATGTATCACGAGAAAAAAGATATGAATTGTTTGACAATAACACAGAAATTGATTTAATTAAAAAGGTTGTAGAGCATAATTCTAAATGGTTAATGTATATGCCTAACCGCCCAGATGTGAGGGCGTTTTGTATAAGTTGTATGGAAGAAGATTTTTCTGTTGCACAGTATATGCCAGAGCAGATAAAAATTGCTGATGATATTCTGAACTATCAAAAAACGAAAGGAAAATTACATTTTATACACAAGTATTATAATTCCGAAGAAGGAAAATTTTGTGTAAAAATTAAGGTTGTATGTGGACAACATGCCTCAATATTTGATGAAAATGAGATGATAGAAGAATCATATTGTGTTGTGATGGAATTTGGAGACTTTGACAAGTTTTATAGCTTTTTAGATGGAGATCTTTTTGATGCAGAATTAAGAAATTTTGATTTTAAAGGAATAGATTTAAAGCAATATAATATTGATGGTGCTACTATCAATAGTGAAATATTGCAATTACAAGGATTATATGACGGGACATATTTTTCATCTATTAAAAAGATTTTGGAAACAGATTCAGATGAATTTATGGGAAGTAATGAGATTATGATACCTAATGAATTTTGTTATCCCAAACCTATAGATGATGATGAACATGAGCGATTTGATATTAGTCATATTCCGTTTTTTTATATTAGTGACATTCACTTAGCACATCGAGTTTGCAATAAATTTAAGGATAAGGCAACAAAAGAAGAAATACGCTCATATATAAAGTATTTAGCAAGAAGTATGGTTTCTTCCATTGGAACCAGGCCATATAATAGCTATTTGCTGATTGCAGGAGATACTTCATCTATTTTTGAGTTTGCCGCTATTTTTTATAACGAACTTATACAGTGGTGGAATCCAAATCAGATAGTGGTTGTGCCTGGTAATCACGAATTATGGGATCCTTGTATTGACATGGAAGATAATATAGAAATATATAGGAAATTTTTTGATGATTTAGGTATAATATTTTTACAAAATGATTTAATGTGTGTAGAAGATAGGAAAAAATGTGAGATATTCAGTGAAGTAGAAATATTGAAAATGAGTGAAGAAGAAATAAGGAGCAAGTCTCAATGTTGTTCGGTCATTATTTTGGGTGGAATAGGATTTAGTGGTTTAAATGAAAAATTCAATGCCTCAAATATTCGATATGGGAAAAGTTTTGATGAATTATCAAGAGAAGCAGCTTTGAGGAAAGATATACAAGAGGCAATTCGTTTTAATACGATATACACCAAAATATTAAAAAGCTTAGGCAAAAGCAGAGTTATTGTCCTTACACACGTCAAAAAAGGAGACTGGAATACTGAACCACATAATCCGTATTGGATATATTTGAATGGGCACAATCACCAAAACTTTTATGAAGTGAGCGATAGAAGAACTATATATGCTGATAACCAAATTGGATATAGAACAAAGAATATTGGGTTAAAATATTTCTATTGTGATAATAATTATGATATATTTGCTTATTATCAAGACGGAATACATGAAATAACACGGGAGCAGTATATTGATTTTAACAGAGGGAAATTGGTTTCCATGTCATTTAAAAGGGAAGATGGAACAATTTATATGCTAAAAAGAAATAGTATATATTTATTTTTGATATACTGTGAATACTCCAAACGTTCAAGAGGAAAATCACTATATCTTATGAATGGTGGAAAGTTGGGGAGATTAGGACGAAATAGGATAGAGGATTTAGCTTATTATTATGATAACCTCAAAAAATATGTGGAAAATGTAAATCAACTACTATACAGGTACGTGGGAGGTCAACAGAGAATTTCCGAATTTATCAAACATCTTGGCGGTTCTGGAAAGATACATGGTTGCATTGTTGATGTAGAAAGACCTAATGAATTAGAAGGATTTTCATATTGTCATTTGTTTGTTAATCCGATAGATGGGAAAGTGACACCATATTTTGCTTATGATGTAAAATCAAGAATTGTATACAAAGATTTTAAGGCTTTACTGCAAGCACATGATAGTTGCAAGTTAATGGCTAATAATTATTTGAGGCTTGAAAAAGAATCTGTGCATAATTTACCGACTATTCAGTATTCGGGGCAGATGGAAGAATGGGAAAATGAAGATTCCATGTATGATGAGGGAGGTTATCTATATAAAATTTCTCGAATTATAAAAAGTTTACAGTATTGTGCGGAGAAAAATATTGTACGTCTTTGGAATGAAGAATTACTCAATTACGATTTTGTAAATAGGATTAAACAATCGAACAAAATTGACGAAATTGTAGATGACAGACTAATGATTGATGAAAAGAGTATTTAATGGTAATGTTACGTTTTAGACATTCTGAAATGCTTGTTTTGTAAGGAATTTCAAACGCTGTGGGAGAGGGTGTGATACTTTATACCTATATCCTCGAAAACGGGCTTCTATTGCGTAACATTTCAAAAATGTATTGTCAATCTGCGAAGATTTGCTATAATAAAGGCGTGGCAACATTTTGGCAACAGAAAATCAGCAAGCCAGAATAAATGATGTAATCGAAGTAAAAATCGGTGTGTATTTGCATAAAACTTAAACAAATACAGTTAATAACAACGAGGGACACGCCGAGTTTGAATAACGGATTAAAATGCCGAAAGCCTGTATTTATGCGGGCTTCCGGCATTTGTTTTATCAAATGGCTCTAGTTTGGCTCTAGTTGTGGGCGGGATAAGGGTTGCGAAAGCACTGATGGAGAAATAAAGGCATAATGGTAAGGAAAAAGTGATATATGCATCTTGGAAGCACAGCAATACTGAAAATTATAAGTTCAGCTGGAACAAAAAGTATGTTATGTACTGGAGAATTCCGGGGATCTGTGGGGAGTAATTGCGGGAAAAAAGGGAAAAGCGTATAATGCAAGAAAATAATGTTTTCACAGTGTAAAATAGAGGAGAGAACTATCATGCAGAAAATACTGATTGTAGAAGATGATACAAATATCAATAATCTGCTTCAGGAAGCATTATCCAAAGCAGGCTATTCCTGTGAGCAGGCGTTTTCCGGAACTGAGGCAAAGCTGCTTTTGAATATGCAGGAGCATAGCTATGCACTGGTGTTGCTGGATTTGATGTTGCCGGGAATTACAGGAGAAGCAGTTCTGGAGGAAATACGGAAAAAGGGAAATCTTCCGGTTATTGTTTTGACTGCGAAAGATAGCTTGGATGAAAAGGTAAAGGTTTTAACTAGTGGGGCTGATGATTATATAACGAAACCTTTTGAAATCAGAGAGGTACTGGCAAGAATTCAGGTACAGCTTCGTCATACAGAAGAAAAGGAAATAAAAGAATCTAACCTTTCGTTCAGAGAGATGGTATTGAACAAAGCTACTTTTCAGGTCAGCATTGGTGGAAAAATACTTCCTAAGATAACAAGGCAGGAGTTTGCAATTTTAGAATTACTGCTCAGAAATCCGAAGCAGGTTTTCAGTAAAGAGGACATTTTTGAATATGCGTGGGACGAACCATATATGGGTGAAACAAAAACTCTGGATGTACATATAAGCAATATTCGTAAAAAGATAAAAACAGTTACATCTGAGGAATATATTGAAACAGTCTGGGGAATCGGTTATCGTCTTCATCTATAATCTTTACTCTTTTTTTACTATTTATTTGCGTTTGATTAGGATTATTCTTTTATGATTAATGCAGATAAGAAAAAGGAGATGAAAAACTTGAGCGAAATGTTATTGGAAACAAGAAATTTGACTAAGCAATATGGACACCATAAAGCTGTGGACAGTGTCAATATGCATATTAAAAAAGGTGCTATTTATGGTTTTATCGGTCGGAATGGAGCTGGGAAGACAACTTGTCTGAAGATGATCAGTGGACTTTCCAAGCCAACTTGTGGAGAAATCGAGATGTTCGGATACAAGGGAAAGGATTTGCAAAAAGTTCGATCACGGATAGGATGTCTGATTGAGGCACCGGGACTTTATGGAAATATGACTGCATATGAAAATCTGAATATCAAATGCAAGCTGTTTGGAATAAAGAAAAAAAGTTATATTGAAGAAATATTGAGAATTATCGGTCTGGAGGATGTGGGAAAGAAAAAAACAAAACATTTTTCACTTGGAATGAAACAGCGTTTGGGAATTGGTCTTGCTTTGGTTGGAGAACCAGATTTATTAGTTCTTGATGAGCCAATCAATGGATTGGATCCACAGGGTATTGCAGAGATCCGGGATACGATTCAGAGACTTCAGAAAGAGAAGAATATGACAATATGCATTTCCAGTCATATCCTTGAGGAATTATCGAAGATTGCTACTGATTATGGAATTATTCATAATGGAAGTTTATTACAGGAAATTACAAGAGAAGAATTAATAAGAAGATGCAGTGAACGGATAGAGTTGACATTGGATCATCCGAAACAGGCGATTCCGGTGATGGATTCTATGGGATTTACCAACTATCAGGTAACAGATAAAGAGCATATTCATATTTTTGAACGATTGAATGAAAGTGCAGCGTTGAATATGGAACTTGCAAAGTCAGGAATTCCGGTAAAAGGGATTTCCATAACCAGTGAAGAACTGGAAACTTATTTTCTGAATCTGACGGGAGGTGCGGATCATGCTTAATATAATAAAAATGGATTTATACCGGATGCTTAAAACCAAAAGTATGTATGTAATCTGGATCGTACTGGCAGCAATATTATTGATTACAACATCTTTATGCAAGACAGATTATGAGCTTTTGACTGAAAAGGATGCCATGAAACAGGAGCAGGTTACTGAACCTACTGTGGATAATATTAATGTGGGAATGATGGTAACGCTGCCTACGGAGCCGGGAGAAAAGGTGACGGTATATGATATCTTTTTTGCCAATTCCCAAGGAAAATTGTATGCACTGCTTTTGGTGATTTTTACTGTTCTGTTTTCAACAGCGGATATCAGTAGCGGATATATTAAGAATATAGGAGGTCAGGTTAGAAATAGAGGAACTCTGATTTTTTCCAGGGCAATTGCCTTGGCTGTCTTTACGGTACTGACAATGGCAGGTGCATTCTTATTTCAGGCAGCGGCGAATGGTATTGTTTTCGGGGAATTGGAATGGGGAAATACAAAGGCAATTTTATCTTATTTTGTGACTGAACTGGCTCTTCATTATGCACTTGTGCTGATTTGTATGGCGATTGCAATTATTTTGAAAAATAATGTAATCAGCATGGTCATTGCTGTCTGTCTTAGCATGAATGTAATGACCATTGTGTATGGGGTGATCAATAGTGCTATTCAAAAAATAGGAATTCAGAATTTCCAGATTTATAAGTATACGATAACAGGAAAATTATCACTGCTTCCTATGAATCCGAGTGGAAATGAGTGTTTGGCGGCATTTGGTGTGGCAATAGTGTTCATCGTTATGATGATATCAGTAAGCAGCGTTGCTTTTCAAAAGAGGGATATTTAACGGATGTATATCGTAATTGGGATATTAGCAGGAATTATTATCTTACAATTTATTATTATGTGGAAATACCAGCGGCAGGTGAAAGACATCTGCCGCCAATTGGCGTTTATGATTAAACATGACAGTAACATGTTGATTAACCATGAATTTGATGTGGGTGGAATAGGAAAGCTTTCTGACAAGTTGAATGAGCTTCTGGAACTGCGAAGAAAAGAGAAGCAGCATTATCAGGAGAAAGAAGCTCTGATTGCGGACACTTATACAAATCTTTCTCATGATATCCGCACACCACTGACATCTTTGGACGGATATTTCCAGCTAATGGAAGAATGTGAAAATATAGAGGATCAGAAACGTTATTTAAGCATTATCCACGAAAGAATTCATAGTCTGAATGAAATGTTGGAAGAACTTTTTATGTTTACAAAGTTAAAAAACGAATCTTACAGTTTGGAATTGACATTGTGCTGTATGAACCGGATTTTGAAAGAAACAGTTTTTTCATACTATGATGAATGGGTAAGAATGGAAATTCAGCCGGATATTCAGATTACGGAAGAACAGTTGTATATACATGGAAACAGGCAGGGACTCCGCCGTGTTATCCAGAATGTGATAAAAAATGGGCTGGATCATGGAGAAAAGAAGATTAGCATTGTGTTGGAACGTGATCAAAATCAGGCGGTGCTTAGAATCAGCAATCAGGTTACACATCCAGAACAGATTAATATAGATCAGGTATTTGAGCGATTTTATAAAGCAGATGTTGCCAGAAGTAAAACATCTACTGGATTGGGACTATCTATTGCAAAGGAGTTGGTTAGTCGGATGGATGGAGAGATTGAAGCAAAAATAGAAAAAAAAGAGTTTATTGTTGAAATGAACTTTCCGATTGTAACCGATGCTAAATGAAAAGTCTAATCCCCCAGCTATGCTGGGGAGAATGAAATAGTTGGAAACGGTGAGGATATCAATAAAAAACCTCCTGTGATATATTAGGAATGGTGTCGCAAGCCAAACTTAATCACAGGAGGTGGTCCATATGGACAATAGAAGTTTATCACATACAAAATGGAAATGCCAATATCACATCGTATTTATTCCAAAATATCGGAAGAAGGTATTGTATGGAAAAGTAAGAGAAGATGTGCGAGAAATTCTGAGCACACTGTGCAAATACAAAAATGTCGAAATAATAGCAGGTGCAGTTTGTGTAGATCATGTACATTTAAGTATTGCAATACCACCAAAGTTAAGTGCCTCAGATTTCATGGGATATTTAAAAGGCAAAAGTACCCTGATGATATACGACCGTCATCCAGAATTGCAGAGCAAATGGGATAAAGCATTTTGGGCAAGAGGATATTATGTAGAAACAATCGGTAATATCACAGACGAAGCAGTACAAAAATATATAAAAGAGCAAGCAGAAGAATCGAGAAAAGAAGATTCAAGAAGTACCGCTTTATAGCGGACCAGTAAAAATGCTTGCGGCACCGTCCTTTGGGGCGAGCAGTAACATAGCCCTTTGGAGGGCTTATAACAAACCACCAGTTGAACTGGTGGTTGCTGACTTCAGAAATGGAAGTATTTTCTGGAGCAGGATTACCAGAAGGAAGCTCATGACGGGATTCGTGAGTATTATGAATCCCATGGGGTAAAGGTGCCGGCGGAAGGGATTTCTCCCATGCAGGAGTTTAACAGGGATACCCGGGGGCTAATCTTTCTGGATGCCACAGTGGTAAGCGAAGCATTTCTGCATCATGAGACAAGAAAACTGGATAATGCAGGCTGTTTTTCCTTTGGAGATGTCAAATATGAGGCCAGTACAGCCCTTGCCAATGCAGAGGTGGAAATCGCCTATGACCCCATGAATACAGAGACTATAAAGGTTGTGTATCAGGACATGAAACCAATCATGGCACACCGGGTAAGTATCGGAGCTTTCTGTGATAAAACGGTGGATGTACCGGTTGGAATGACGGACAAGATACCGGAAACATCCAGATTTCTGGATGCTCTGGAAAAGAAATACAAAGAGGATCACAGGCTGATAGCAAATGCCCTTTCTTTTGGTGATTATGGAAAGGCGGGTGGCAGCCATGTATGAGGAATTCTTTGAGCTGATGCATACGCCGTTTACAAGAGATATTCCGGCAGACAGGCTGTATGGTTCGAGGCAGATAGAAGATGCCCTGGGGAGACTGACATACGTGGCAGACAGGCAGTTGTTTGCGGTAGTTACTGCGGATCCGGGATGTGGAAAATCAACGCTTATCCGGATGTTTGAAAGCAGACTACCAAAGGATAAATATATGCTGCTGTATCTGTCTGATTCGAAGCTGACACCGAGGTGGCTGTATGCAGGACTTCTTGACCAGATGGGACTGGAGGCAAGGTTCTACCGGGGAGATTCAAAGAGGCAGCTGCAGAAGGAAATCGAAACTGTCAGGACCGTCCAGAAAAAGAAAGTGGTGTTTGTACTGGATGAAGCCCATCTGCTGGGGAAGGAAACTTTGGAAGAATTTCGCTTCCTCTTGAATTACAGGTTTGATTCAGCCAGCCCCATGAGTCTGATACTGGTAGGACAGATAGAGCTGTGGAATCAGAAGCTAAGGCTGCAGAGCTACGCAGCTATCCGACAGAGAATCGATATGAATATCGTGTTGAACCGCCTGGACAGGGCAGAAACTGGCAAATATATCGCGGCACATATGGCGTATGCAGGAGTGAAACAGGATCTGTTCACCAGTGGAGCAGAAGATGAAATCTTCAAGGTATCCGCAGGCATACCACGGATGATCAACAGAATCTGCGAGAAAACACTGATGTACGCATATCAACAGCAGAGACGGCTGATAGATGAGCATATGGTGCGATTTGTAGCTGACCATGAAATGGTTGGAGGAATAGAGTAAGAAATCCGGGGCGAGAGCCCCGGAAGCAGTGACAGAAAGAAGAGTGAGTTTGTGACAACGTGTGAGAGCAGAGTTGTGACAGCTCATGGAATTTTTAACAGCAATAACACAACACAGGGAGAAATAAACATGACAGCATATACAGTAAGAGATGCAAAAATAGAGGATGCACAGCGGATACTTGAAATCTATGCGTATTATGTGGAAAATACGGCGATTACATTTGAATATGATGTGCCGTCCAAGGAAGAATTCAAAGAGCGCATGAGGAAGACTATGCAGAAGTATCCGTATCTTGTCATTGAAAAAGAGGGAAGGGTATACGGATATGCCTATGCAGGACCATTTAAGGAGCGCGCGGCGTATGACTGGGCGTGTGAATTGTCTATTTATGTAGACCATGCCGCGAAGAAATGTGGACTGGGAAAACAGCTATACGCCGCTTTAACAGAGTGTTTAAAGCAAATGGGAATCACCAACCTGTATGCGTGTATCGGATATCCGCAGACGGAAGACGAATATTTGGATAAGAACAGCGAGCAGTTTCATGCACATCTGGGATTTCAGACAGTCGGCACATTTCACCGGTGCGGATATAAATTTAACCGTTGGTACGACATGATCTGGATGGAAAAGATGATTGGAGAGCATCAGAGCCAGCAGCTGCCGGTGGCATACCGGACGGCACAAAAAACAGGATATAGCAGAAAAATATCGAAAGAATAATGAAATCGGTAAAGCAAAAATAAGCCGCAAAGTATGTATATACCGCCTATAAATCGTCAGATTCAGGTCTGAATGTCTGATTTTATGGGTGGGTATAAAGCGCTTTGCGGCTTATTTTAATAAGTACATCAGTCTGCTTATGCGTCAGCAGAGTCATCAGAAGCGGCAGGTGCGGCTTCCATGTTTTTCGGTAAAACCAGATTTAAAAGAATGGCAACGAGGAAAACAACAGCAACGCAGTTTTCGGCGAAGACCGTCTTTACAATCTGTGGAAAAATATCAAAAATTTCAGGAACCTGTGTAAAACCGATGCCGATACTTAAAGAAAGTGCGGCAATGGTGATATTTCTCTGGGAGAAACCACATTTTCCAATCATCTGAAGTCCGCTGATAACGATGTTACCAAACATCATCAGTGTACAGCCGCCAAGAACCGCATCCGGCAGTGTCGCAAGCAGTGAACCGAAAAACGGGAAAATTCCGGCTAAAATCATAATCACGGCACCGGCGCCAATCGCATAGCGGTTGACAACTTTTGTCATGGCAACCAGTCCGACATTCTGGCTGAATGACGTAATCGGCAGACAGCCAAAAACAGAAGACAATGCACTGATAAAACCGTCACAGGCAATAGAACCGGAGGTTTCCTTTAAAGTCGCTTCGCGGTTTAAACCGGCGGCGGCAAGGGCGGAGGTATCACCAATTGTTTCTGTTGCTGATACAAGGAAAATTAAAGTAACAGAAATAATAGCGTTTATGTTAAATTCCGGTTTAAACGGCAGTAACTGTGGAAATGCAATGATAGAAGTGCCTTCCAGAGAAGAAAAATCCACCGCACCCAGAATCACAGCCGCAATATAGCCCATAATCAGTCCGAATAAAACGGACAACTGCTTGAAATATGATTTTGCAAAAATATTAAAAAGGATACAGCAAAGCAGTGTAAATGTACCGAGAATCCAGTTCGTGGCAGAACCGAAGGTTTCACTGCCGCTGCCGCCGCCAAAGGAAGCCGCACCGACGGATAATAAAGAAAATCCGATAGCGGTTACAACGGTTGCGGCAACAATCGGTGTAATCAGGCGGAGCCAGTATTTTGCAAGAAGTCCTAAGATACCCTCAATAATACCGCCGACCAATACCGCGCCGACAATTGCATTATAGCCGTAGGTTGGTCCGAGGTAGCAGAATACGGATACAAACGTAAAACTGATACCCATAACAATCGGAAGTCCCGAACCGATTTTAAAAATCGGGAAAAGCTGTATTAAAGTACCGATACCGGCAATCAGCATGGCACTCTGGATTAAAGAGGCGCTGTCAGCTGTGGACAGCCCGCTGGCTGCGGCAACGATAAAAATAGGTGCGATATTGGCAACAAACATTGCCAGTATGTGTTGTAAGCCAAAAGGAATGGCTTGTTTTACGGAAATCTTACCATTCAGATGATACAGATTTTCCGTTGAGGTCGTTGTATTTTTGTTCATGATATTCTCCATTTGCAGGCAGTGCGTTTTACCGCCGCTGCCTTTTTACATTAAGTTGTTTTGTATTTTATTTCTGTTTTATTCCTGGCGGAAAGTAATTGTACCGGTTGCGGCATCCATGCTGTCTACAATTGCAAGGGATTCCAGATGATAACCGAGGTTGCGGATAATGCGTCCGCCGGACTGGAAGCCTTTTTCAATGACAATGCCGATACCCTCGACCGTTGCGCCTGCTTCATTTACGATAGAAATAAGCCCCTGTAACGCACAGCCGTTTGCAAGAAAATCATCAATAATCAGTACGTGGTCGTCCGGGCTTAAAAATTTCTTGGAAACAATCACCTGATTCTTGCATTTGTGGGTGAAGGATTCCACTTCCGCAACGTACATTTCACCTTCAATGTTAATGCTTTTTGACTTCTTTGCGAAAACGACCGGAACATCAAAATGGCGCGCTACCATGCAGGCAATACCGATACCGGAAGCTTCAATCGTCAGAATCTTGTTAATATGTTCGTTTGCAAAACGGCGCTTAAATTCTTCACCGATTTCATCAAACAGCTGAATGTCCATCTGATGATTTAAGAAGCTGTCTACCTTTAAGACATTTCCTTCTTTTACAATACCGTCTTTTGTAATGCGTTCTTCTAAGAAATTCATAATTCCTCCTAATAAAATGTGGTTGTTAAAATGACGGGCAGACCCGAATCACATTCGGTCAGGCACATCATTTATAGGATTTTAGATAAATTATAGTCTATCAAAATGGCACGGATGTAGCAATATAAAAGTTGAAATTGGAAATGGATTTTTAGTAATACAAATTAAAATAAACACACCTCATGATATATTGGATAATTCATGGGGTGTGTTGGCAGGATGTTTCTTGTACAAAAACATTTTTCAACTCACAGATAAAACTCTGACAATAGAATACTAACACAATCAAAGATGTTTATCAATATTTTCTTTATGTTATTGTATAAGTTTATATTGACAAAATAAAATGAAAGATATATTATGCAAATATAAACAAATGTACTTAAAGTGAATGTGGATTACAAAAGTATAGCTTAGAGGGGAATTGAAATGAGGGAAGATGAATTACAAGCTTTATTTTTACAGGAAGATTCTTATTGTGCACATATTAATCCTAAAACAGGAGAAAAGCAGAATATAAAAACACATTTGCATAATGTAGCTTATTTAGCACAAAAAAATTGTCCATTGGAAATTTTGAAGACAATGTGCCTGATGAGCGCAGTAACACATGATGCAGGAAAATTAAGCAGTCAATTTCAGAATTATATGAAAGAAATAGAACGATATGGAGATGAATGTGTACGGCATTATGTTGACCATGTTACAGCAGGAGGACGGATTCTTGAAGACATGGCGAAAGGAAAGCTTGTCGCCAAAATGACTTCAATAGCAGTCTATTCACATCATGGACTTCAAGACTGCGTGGATATGGATACCGGAGAGTTATTAGCAGAAGAAAAAAGACAAAAAGTAATAGAATATCCATTGGTATGGGAGCGGTACTTTAATATAGTAAATAAGCAAGAATTGTTTCAACATATGAAAATGGCACATTCTGATTTATTAAAAATTAAAGAATTAGTCAGGAGTGCAACAGAAACTTATACAGGGTGTGGAAATAAAGCATTTTATCTGGGAATGTATGAACGTTTAATATTATCGGTATTAATTGATAGTGATTGGTCGGATTCAGCAAGCTTTTCAGAAGGAACATTATTGCCAGAGAGAAATGATGATGAAACAATGCAGTATATATGGAAAAATGCAATTTATCATTTTGAATCGTATATGGAAGCATTTTGCGAAAGTAAGGAAAAAAGTCTGTTGGATATACAGCGCCAGAATATTTCGGATTTGTGTTATAGGGCTGCGCAAACGCCCAATAGCTTGTATCGTCTGACTGTTCCAACAGGGGCTGGAAAAACATTTAGCAGTATGCGGTTTGCATTACATCATGCTTTGAAATATCATAAAAATCACATATTTTATGTAGCACCGTACAATTCGATATTAGAACAAAATGCACAGGACATTAGAAATGCAATCGGAAATGGAGAATATGTATTAGAACATCATTGTAATGTATTGCCGGAAAGTGAAGTAGAGGAAATACGATATCGTAATCTTACAGAAAGCTGGGACTGTCCGGTTATAGTTACGACAGCAGTTCAGATGTTAAATGTTTTGTTTTCAGGCAGTAAGAGCTGTATTCGCAGAATGTACAATTTATGTAACAGTGTAATTATTTTTGATGAGGTGCAGGCGTTTCCCGTAAAGTGTACCGAATTATTTCATTTAGCGGTTAATTTTTTAACATATTTTTGCAATACGACAGTTGCTTTGTGCTCAGCTACGCAGCCAACAGTTTCAAAACTTGCTGAAAATAATTTGTTTCAGTGTATGGAAATGGCTGGAGATATGAAACTATATATGCGGGATTTTAAAAGAGTTGTAATAGAAGATAAAACTGATTTAGTACCGGGAGGAATGGCATTAGATGATATAGGGAGTTTTGTAAGAGATAAAGCAGAACGGTATCAGTCAGTTTTGTTAATCGTTAATACAAAGCAAGCAGCATTGGAAATATATCAAGAGATTGAAAAGATAAATGATAAGCAGGAAGTGTATCATTTGAGTACAAATATGTGTGCAGAACATAGAAATGAAGTGATAGCACAGATAAAAGAAAGTTTATCAGGAAAAAAGAGAGTAATATGTATCAGTACACCATTGATAGAAGCAGGTGTTAATATTTCATTTGGCTGTGTAATACGTTCTCTCGCAGGGTTAGACAGTATCATTCAAGCTGCGGGCAGATGTAATAGGCATAAAGAACTCAAAGAATTTGGGAAGCTGTATATTATAAAACTTTGCAAAGAATTAGAGATGTTAGAAGGAATAGTAGAAGTAAAAAAAGCAAAGCAGGCAACGGAAAGACTATTAGGTGAATTCAGAAATAATCCACAGGTATTTGATAATACATTGGATTCTCAAACGGCAATTAAAAGATATTATGATTTGTATTATCATGAATTCGATAATAATGAAACTAAATATCCTGCAATATTAGAAAATACGCATGTCCAGACAAATCTTGTTGATTTATTGGGACAAAATACGATAGGGATAAATTTGCATACAGGAAAGTACAATCAGGGAATAAAACTTCCGTTAAATCAGGCATTTAAAACGGCAGGAAATCAATTTGAGGTGATTTCAGAGCAAGGGAAAATATCGGTTGTTATAGCATATAATCAGACAGTGCGAGACATGATTAAAGAGTTGGAAAATATAAGACTACCGTTATTAAGACAAAAGCAGTATTTAAGAAAGCTGCAACGATATACAGTTGGTATTTCGGAAAATATGAAGCAAAAACTGGAATATGCGATTACTGAATTAGGAGAAACTGGAATTTTAATTTTAAATATGGATTATTATGATGATAATGTTGGGGTGGTAACAGAATGGAATGGTAAATTTTTGGATTTTTAGAGAAGATAGTATCAATAAAATTAGAGGTGTACGATGAAGAAATATAAAAACACAATAGAGTTTGAAGTATATGGAAATTATGCTTTATTTGCAGACCCGGTAACAAGAGTTGGGGGAGAAAAAACATCATACCATATTCCGACCTATGAGGCATTAAAAGGAATTGTAGAAAGTGTGTATTGGAAACCCACAATTATGTGGATTGTTGATGCTGTTCGCATTATGAATCCAATACAGACAGAAACAAAAGGTATCCGACCGATTAATTATAGTGGTGGAAATGATTTGGCATACTATACTTATTTGAAAAATGTTCGGTATCAGATAAGGGCGCATTTTGAGCAGAACTTGAATCATCCAGAGTTAGCAGATGACTGGAATGAAAATAAGCATCATAACATAGCAAAACGTATGGTACAGCGCGGAGGACGGCGCGATGTATTTCTTGGAACAAGAGAGTGTCAGGCTTTTGTAGAACCATGTGTGTTTGGAGAAGGAAGCGGCTACTATGATAATATGGTTGGAGAGATTGCTTATGGTTTTATGTATCATGGAATAACGTATGCAGATGAAGCAATATTACCTGAGGAAAAGGGGAAAATGACGGTGAATTTTTGGAATCCGGTCATGACAGCAGGTGGAATTATAGAATTTATCCGCCCGGAAAAATGTACACAAAAACGGTTTATTAAAGAAATGGAAGTACGCAAATTCGGAAAAAATCAATTTTCAGGATTAAAAGAGTTTGACAAAAAAGAATTAGAGGAGGTGGAAAATTGAGTTGGGAACAAGACTGTATTAATTTATATGATAAAAATGCAGACAAGGTTGGAAAAATTGAATATAAACAGTATAAGAACAAGGACAAGATAGAGTATGAAGCTTATACTTTGCTTCCGGTGTTTCATAATACAGCGGCGGCACATATAACAGTAGAATTAAATGAGAAAGGAGAGTTTTTAAGAGCGGCAGCAGTAGATAAAGAAGACAGAATGACAATAATACCCATTACGGATAAATCAGATAGTAGAACAGCAGGAAAAGAACCACACCCGTTGTGTGATAATATTAAATATTTAGCAGGCGATTATAGTCAATATAGTGATGAAAAGAAAGTCAGGGAATACTATGAGGCATATATAGAAAAATTAAGGCAATGGCATTTTTCTGAATATACACATCCAAAAGTAGATGCTATATATACATATTTGAATAAGGAAGAATTAGTAAAAGACCTCATAAGAGAACGGATTTTGATTTTAGACGAGAATGGAATGTTAGATGAAAAAGTGACAATACAAGGAGTGTCACAAGTAAAGGCAATGGTAAGATTTATAGTGCGGCAGAATGATGTTACACAGATTTTAGAAGAAGCCTGTTGGAAAGATAAAACATTGCAGAAAGCATATATTGAGTATTATCGCTCTTTGCAAAAGACCATGTCTATGGATTATTTAACGGGTACAATGCAGGGGGTATCCTATCTTCATTCAAAAAAAATAAGAAATGAAGGAGACGGAACAAAACTAATTTCATCTAATGATGAAAAAGGGTATACGTATTTGGGACGATTTTTAAAGAAAGAAGACGCATTTTCGATAGGATATGAAACTTCACAGAAAATGCACAATGCGTTGAAATGGATTATTAGAAAGCAAGGGTATTCATTTGACACGTTAAAACTGGTGACATGGCAATCGGATATGGTAGAAATCCCATTTTGGGGATTTGATACAGCAACTATTGCAGAGGAGGTAAAAGAAAAAAATGATTTTTCAGATGAATTTGCGGAAAAATTGGCGGATGATTTTGAAGAAGACGACATAGAAGATATGGAAGAAGCTGTTGATGACAATGTCATAACAGTACAGCAATTTTATCAGGCATTAAACGGTTATAGAAAAAAGGTGGATAATACGTCACAAATGATTCTTTTAGCTGTAGATGCAGCCTCGCCCGGAAGATTAGCAGTTGTAGAATATCAAAGCCTTAATACACTGCAATATTTAGATAATATTGAAAAATGGCATAATCAGGGAAGCTGGAGACATGTAAAGTATAAGGAAGGAAGATTAATATATTATGATGGTGTTCCGGGAGTAAAAGATATTACAGATATTCTTTATGGAATAGATGATGAAAAAAAGAAAATATTAACAATTCCCGATAAAAACGGAAAAAGGTTATATGCGCAGGTAACCAAAAGACTAATTCCATGTATTTGGAGAAATACGAAATTACCGGTTGATTTGGTACAGCTTGCAGTATACAAAGCATCACGTCCGCTTGCTTATAAACAAAGTTATAATTGGAAGCGGGTATTGACATTAGCATGTTCTTTTGAAAAAAAATATAGACATGATAATTACAAGGAGGAATGGGTAATGGCATTAGACAAAAAATGTAAAAAAAGAGATTATTTGTATGGAAGACTGCTTGCAGTAGCAGAAAGGGTTGAATGGTGTACATATATTAAAGACAATGATTTAAAAAGGGTGACAAATGCAAAACGTTATATGACAACTTTTTCACAAAGGCCCTATACAACATGGAAAATCTTAGAGGAGAATTTACAGCCATATTTGAATAAGCTTGAATTTAAAACAAGAACATATTATGAAAATGTGTTAAATGAGATTTTGTGGCTGTTTGAAAAAGCGGATTACCATAATGATACACCATTAGAAGGACTGTATTTATTGGGATATCATTGCCAGTTATTTGAATTCCAGCAGAATAAAGAGAAAAAAGAAGACATTAAGGAGGAACAAGACAATGAGTAAATTACAAGGAAAAATTGATTTTACACTGTTTATCAGTGTGAAAAATGCTAATCCAAATGGAGACCCATTAAATGGGAATCGTCCAAGGACAGATATTGACGGATATGGTGAAATTTCTGATGTATGTATTAAAAGAAAAATAAGAAACCGTATGCAGGATTTGGGAGAACGTATATTTGTACAATCCGATGAGCGGAGTGACGATGGCTTTAAGAGTTTAAAAGAGCGTGCAGACGGCTGTGAAGTGCTCAAAAAAGAAATTGTTAAAAAGAAAAAGGCGGATAGGGATTTATGCGCAAAGATTGCATGTGAAGAATGGACAGATGTTCGCAGTTTTGGACAGGTATTTGCGTTTAAAGGTGAAGAAGCTTCTTTTGGAGTGCGGGGACCGGTATCCATTCATCAGGCAGTTAGTTTATCGCCGGTTAATGTAATTAGTATGCAGATAGTAAAAAGTGTCAATAGTGAAGCTGGAAAAGAAAGTAAGGCTTCTGATACAATGGGAACAAAACATAGAGTTGGTTTTGCGGTTTATAAGGTTGTTGGAAGTGTTAATGTACAACTGGCGGAAAAAACAGGCTTTACACAGGAAGATGCAGAACTTTTAAAAGAGTGTCTGAAGACATTATTTGAAAATGATGCTTCATCTGCAAGACCGGAAGGAAGTCTAGAGGTTTGTAAAATGTATTGGTGGCAGCATAAAGATAAGACACCACTTGTATCAACAGGCTGTATTCAGAGAAGCTTTCATATAGATAAGGTTGAGCGCCCAAAGGAATTTAAAGAATATAACATTAAATGGGAGCAACAGCCAAATTGTGTAGAACCGGAGATATTTGATTTTGTATAATGAAGAAGATTTCCTGCAATTATCCGGAATCCAGCATTTTGTTTTTTGCCGCAGACAGTGGGCGCTTGCGTATATTGAAATGCAATGGGAGGAAAATGTCAGAACATTTGAGGGACGACAGCTTCATAAAAAGGCACATGATGTTTCATTAAAAGAAAAAAGGGGAGATGTGATAATTGAGCGTGCGATGCCCATACATTCAAGAGAACTTGGTATTAGTGGAGAATGTGATGTAGTTGAGTTTTATGAATCACCAAACGGTGTAAAACTTTCAGGACATACGGGAAAATATATAGCAATTCCCATTGAATACAAGCATGGTCGTCCTAAAACAAATGAAGCGGATATTTTGCAGTTGACAGCGCAGGCTATATGTATAGAAGAAATGTTATGCTGTGATATTCCTTATGGATATATTTATTATGGAGAAACAAGGCATCGACAAAAGGTGGAAATAACGGTTGAATTACGGCAAAAAGTAAAAATGATATTTGAAGAAATGCACAAATATTTATGTCTGGAAACGGACACTTTTTAGCGCGTGTGTCGGGCGAAGTAAAAGGAAATGTAACATTAAGAAAACAGCAGTACCGTATCAGTGATAATACAGAGCAAAGTATCAAATTGGCAAGAAATTTTATTACAGGTAAAGTATATAATTGCCGCTGGGTATTGGAACGAGCGGTAAGAGATTATTCATTGAGAATAGATACTGACAGTATAAAGAAAAAATCGAAAATTCTTTATCAGAGTCTTGAAAAAATTAGAACATGTAAAACAAGCGCACAACTCTTAGGACTGGAAGGTGAGGCGGCAGCAGTCTATTTTTCTGTATTTGACGAATTAATACTACAACAGAAAGAGGACTTTACTTTTCAAGGGCGAAATAGAAGACCGCCGCTGGATAATGTCAATGCGATGTTATCATTTGCATATAGCCTATTGACAGGAATGTGTGGTTCAGCATTAGAATCAGTTGGGTTGGATGCTTATGTAGGATTTTTTCATACAGACCGACCGGGAAGAATATCTTTAGCGCTTGACATAATGGAAGAATTGAGAAGTATTATGGCGGATAGATTTGTTTTAACAATGATTAATAAACGTATTATAAAAAAGTCGCATTTTATCCAAAAAGAAAGCGGAGCGGTTGTATTGACAGATGAGGGAAGAAAATTGTTTTTGAGTGCATGGCAGGAAAGAAAAAAAGAGTTGATAACACACCCTTTTTTAGACGAGAAGATAGAATGGGGAATGATACCATATGTACAGGCAATGCTTTTAGCAAGGAGTATTAGAGGAGATTTAGATGAATATCCTCCATTTTTTTGGAAATAAGGAGAAAAGATGTTATTATTAATTACATATGATGTAAATACAAAAACGGAGGCGGGGCGTACACGTTTACGAAAGGTTGCAAAGCAATGTGTAAATTATGGTCAGCGGGTTCAAAATTCGGTATTTGAATGTCAGGTTGATGCCGTAAAATATCGTCAAATTAAAGCAGTATTAGAAGATATTATTGATAAAGACACGGATAGCCTCAGATTTTATAATCTTGGCGACAATTATAAAAACAGAGTGGAACATATAGGAGTAAAACCGGGTTTTGATGTGACAGAAACCTTGATTTTCTAGTGCGAAAGAGAAGCACACATAAAAATCACGGACATTCGCACCGAATATTATATATTTCAAGTATAAAAATATCTAATGATATTTATATGAAAATGGTAAGGACATTTGTTCTAAGATAAAGTGTCCAGAAAAAATGCAAAATTTCAATGATTTATTGTGAAGTTTTGCTGTCGACCTCCACGAGAGGTCGTGAGTTGAAAAACTGTGCATTTGCGATGGGTACATAGAATTGTAAGTCGACCTCCCCGAGAGGTCGTGAGTTGAAAAATCCGTTGAAATCCAACCAAACAAAACCTGATAAGGTCGACCTCCCCGAGAGGTCGTGAGTTGAAAAATAACTGCCGTATAGTTCTTGCTTAGCGCTATATAGTCGACCTCCCCGAGAGGTCGTGAGTTGAAAAAGAGCATCAAACCAGGTAGTAGATGGTATTGAGTGTCGACCTCCCCGAGAGGTCGTGAGTTGAAAAACTTGAAAACGCACAGGTTAGAAATTCAATCCTTGTCGACCTCCCCGAGAGGTCGTGAGTTGAAAAGATAAAAACGGTAAATTAATTTTAAATCTAAGCGTCGACCTCCCCGAGAGGTCGTGAGTTGAAAAAACCAGTGTGTCCGCCGAATGTATCTTGATATGGTCGACCTCCCCGAGAGGTCGTGAGTTGAAAAAAGTGTACCTCTAACACATAATCGCAACCCGAAAGTCGACCTCCCCGAGAGGTCGTGAGTTGAAAAAGTATATGAGCATATCATTGAAAAGTTTGGTGCTGGTCGACCTCCACGAGAGGTCGTGAGTTGAAAACTTTCTGAATTTAACCTGACTGAAATCGGTGAGGGTCGACCTCCACGAGAGGTCGTGAGTTGAAAAATATGCCATCTGGGACGACTGCCCGGAGATTACGTCGACCTCCACGAGAGGTCGTGAGTTGAAAAAAGAGCTATATGGATGCTCGACACATCACCAATAGTCGACCTCCCCGAGAGGTCGTGAGTTGAAAATGTATTACAAAATGCGTGTCTTGAAAAGAATATTACAGACATTCTTATCATACATGCATTTGTATTTAAGATACACATACAGAAGTTGAAAAATAATAAAGCAAAAATAAGTTAAATTAAAAGCCAGAAAAAAGGACAAAAATACAATGCGCAGTCAACATGATTTAACAACAGGAAACATCACCTCCGGGCTGTGGGCATTTGCGGTGCCGCTGATGCTTGGAAATGTATTACAGCAGCTCTACAATCTCGCGGATACGTGGGTGGTGGGAAAATGTATCGGCAACAATGCACTGGCGGCGGTGGGAGCGTCATATACGCTGATGATTTTTTTGACGTCCGTCATCATCGGATTGTGTCTTGGCAGCAGTGCATTTATTGCGATGGCATACGGAAAGAAAAATACAGAAAAGATAAAGAACGGAATCTTTTTGTCATTTGCATTTACGGCACTCATAACCGTGCTGTTAATTGTTTTGTTTTGCGCAGGGCTGGATACAATTATAAAATGGCTTCGGGTGCCGCAGGAAACGGTTTCGGACATGCGGATTTATCTGTTTTACGTCTTTATGGGATTTTTTGCAACATTTATATATAATTATATCTCCAATCTGTTAAGAGGACTGGGAAATTCTGTCGTGCCGCTGTTCTTTCTGGCGCTGTCCGTGGTATTAAATATAGCACTGGATATTTTATTTGTCGCAGGCTTTCAAATGGGCATTGCGGGCGCGGCACAGGCAACGGTGCTTGCCCAGCACATATCAGGTTTCGGACTGCTCATTTACTATTGGATAAAATATCCGGGGCTGCGCCTGCACAAAAAAGACTGTGTGTGGAACAGGGAAGATTTTATGGAAATCCTGTCGCTGTCGGGATTTACATGCTTACAGTAGTTGGTCATGAATTTCGGCATTTTAATGGTGCAGGGACTGGTCAACAGTTTTGGTGCAGTCGTTATGGCGGCATTTGCCGTTGCGGTCAAGATTGATACGATTGCCTATATGCCGGTGCAGGATTTCGGCAATGCCTTTTCGGTATTTGTGGCACAGAATTTCGGCGCAGGCAAAAAAGACCGTATCCGTGCAGGCATGAAAAGTGCCGGTATCAGTGTGGCTGTATTTTGTGCGGTTATCAGTACGGCGGTGTGTTTTTTGCAAAAACGCTTATGCAGATATTTGTAAGCGGCAGTGATGAAGTCGTAAGAACCGGGGTACAATATCTTCGGATAGAGGGTATGTTTTATATCGGAATCGGCATTTTGTTTATGTTGTACGGCTATTACAGGGCAGTCAGCCGTCCGGGCGTGTCGGTGGTACTCACGGTCATATCGCTCGGAACGAGGGTGATGCTTGCTTATACGCTGTCCGCCGTTTCATGGATTGGCGTAGCGGGTATCTGGGGATCGATTCCGATTGGCTGGTTTCTGGCGGATGTTGCAGGAATTTTGCTGTTAAAAAGAAGCCGGACATTGAAAAAATCGCAGGATACAGTATAATGAAAAGTAAAATAAAAGGATAAGCTGCAAAGCGGCGGAAACGGGGGTATTTTATGTTAAAGGACTGGAACAGATTGGAACAACCGTCAAAAGAGGAAATGGAACAGCGTTTAAAGAAGGCACGTGCGCGCTTAGAACAGCAGCAGATTCTGATGAAGGAAAAGAAACTGCCGGTGCTGGTGCTGTTAGAAGGCTGGGGTGCGGCAGGCAAGGGCAGTGTGCTTGGAAAGATTATTAAAAATATCGACCCGCGCTTTTTTAAAGTGGCAGTTATGGATGAGCCGACAGAAGAAGAAGCACGCAAGCCGTTCTTATACCGTCATTTTGTAAAGATACCGGAAGCGGGCAAATTCGTCTTTATGGACAGCGGATGGATGAGCGAAGTGACAAGGGAAAAGCTGCGCGGGGAATTATCCGAGCAGGAGTATAAAAAGAAGATTGAGAGCATCAAGCGTTTTGAAAGACAGCTTACAGACAACGGTTATCTGCTGATGAAGTTTTTCTTCCAGATTGATGAAAAGGAGCAGAAAAAGCGGCTGGATAAGCTGGCGGATGACAAAAATACGAGCTGGAGAGTCAGTGAACATGATGTATGGCAGAATAAGCATTATGATAAATGCATGGATGTTTATGAGCAGTATCTGTGCGATACGAACCAGTCGAGCGCGCCGTGGTATCTGGTAGATGCCAAAGATAAAAAGTGGGCGCAGTTACAGATTTTGGAAACGCTGGTGCAGGGAATTGACACGGCACTTCAAAACAGTACGCTGGCAGTGCCGCTGTTACAGAATGCATTTCCGTTAAAACCGATTGAAAAGCTGGCAGACGTGGCGTTGGATAAGACTTTGACAGAGGAAGAATATGATACTTTGTTAAATCGGTATCAAAAGCGTCTGCGCGAACTGCACAATGAATTATACCGTAAAAAAATACCGGTTATCATTGCCTATGAAGGCTGGGATGCCGCAGGAAAGGGTGGAAATATCAAGCGTATTACCGAAGCGTTAGACCCAAGGGGGTATGAAGTACACCCGATTGCAAGTCCAGAACCGCATGAAAAGGCAAGACATTATCTGTGGCGTTTTTGGAACAGACTGCCAAAGACCGGACATGTTGCGATATTTGACAGAACGTGGTACGGCCGTGTCATGGTTGAACGGCTGGAGGGCTTTTGCAGTGAAAATGACTGGCAGAGAGCCTATGTGGAAATTAATGAATTTGAAAAAGAGCTGGCAGACTGGAATGCAGTTATTGTAAAATTCTGGGTGCAGATTGATAAGGATACACAGCTTGCACGTTTTAAGGAACGTGAAAATACACCGGAAAAACGTTGGAAGATTACAGACGAGGACTGGCGCAACCGTGAAAAATGGGATTTGTATGAGGAAGCAGTCAATGAAATGCTGCAAAAGACCAATACAGCCTATGCGCCGTGGCACATTTTAGAGTCCAATGACAAAAAATATGCGAGAATCAAAGCATTAAAGACCGTTATTGAGGCAATTGAGAAAAAAATGGAATAAAAAACGGAGTATCTTATGAACATTTTTGACATCATCGGGCCGGTCATGGTAGGACCGTCCAGCTCCCACACGGCGGGAGCGGTAAGAATCGGCTACATTTCGGGAAAATTGCTCGGAGAGCCGGTGAAAAAAGCAGCGATTTTATTATACGGTTCATTTCTTGCAACAGGAAAGGGACACGGCACACAGAAAGCCTTAGTGGCAGGACTTCTTGGCATGGTACCGGACGATATACGGATTCCGGACAGCTTAAAAATTGCAGCGCAAAAAGGAATTGAAATTACTTTCGGCACGGCACAGCTGCGGGAAGCCCACCCGAACTCCGCACAGATTTATCTTACCGGGGAAACGGGAAGGACGTTAGAGGTCATCGGAGAGTCGATTGGCGGCGGCAGAATCAACATCGCACAGATTGACGGAATCCAGACCAATTTCACAGGCGAATATCCGACGTTAGTCGTGCATAACCTCGACCAGCCGGGACACGTGACGGAAGTTACTGCCATGCTTGCAAAAGCTCGCATTAATATCGCAACCATGCAGCTGTACCGCTCGGCGCGCGGCGGCGATGCAGTTATGGTGCTGGAGTGCGACCAGGAAGTGCCGGAGCAGATTGTCCACCGGTTAGAACAGCTTTCGGGTATTAAAAAAGTAACGTATCTGAGCCTTGTATAAAAGCTGTATACAAAAAACAATGCGGAATGGAGAGTATATGATTTATCATTCAATTCAGGATTTATTAAATCTGGCAAAGGAATATCAGATACCTTTGTGGGAGGTTGTATGCCGGGCGGATATGGAAGAACGGCAGGTTACAAAAGAGCAGTCCTTTGAAACGATGCACCGGATGTATGAAGCGATGAAGCAGGCAGACAGCGCGTATGATAAAGATTTAAAATCGGCAAGTGGACTGGCGGGCGGCGACGGCGAAAAATTGCATTGCTATAATGCGGCAGGAAAAAATATTGCGGGAGAATACATTGGGCTTGTCATGGAAAAGGCAGTCAAAATGGGCGAGTCCAACGCCTGCATGAAGCGGATTGTTGCTGCACCGACGGCCGGTGCATGCGGCGTGATTCCGGCAGTTTTTCTGGCATATCAGGAATATTTCCGGGCAGAGGAACAAAAAATGGTGGAAGCGATGTATCTGACGGCGGGAATCGGCGCGGTGATTGCGGAAAATGCAAGCATTGCGGGCGCGTCCGGCGGCTGTCAGGCAGAAATCGGTTCGGCAAGCGCCATGGCGGCGGCAGGGCTTGCTTATTTGCAGGGCGGCGACGATGAACAGATTGTCAATGCCATGGCATTCGCCTTAAAAAATATGCTGGGGCTGACCTGCGATCCGGTCTGCGGACTGGTAGAAGTGCCGTGTATTAAAAGAAATTCAGCCGGTGCGGTCAATGCTGTCACCAGTGCGCAGATGGCACTGGCGGGTATCTGCAGTGCGATTGCACCCGATGAAGTCATTGATACGATGCGCCGTATCGGCAATGCGCTTCCGGCATGTTTAAAGGAAACGAGCGAAGGCGGGCTTGCAACAACTCCTTCGGCGCAGAAGGTACGCGAAAAAATGGACGGAGAACAGTAACTATGCCTCTTGATTTAACACAACTGTCACAAATTACAGAACCGCTTCTTGCGTGGTATGAAAAAAATGCCCGTGTATTGCCGTGGCGTGAAAATACCGATGCTTACCGCGTGTGGGTATCGGAAATTATGCTGCAGCAGACAAGAGTGGATACGGTGATTCCGTATTACGAGCGTTTTTTACGGCGTTTTCCGGATGTGGCGGCACTTGCCGCGGCACCGGAGCAGGAGCTTTTAAAAATGTGGGAGGGGCTTGGATATTATTCGCGGGTGCGAAATATGCAGAAAGCCGCACAGCAGATTTGTGAAAAATATAACGGCATTTTCCCAAACGAATATGAACAGCTTTTGTCCCTGCCGGGTATCGGTGCTTATACGGCGGGAGCAGTCGCTTCGATTGCATGGAATAAGCCTTATGCGGCGGTGGACGGAAACGTGCTTCGCGTGGTGACACGTCTGACGGCAGATTCCAGAGAAATTTCCGATACAAAATTTAAAAATGAAATCACAGCGGCATTGCAGGAAATTTATCCTGTGGACAAGTGCGGTATCTTTACCCAGAGCCTGATGGAACTGGGCGCAGTTGTCTGCATGCCAAACGGTACACCGCGATGCACGGAATGTCCGCTACAAAGCTTATGCAGTGCCTGTGCAGCGGGCACACAGCCAGCGTATCCCGTAAAGAAAAAGAAAGCACAGCGCAGAATCGAAGAAAAGACCGTGCTTTTAATGATACATGCGGGCAGGCTGGCACTGCAAAAAAGAGCCAAGAACGGATTGCTTGGTGGCATGTGGGAACTGCCGAATCTTTCGGGAAAAGCAGATATAGCGCAAATTCAAAAGTGGCTTGAAAAGTGTGGAATCACGGACTGTCGGATACAAAAAGGCAGTCCGGTGTGCCACATTTTCACACATATCGAGTGGCATATGGACAGTTATCTTATCGAATGTGGAAAAGCAGCCCCGGATTCGGATTTTACGTGGATAACAGAGCAGGCTTTGGAAAAGGAATATGCACTGCCGACAGCCTTCAAAAAAGTGTATACACAAAACCGGCCATTGTGAGAAATTTGTTGACATTGGGCGGTAAGTGGAGTATAAAGTTTATATCGCTATTAACATACATTTATAATAGGAAGAAAATTTTTTGGAGGATGTAACGATGGAAAGTTACAAGTTTTTACTGGATTTGGCAGTGATACTGCTTTGTACAAAGGTATTGGGGCTGGCGACGAAGCGTGTACAGATGCCGCAGGTTGTCGGCTCATTGCTTGCCGGTCTTTTGTTAGGACCGTCTATGCTGGGGCTGCTTACGGAAACGGAGTTTTTAAGTAATGTAGCGGAGCTTGGCGTTATCGTACTGATGTTCTGCGCCGGACTGGAAACAGATATTAAAGAGCTGAAAAAGAGCGGAAAAGCTGCATTTGTTATTGCACTCTGTGGCGTTATCGTGCCGATTATCGGTGGATTTGCCGTTGCATATTTCTTTAACAAGCCGGGTGTTATTGATTCGGATGCCTCATGCAGCGTTGTGCTTCAGAATGCATTTATCGGCGTTATACTGACGGCAACTTCTGTCAGCATTACGGTTGAAACCTTAAAGGAAATGGGCAAATTAAAAACTCATTCCGGCAACGCGATTTTAGGGGCTGCCATTATTGATGATATTTTAGGTATTGTGGCTCTGACAATTATTACAAGTCTTGCAGATGAATCGGTGAATGTAGCGGTTGTACTGTTAAAGGTTGTATTATTCTTTGTATTTGCAGGTGTTGTGGGTTTTGTATTTTACAAGTTTTATAAAAAATGGATTGAAAGCGCTGACCGCGGACGTCACAGACATGCCATCATAGCTTTTGTATTCTGCCTTTTAATATCTTACGTGGCAGAAGCGTGGTTTGGTGTTGCGGATATTACAGGTGCATATATTGCAGGTCTGATTATTTCCAATACAGAGCGTTCTGAATTTATCCAGTCCCGTTTTGACACCCTTTCATTTTTACTGCTCTCACCGGTATTTTTTGCAAGTATCGGACTGAAGGTAGAACTGCCGAATATGACAGGAACGATTATTGCATTTACCGTTGTATTAGTTATTGTAGCGGTGTTGACCAAAGTTATTGGCTGCGGACTCGGTGCAAAGATATGCGGATACAAGCCGTATCAGTGTAAGCGCATCGGTGTCGGCATGATTTCACGAGGCGAGGTCGCCTTAATTGTAGCCAGCAAAGGTGCGGCACTCGGCATGATGGGCAGTGCCTTTATGGGACCGGTTGTTATCGTGGTTGTTATTACAACGATTATCACACCGATTTTGTTAAAAATAGTATTTAAGAAAGGTCCAAACAATTACATACCGGATTCAGAAAGCATTTCCACATATCATACAAAGATCAGCGATTTGAGAAAGAATCTGTTTGGATAGGTTAAAATAGAATGATTAGAAACTGCAGTCTGGAAGAAATTTCCGATGGAAAGTTATATAGTGAAAATGATATGGTAAAGACAGATACGAATCAGTGTCAGGGCTGCAATTCCGTATGCTGTCACGGCATGGGAGATTCGATTGTGTTAGACCCGTATGATATCTGCCGTCTGACAAGACAGCTTCAGATGCCGTTTGAAAGTCTGGTGGAGAAACATCTGGCATTAAATGTCGTAGACGGCGTGATTCTACCGAATCTGAAAATGGCAGGGGAAAACGAAACCTGTACATTTTTAAATGAACAGCAGCGCTGCCGGATTCACGGTGCAAGACCGGGTATCTGCCGGCTGTTTCCGCTGGGAAGATACTGGCAGGACGACACACATTTTCAGTATATCCTGCAAAAGGACGAGTGCCACAAGCACAATCTCACGAAAATCAAGGTGAAAAAGTGGCTGGATACGCCGGATTTAGAAGCGTATAACGCATTTCTTGTGACATGGCATGCTTTTTTAAAGGAAATTCAGGCGGCACAGCAGGGACTGGATGAAGGGCAGAACAGAATTTTAACAATGTATATTTTAAAAAGCTTCTTTGCACTGCCGTATGACGGACGCGATTTTTATGTGCAGTTTGAAGAACGCATGAAAAAAGCAAGACAGGATTTGGCAATGGACTAGCCGGAAAGAGAGGAAACATCAATGAAAATCGACTTGTTTCAAATCGGAAATTTTCATGTACGCGGATATGGCTTTATGATTGGACTGGGATTTCTTCTGGCGCTGGTGCTTGGGTGTAAGCGGGCAAAAAAGCTGGAGTTGAAAGACGAATCCGTGATTGATATCGCAATTCTTGCGATCATCGGCGGATTCTTAGGCGCAAAGATTTTGTATGTGATTGTAAGCTTTAAGGATTTCTTAAAAGACCCGCTTGCGGTTTTGGGGTCTGAGGGCTTTGTTGTTTACGGCGGCATTATTGCGGGGGTGCTTGCGGCGTGGATTTACTGCAAAGTAAAAAAACTCGTATTTTTGGAGTATTTTGATTTAATCATGCCGGAAGTGGCACTTGCACAGGGTTTTGGCAGAATCGGCTGCTTTTTGGCAGGCTGCTGTTACGGACGGGAAACAACCGCCGCATGGGGCATTACATTTCCCGCAGACAGCATGGCGCCGTCAGGCATAAAGCTTATTCCGACACAGCTTCTTTCAGCAGCAGGGGATTTTTTGATTGCCGCAATCCTGATATGGATTGCACACCGTTTTTTATATCAGCAGAAAAAGCTGATAACAGGCGATATCGGCAGTATTTATTTACTGCTGTACGGTATCGGAAGATTTCTGATTGAGTTTTTAAGAAATGATTACCGTGGGGCGGTCGGATTTTTGTCCACCTCCCAGTTTATTTCCGTTTTTATCGTGGCGCTTGGGGTAACGCTGATGGTTTACCATAGAAAAAAGAATCCGGTAAAGTAAAAGAACAGGATACGGAGTAAAATTTCAAAGGAGAAAAGGGGTAGTGTATGAAAAGTGCAAAAAATGAATTAAAACAGTTTGTAGCCGGAGTTGTTATGTTGATTGTGGGGTTGTTTATTTTATCCCAGAAAGTGGTTGTATCGTCCGGCTGGTTCGGTTACGGCGGAACAATTATGCTTGGTGGTGTCCGTCTGAATTCGGGGATGATTATGATTCCGTTTATTATCGGTATTATATGGATGTTCGCAAGCGGAGCCTCTTTTGCATCGAAGTTGTTTACGGCATTGAGTGTCATTTTGATTGTAGCATCCATTATTTTAAATACAAATATTTACATGGTTTCAATATCAATGTATGAATGGGTTATTATGCTCGTGCTGATTTTTGGCGGAGCAGGATTTGTTGCAAAGGTCTTATTCTCCGATGCATATAAGGAAGAAAAGCATAAGGGGAAAAAGAAAGATGCAGCCGGTGAAGATTCAACACAGGATTCACTGGATGCGGAGATTGAACGCATGAAAAAAGGCTTAAAATAGGCAAAAAATAAAGATACTACTAAAAATACTACCAGGATTCGTCTATGGTAGTATTTTCATTTTCAGCCGGATTTGATAAATAAAAGGTGTAAACAAAATAAATCAACCGCCGCAGGAAGCGGCAGAAAGGAGAAAGTTATGGTTACAGTTGTATCTGTTCTTTCAGTTGTTGCAGCAATTTTTTGTATGGTATTTTTAAGTCAGGGGTCTTTTAGCATGATTGGATATTTTATAGACCTGCCGGGACTCATTTTTTTGGCACTGCTTGTAATTCCGGCTGTATGCATTTCGGGATTTGCAAAAGATTTTGGCAAAGGGCTTGCAATCTCTATGCACAAGAATTCGGAAGTTACATTATTACAGCTGAATAAAAGTATTGAAGCAGTAAAGCTGGTTCAAAAGCTGCTGATTTATGCAGGTGTATTTATCAGTCTGTTTTCATTTGTGGTTGTTGTACAGGTTATGCCGGATGCCGTGCAGTACAGTGCGCAGGAATATATGCAGGTTTTTGGCAATAATTTTGCAGTTGCAATTCTTCCATTGATGTATGCATTGGTATTCAGCCTGTTGTTACTGCCGGTATCCGCAGTATTACAGCGTAAAAAGATTGAATACATACAGAAGTAGCAAAAATGCCTGCGAAATGAGGATTCGTATGAAAAAATTTATTGTGAAATTTGCAACAGTGATACTGTATGTATTGATGGTGGCATATCTGTCAGAATTCAAAATCGGACTGCTGCTGGACTGGAAAGCGCTGGCAGCAGTGTTTTCCGGCAGTCTGCTGTTTTCAGTACCGGCAGTATTCAACACGGACAGCCGCAGCTCGTGGAGGAATACGTTCTGTAAAAATATCATTACAGCGGGATATATTGCAACGTTTTTGTTTTTATTTGCCCGCTTAAACCAGCCGAAAGGCTATGAAAATCTGCTCGCGGATATTGCACTGAACTGTCGTCCGCTGCTGTACAGCCTGATATTATATATCCTTTTAAAGCCCGAAAAGCCGGCGGAGGAAGATGAACCGGTGGGAGATGTGACGGAGGAAAGTGAAAGTATACGGGAGGATTGTGAACAAGAGGGCAGTGTCCTACAAGAAAAGAATATGAAAAATATACAAAAAGAATATGCACAAAAGGAGGTCTTAAAAGAAAGTGCCATAGAGGTAAAGGAATCGACAGCCGGTAGATATGAAAGCGGTATCGGACAAAATACGGATAAGCGGGATAAAACGGCAGAACAGATTTATTATGCGTTCCGTAACAAAGGACTGACCCAGAGGGAGGCAGAGGTCGCAAGACTGGCATGTTCCGGGCGCTCTAATAAGGAAATTGCAGAAGAACTGGTCATTTCCGAAACGACAGTCAAAAAACATATGCAGCATATTTTTGAAAAACTGGAGATAGGGAGCCGGGAGGAACTGCGGAATATGTAAATAATGGTAAATAATAACAAGCGGTCAGTTCACCGTTGTCACTTGACTTGACTGACCGCTTGTTATTATTTCTGCTATACGGAATTGCTTTTTTTTGATAATATATATTAAAGATACAGTACATGTTTTAGGATATAAGAATATTGGGCAGGTGATTTTGATGAAAGCAGATGAAGTGATATGTGAGGTTTCAAAGCTGTGCAGGGATTTTCATGCAGATGAAGTGATTTTATATGGTTCAAGGGCAAAGGGGACAGCCAGAGAACGCAGTGATATTGATATAGCGGTGTCAGGAGTGGAATGTTTTGACGAACTTGTTGAAAAAATAGAAGAACTGCCGACACTTTACAGCGTGGATTTATTAAATATGGATACTTGCAGGAATGAATTGTTATTGGAGGATATTAAGCAATATGGACGAAAAATTTAGCAGACGTTTTAAATCTTTTTGTAATTCACTGGAGGCGTTGTCGGAGGCAAGCTTTTAAGGCAAATTTAATTTCAGATGATGCATGGATGGATATGTTAAAAGTGAGAAATGAACTTGCGCATGATTATGATTGTGAAATTGTAAAAAAGCACTGCAATACAATTGTTGAAAAGTATATTGATTTGTTTTATGAGTTTGAGGAAGTCGTGAAAAAACTAGGGGATTAGAGGGAAAACAGGTATACAAATTATGAATATAAAACTTATAATATTTGATTTTGATGGAACGATAATGGATACCAAAAAGACGATTGTAGTTTCAAAACAGGAAACATTACGTCAGATGGGATTAGATGTGGCAGAAGAACAGGCTTGTGCCGATACAATTGGTATGTCAGCAAAAATAGGATTTCAGAAGTTATGTCCGGAATTGTCAGATGATATGATTGATTTATGTATGAAAAAATATCGTGAAATTTTTGATGAAACCAAGAAAACAATCCCGCCGTTATTATTTCCTAATATGATTGAAACATTAAACAGATTAAATGAAAAAGGTATTGTTTGCACAATTGCTACTTCAAGAGGACGAGATTCATTACTTGGTTTTCTTGAAAGCATGAACATTGCAAAATATTTTTCGTATTTGTTAGCAGCAGAAGATACTACTTTGCATAAGCCTAATGCAGAACCGGTAAAAAAGACATTAAATGAGTTGTCATATAATGCACAGGACACTTTAGTCGTTGGGGATATGCCATTTGATATACTTATGGGCAAAAATGCAGGTGTGTATACATGTGGAGTAACCTATGGGGTTTCAGGCAAAAATAGTTTGTTAGAGGCGGGAGCAGATTGGGTAATTGATGACATAAGCGAATTATTGGAAATTGTATAAGGAAAGTTTTTTTTTTATCGGCACGATTTCAGATATAGAATAGGTAAATGAATAATTACTTAATTTACAAACACTATTTATTTTATATAACAGAAAAAGTAAACGGAGAAACACACCATGTACTTATTAGCAGAAGTCTTTTTTTATGCCGGACAGCGAAGTAGTCTGCCGCAAGTGGGATACCGACCCGATGCCGTTTTTGATAACGCGGGAAATTACTGGGGAATTACATTTGTTGAATTGCAGGCTGACCGATTTGATGTTCCGATTCCGGCGATTATAAAATTTACATTTGAGGAGTATCATTATAGTGAGGTCAGTGTCGGAGCAACGTTTTCGATTATGGAGGGCGGACACAAGGTTGGGACTGGAAAAATTATTGGAAAGGACATTTAAAGGGGCAGGACAGCCAACGCATGATATGAGATAAGGGGAAGAAAGCATGAAGAAGACAGCAGTAAAATTAAAACATATAAATTTTAATATGAAGGAACATGGTTTTGTGGGACATCTTGCAGAACCGGAGCAGACCAACGGCAAAGCAGTCATTGTGATTATGGGCGGAGAGCAGAGCTTTCTTCCGGGGATTAAAATAGCAGAGCGGTTTGCGGATTATGGATTCACCGGCTTAGCCGTATCATTGTTTGGCGCAGAGGGGCTTCCGGACACGCCCGACAGATGTCCGCTGGAAATGAAAGGCTTCAAAATACTACAAAACAGAAAGCGTTTCGCACAAAGTTATGGGCATGTGGCTTGCGTATTATGAAGCTTATCAGGATAAGGCGGCGGAAGAAAAAGCACATTTAGAGATCAAAAAGACAAATGCAAGAATATTGATGATTGCGGGAGGTGCAGACGAAGCGTGGCCGGAGATTATACCGCATGATTCCGCTTGTCGGCATGATGTATAAAAGCTTTGGGAAACACAAAAAGGAATGTATGGCGGCGTTTGAACAGTCTGAAAAAGAAATAATAAACTGGTTAAGATAATAAGAATTGGCATGGCAAACTGCTATCCGCATGTACTGGCAGACCTTTGTGAAACCTTTGAAATAAAACCGTCTATTGTGAGGTGGTTGTTGAGAGGGAGATAGATTAGGCATATATAATGTTAATTATTAAAATTTCTGTACGAAAGGTAAAATTATATGATTACGATAAAAGAGTTCTATGGTGATGTTAAAGATATAGATGAGAGTGTTCTTGCAGTGAAATCAGATTGTTTATGGGAGAAAGGTTCACTATTGGATATAAAGAATCTGGTTACACCACAGTTATTTCATTTACATATTCTTGTTAATCTGATTGGAAATTGGAGATACGAAGGCTGGTGGTTTATAATGTGCGAAATGGTGCAATTTGTACCTTATATTGCTGAGACATTAAGCCAGGCAGGGGCAGAAGATATGAAAACAGCTTTTGAAAAGGTAATTGACTGCTTTCCCGGAGACACGAGATTTGAAGATTCAGAGGAATATTTTGATATTGTTAATTTTTTACAAAGCATGGCATATAAAGTAAAGAATGAAAGCTTGAAAACTATAACGCGGGAGGAGCGCAAAGCCAATATAAAAAAGCTGCAAAAGTGTGTAGACGAATTGGATGAGATAACCAGCAGGTATTGGGGCGATGATGCGCCTGGTCATGGGTGGAAACAGGCAATAGATTATATTGAATTGAACCGCTAGTATAAAATCAAAAATATATGTATTTATGGACGAAAAATCGCTTAGATATGCGATTAAAGCTCAAAGCATACGGAAAATTTGGAGGTTTTGTCCATTTTCCAGATGTAAAATCTGCCGAAACATGATGACACGTATGAACTGCACCGTCTGCTGGGAGCACTGTTATCCAAGGAACTTACAATAGATGAAAAACTAAACATAAATGGTTTTACTGTAGAGCAGATTGCATCTCAATTACCCTATCGACACATGCTGAACGTATGGCACAAATCAAGCTTTAAAGGTACGGGAGTAATCCTTTATTTATAAAAAATACCGCCAAAGAAATAGTCACCTTAAGCTGTCTGTTTCTTATGGCGGTTTTTGATTTTTTACCGGTATTTACAGAGGACAAAACAGCGTGCAATTAAAATTTTGTTGACAAATACCCCATAGGTGTATATAATTAACTGCGATATTAATACCCGGCAGGGGTATATTTTAATCGGTAATATTAAAGGAAAATGAAACATGGGAATGGAAAGAAAAGTTCTTATTATCGATGGCATGACCTGTATTAACTGTCAGAATAAAATAGAGCAGGAATTAAAGAATACAGCAGGAATTTCTAAAGTGCAGGTTTCCTATAGCAAAGTACAGGCTGAAATAGAATTTAATCCGGAAATAGTGACATTAAACCGTATTGCTGCGATTATTGAGAAGCTGGATTATACAGTTATCGATAAAAAGCAGGCAGATTCTTTAAAATGGGTTAGAAGGATTGGAACACTGGCGGTTATTATTTTACTGTATTATCTGTTACAGCATTTTGGTATTTTAAATTTACTTGTTCCGTCAATGCTTGCCGATTCCCAAATGAGCTATGGCATGCTCTTTATCGTAGGGCTTTTAACATCTGTTCACTGTATAGCGATGTGCGGCGGGATTCATCTTTCACAGTGTATTCCTTCGAGGAACGCTGAGAATACAAGTTCATCCAGAATAAATGTCATCATGCCTTCGGTACTGTACAACGCAGGACGTGTAGTTTCGTATACGGCAGTCGGATTTGTGCTTGGCGGAGCAGGAATGATTTTGACAGGCGGTTCGGGCAGTGGAATGCCGCTGCTGTTACAGGGCATATTAAAAATAACAGCCGGATTATTTATGGTGATAATGGGAATCAATATGCTGGGGATTTTTCCGGCATTGAGAAAGCTTCAAATCAGATTCCCGCGAAAGTCCGTCATAAAAATCAATCAGAAAAAAAGAACAGAAAAAAGACCGTTTGTTGTCGGGCTGTTAAACGGATTTATGCCATGCGGTCCGATGCAGTCTATGCAGATTATTGCACTCGGTTTGGGCAATCCCATATCGGGAGCACTGGCAATGCTGATGTTCAGCTTAGGCACGGTTCCGCTGATGCTGGGGCTTGGAAGCCTTGTATCGGCGCTTGGGGAAAAATATACGAAGCTTGTCATGCAGACAGGCGCGATACTGGTTGTGGTGCTCGGACTTGCAATGCTTTCACAGGGAGCGGGGCTGGCGGGTATCAGGCTGGATAGGATTTCTCAGGTATCTGACGGTGCAAAGGAATTGGATACGGCTGTGATTGCGCAGTCGGGGAACATTCAGTATGTGGAAAGCAATCTGGATTTCGGGACGTATCCTGAGATTACCGTTTATACGGGTATTCCGGTAAAATGGACGATAAATGTGCCGGAAGAAGTTATCAATGGCTGTAATTACAAAATGATAGTAAAGACCTACGGAATCACCCATGAATTTACACCGGGTACAGAAGATAAAAGTGCAGGTTCTAAAAATACGGCGGCTCAAAGTACAGCTTCGACAGAAAACGCCGCAGCTGCGTCATACATAACGCCTGCCGTAGAAAACGGACAGTTAGCAATAGATATCGGTACACTGACAGAACATCCGTTATATGTAAATTATGATTCAAACGGAACCAATATACAGATGATTGCCGTAAATGCGTCTGACGGCTCAGCACGATTATCACTGAACACCTGTCAGACCTGCAATCCTTCTCCAAAAGCGTATTTCAAGGAGAGAAGCGGCAAATTAGTATGTCAGAACTGCGGAAATGTATTTAAAATGGACAGTGTAGGCGGCACTGCGGGCGGTTGTAATCCGATGAATATTCAATATACGGTTGCAGACGGGAAGATAACCGTAAATACGGCGGATTTAGACAGCCATGCAAAACTGTTTTCTTCATGGAGCGGTCCGGTAGAATAGAGTAAAATAGCGGTACGGTATATTTTTAAAATGAATATACCGTGCCGTTATTTTTATGATACAATACAGGTATGGTACAGAATTTTTTTAGAAGTTACAAAAAGAGGGGTGTGATAACGATGAAAATAAAACAGCAAAAGCAGATAAAAGCATTTTTAATTGAAGAATTCGGAAATAAAAAGGGATGTGCAGTATCTGACAGGCAGGAAAAAATGCTGGATACATTGATTCAGAATACAAAAAATAAATCCGAAAATCAGATGAAAACCCTTGCCCAGACGATACTTCCACGCATAGCGTTGCATAAGTGCTTGTCTGAGGAAGGCTTTTCAGAAGAAGATGTATATAAGTATATGAGAAAATATATGCTTGATAAAGTAGCAGCAAAAAAACACGCTTCAACGGCTAAAATGGAATTAGTACCGGGATTTTATGCCATTTACAGCAATATCTTTCTTAAAATTATGCGTACAACCGATTTGCAAGAAAGTACGCAGGCATATGGAAATGATTATTATGATGTTACGATTAAAAAATGCCTGTGGCACACCGCCTGCGTGGAAAACGGCTGTGAAAATCTGTGCCGCCTGTTCTGTGATGTCGATGATGTGACATACGGCGGCTTGAAAAAAATAGGTTTTACGCGGACAAAAACATTAGGTTACGGCGGTGACTGCTGTGATTTTCATTTTTTCAAAAAATAAGCTTTTTTATAAAAACTTTTTTGTTTGACTTTTTTAAAAATCAGAAATATAATAGTCCTTGAACGAGTAGCAGACGAGCGTAAATCCAGTTTTGCTGCTCGTTTTTTTATTTTAAATCTATAACGCCATTAAAAAGTGTGTAGCTTATCAGCGTAAGTCCAGCTTATGCGGTAATTACACACTTTTTTTGTGCAAAAAAACAAAGAGGCAAATCCTCTGCTCCTGCAAAGAGCGCATGCTATGCAAGCTATTGGGCATAGCATACATAGCAGACATTTGCTTCGCAAACAAGGAGGATTAAAATGGCAGAAAGTAACAAAATGAAAGAAATTCCGGTAAATAAGCTTATGGTGCAGATGGGAATACCGATGATTTTATCCATGGCACTGCAGGCAGTCTACAATATTGTGGACAGTGCTTTTGTCGGCAATATGAAAGTGGGGAGTGAAGCGGCTTTGAATGCGCTGACACTGGTATTTCCGGTACAGATGCTTATGGTGGCAGTTGGAATCGGAACCGGTGTGGGAACGAATGCGCTTCTTGCAAGAACTCTTGGAGAGGGAAAAAACCAAAAAGCTGCGAAAGTCGCCGGAAACAGTCTGTTTTTAGGTGTGATAATTTGTGCGGTATGTCTGTTGTTTGGCATTTTTGGAGTGAAGGCATACATTTCATCACAGACGGCTGACACGGAAGTGATTGCAATGGGAACAAGTTATTTAAGAATATGCTGTGTGCTTTCTTTTGGAATTATTTTCTTTTCATTATTTGAAAAGCTGTTACAGGCAACAGGGCGTTCCCTTTATTCCACAATCGGACAGGTTGTGGGTGCTGTGGTCAATATTATTCTGGACCCGGTAATGATTTATGGTATCGGACCTGTTCCTGAAATGGGCGTAGAGGGCGCTGCGTATGCTACGGTAATCGGTCAGATTGTATCAGCAGGGTTGTTATTTATTTTTCATATGAAATTAAATAGGGAATTTGAACATGGAATAAAATTCATGAAACCGGATGGCAGAACGATTGCAGGAATCTATTCAATAGGTCTGCCTGCAATCATTGCACAGGCGCTGATGTCTGTCATGGTGTATGTCATGAATCTGATTTTGAAGTTCAGTCCTTCTGCACAGACTGCATACGGATTGTTTTATAAAGTCCAGCAGTTTGTATTGTTCTTAGCATTTGGTTTAAGAGATGCCATTACGCCAATCATAGCGTATGCATATGGAATGGGAAGTAAAAAACGAATCCGGGACGGAATCAAATATGGTCTGATATACACGACGGCACTGATGATTTTAGGGATTTTTATTACAGAAATTTTTCCGGACGCATTTGCCACGCTGTTTAATGCGGGACAGTCAAGAACGTATTTTATCAGTGCAATGCGGATTATTTCAATCAGTTTTACTTTTGCGGGAATCAATGTCGCCTATCAGGGCATTTATCAGGCGTTGGACGGCGGTCTGGAATCGCTTGTGATTTCACTGCTTAGACAGCTTGTCATTATATTACCGCTAGCAGGAATTTTTTCAATTTTTGTAAAAAACGGAACAGCAGGCATTTCCCTGATTTGGTGGGCATTTCCGATAACAGAACTTGTTGCCTGTGCAGCAGGATATGCATTTTTAAAGAAAATCAGTAAGAATAGAGTGGAAAAATTAAGTTGAGGAAGAAGCAGCAATGGCAAAAAGAATTATTACAATCAGCAGAGAGTTTGGAAGCGGCGGACGTTTTATCGGTGAAGAAACAGCTAAAAAACTCGGCATAGGCTATTATGACAAAGATATTATCGGTCAGATTGCCGGACAGTCGGGGTTATCACAGGAGTATATCAGGGGAAGTTTGAACTGCTCCGGATTTTTGGGTTCACATACAGACAAATTTCATGTATAATAGAACCGCATGAAAGTGGGGAAAATCCGGCAAGTGTTTTCCCACAGCGTTGAAATCACGGCAGTGAAATGCCTGAGGAATGGAGATTAACATGGAAATTTATGAAATGATTGAATTAGAAGACTGTCCGAGATGTTTAGGACCTTCTATTTTAGAAGAAGAAAACAGCGGTTATTATGTCATGTGCATGGACTGCGGCTGCCAGTCGGCAACATTTGGCTTTAAAGACGATGCCGGAAGACTTGAGGCGGCAAAAAGAACAGCTGAACTGTGGAATGCCGGCAAGGTTATTTTCAACGGCTTTGGCGATTAAATTTGAAAAAGAAAAGGAGTAATGAACGCATGAAAAGTAAAGAAGAACTTTTTAATATGACTGTACTGGAATTAAAAGAATATGTGAATTCTTTATCAAACCCGGAAATTAAAGAAGTGGCAGAAATATTTGAAGACGATGAACATGAAAGAGACCCGCTGGAACTTCTTGCGGCACCGAAGCTGTTTGACTATATGAAATATGCTAATGGCACTGTGGATATTGATTTTAGCCTTTAATTTGACAATGAGGATTAATGTAAATGAAAATAGTAATTATAAATGGAAGTGCCAGAAAAGGCAATATTTTAACAGCAATCAATGCATTTATGAAAGGTGCTGCCGATAGAAATGCGATAGAAGTAATTCAGCCAGACAAATTACATATCAGTCCATGTAAAGGCTGTGGTGTCTGTCAATGTCATAAAGGCTGTGTAGATAACGATGATACAAATCCTACAATAGATAAGATTGCTGCGGCAGATATGATTTTATTTGCAACACCAGTATATTGGTGGGGGATGTCCGCACAGTTAAAACAGGTTATTGACAAATGCTACTGTCGTGGAATGCAGTTGAAAGGGAAAAAGGCAGGTGTTATTGTAGCGGGTGGTTCACCAGTAGATAATATACAGTATGAGTTAATCAGGAAACAGTTTGAATGTATGGCAGGTTATTTGTCGTGGGATATGCTGTTTCAAAAATCATATTATGCTACGGATAGAGATGAACTGGCTAAAAATACAGCGGCAATTGAAGAATTAGAAGATTTAGGGAAAAAGATTGGCTGACGGGTGTTTAAAACGAGAGGAAAATTCAAATCATGAAAAAACGTAAAGCAGCATTTATTTGTGTTCATAATTCGTGCAGAAGCCAGATTGCAGAAGCGTTTGGAAGACATCTGGCGGCTGATGTATTTGAAAGTTATTCAGCAGGAACGGAAACTAAGCCGCAGATTAATCAGGATGCGGTCCGCATTATGAAAGAATTATATGGAATAGACATGGAAGCGGAGGGACAGTATAGTAAGCTGATTGATGAGATTCCGGCTCCGGATACTGCCATTTCAATGGGCTGTAATGTAAGCTGTCCGTTTATTGGCAGACCATTTGATGATAACTGGGGACTGGACGACCCTACCGGAAAAAGTGATGAGGAATTCAGAAGAGTTATTGAAGAAATCAGAAAGAATATCCTTGCTTTAAAAGAAAAGCTGCAATAAAATCAAAAGCAGCCCTGACCGAAACTGCACAGCAGCGGCAGGGCTGTTTTTTCGTTATAGGAAATAGTATCTTATAAAACTTTCGATAAAAATTCTTTCAATCTCGGACTCTGTGGGGTTTCAAAAAATTCCTTTGGTGCATTTTCTTCGGTGATATTGCCGTCAGAAAAGAACATACAGCGGTTGGAAACTTCCTTTGCAAATCCCATTTCATGCGTAACAATTAACATTGTCATGCCGGACTGGGCAAGTTCTTTGATAATTGTTAAAACTTCGCCGACCATTTCCGGGTCAAGCGCAGAAGTCGGTTCGTCAAACAGCATGACTTCCGGATTCATTGCCAGCGCACGGGCAATTGCAACACGCTGTTTCTGTCCGCCGGAAAGCATGGCAGGGTAGGTATCCGCTTTATCTTTTAAGCCGACACGCTCTAAGAGTTCATCAGCTTTTTTAGAAGCTTCTTCCTTTGTCATCAGCTTTAATTTGACCGGTGCAAGACAGATATTTTCACGGATGGTCATGTTCGGGAACAGATTAAAGTGCTGGAATACCATACCAATCTTTTCGCGGATCTGGTTGATGTTGACCGACTTATCGGTCAAATCCGTGCCGTGGAATAAAACGTGTCCGCCGGTCGGCGTTTCCAGCATATTTAACGAACGTAAAAATGTGGATTTACCGCAGCCGGAAGGTCCGATGATGGCAATGACATCGCCTTTGCGGACGGTCGTATTGACATCATTTAAAACAACATGTTTGTCAAATGCCTTGTGCAGGTTTTTGACTTCGAGGAGAACATCTGATTTAGTTTCGCTCATTGCTTCTTAATCTCCTTTCCAGTTTCTTTACAAGTGCCGAAAGAATAACAACCAGTACAAGGTAAATAAATGCAACACCGAGTAATGGCAGGAAAGCATCATATGTAATGCTTCGGATAATATCACCGCCGCGGGTTAAATCGGTCAGTCCGATATAACCACTGATAGAGGTCTCTTTCAGTAACACGATAAATTCATTTGCAAGGGCAGGCAGTACATTTTTAAATGCCTGTGGCAGAATAACGCTAAGCATGGTCTGACGGTAGGTAAGGCCTAAGCTTCTTGCAGCTTCAAACTGTCCGTTGTCGATAGACATAATACCGGAACGGAAAATTTCGGCAACGTAAGCACCGGAGTTAATGCCGAATGCCAGAATTGCCACCAGCAGCTTGCTGATATTCATAGAGCCGAAAATAATATAGTAAATAATCAGCAGCTGTACCATACTTGGTGTACCACGGATAATGGTCAGGTAAACGGTGCAGATTGCATTTAAAATCTTTAAATTGCCGGTCTTATCATGGCTTGAACGGACAACGGCAACTAAAAAACCGATGACAATACCGATTAATGCGGCACAGGCTGCGATAATCAGTGTATTTTTCAGACCGGTCAGGATGAACTGATAACGGTTATCGGTTAAGAAGTCTGTTTTAAATTTTTCAGAAAGACTTGTACCGCCGGATACGGCATCGTTATTGCGCACAACAATAACCTGCTGTGAAGTGGTGTAAGAATCTGAAAAGTCAATATTTTTCTGACGTTCCGGTGTAACGGTCATACCTGCAATACCGACATCGGCTTTACCGGAAGATACGGCAGTGATGATGGAATCAAATTCCATATCCTCTACTTTTAAGGTCATTCCTAAAGTATCGCAGATTGCCGTGGCGACATCGACATCAATACCGACAATCGTGCCGTTTTCATAGTATTCATACGGCTGGAAATAAGCATTGGTAGCCATAACCAGTGTGCCGTTGGAACGGTTTACATTTTCAGGAGAGGTATACGGAGTTTGTCCGATATTTTCCCCGATGTAATTGTTTAAAATGGCATCAAGCGTGCCGTTGGCTTTTAATGTGTTTAAAGCGTCGTTGATAGAACTTGTCAGGGAAGAATTGCCTTTTGCAATTGCAATAGCGTAGTCTTCGTTAGCAAATTCTTCAGGGAGAATCATTAAGTCGCTGTTTGCGGCAACAAAAGACTGTGCCGGTTGTGCATCAATGACAACTGCATCAATCTTTCCCTGTTTTAATGCCTGAATGGCATCGTTTCCTTTGTTGAAACGTTCAACGGTTGTATTTGAACCGTCCGTTTCATAATCTGATACGAGCGTATCGCCGGTTGTACCAAGCTGGACACCGATTTTTTTGCCGGAAAGGTCGTCTACTGAAAAAACAGTGTTTTCAGCCTGCTTTTTGCCGCAGGAAGTAAACTGTAAAGACAGACCGATACAGAAAAAAATCAACAGCAGGCGAAATACGCGCCAAGCATGATTTTGTTTTGTACGTTGCATACTTTTATCCTTTCTTTGTCGATTTATTTTTTGACATTGTATCATATTATACACTGTAATTGAAAATGCTACAATCTGTATTTGTAAAAAAAATAAGATATGCTATACTAAAAATGCTGTTGGGGGCAAAAGCCCCCAATAATGATACCTGCGGATTGTTCCGTGCTGCGCACTCCTACAATCCTGCCCAATATTCGCATATCGCAGAACTATCGTCCTGCTTTTATGCTCATATTAGGGCGGGTCACAAGGTCATTCACCCACTTATGAGCAAGCTCATGTGGGTTTAGACCTTTTGACCCTGGTATCAAAGAAATTTAGAAAGAAGCAGGAAATGATGAAAATTAGAACACCCGAATATTATAAAGATTTTAAATGTATTGCAGGGGCATGTACGGATACGTGCTGTGCGGGCTGGGACGTGGATGTAGATGAAAAGTCGTATGACTATTACAAAACGGTTGCAGGAAGTTTCGGACAGCGCTTACAGTCGGTTATGGTGCCGGAGGAGGGCGGCGGCTGTACCTTTACGCTGCAAAACGGCAGATGCCCGTTTTTAAATGACAAGAACCTGTGTGATTTATTTATTGCACTGGGCGAAGATAAGCTGTGTGATACGTGCGCCGAATTTCCGCGGTTTATCAACGAATACGGCAGTGAGCGTGAAATCGGACTGGCGCCGTCCTGTAAAACAGCCGGCGAGCTGATGTTTAGCTATCAAAAGCCGCTGACATTTACGGTAGAAGAAACAGATGAAACTGTTTCTTCCTATAATAATATCGACCCGCAGTTATATTTTAAGCTGCGCCAGGCAAGGGTAACGGTGTATAATATCATCCGCAACAGGGCATTTTTAATAGAGGAGCGCTGTATGCTGTATCTGGATTTTGCAAAAAAACTGCAAAAGAAGCTGGATACCGACAGAGTGGATTTAATGGATTATGAAATTCAGGCATACGCACAGGCGGATTATCTGCAAGACCGTTTAAAGGATTTGAAAAAGAAATACGGCGGAAAAAATCATACGGCATATGAAAATATCCCGCATTTTTTTGACTGCTTTGCCGGCATGGAAGTTATCAACCCGGACTGGTACGTCTGTCTTGAAAGAAACAGCAGATATTTTAAAAACTGTTGCGGTGCGGAGGACTATGAACGGGAGCTGTCTGAATTTGCGGCATATTATAAGGAGAAGGAATACGAATACGAGCAGCTGATGATGTATTATGTATACAGATATTTTTTGAATGCGGTCAATGACAGCGAAATTCTTTTAAAGGCGAAAATCGGTGTCATCGGATATCTCATTTTAAAACATCTGGATATGCAGTGCTGGCTTGAAAACGGGAAGACGTTGACCTTTACACAGCAGGTCGACCTGGCGCATTTGTATTCGCGCCAGTTTGAACATTCTTATACAAATTTTGAAGTGTATAACGGATATTTTAAGACGAAACGCAGATATGCGTGGAGCAGGCTTATGGAATATCTGGATACAGGGTGTCCAGATACTCAATAAATGCGCGGGAGCATTCCGGCAGATAAGTGGAATTGTATGCAAGGACAACATCGGTTGCGATATCGCAGTTTTTAACCGGTCTGCATACAATTCCTTTTTTTTGAACCAGCGTGGCGGCAGACTGCGGGATAATACCGACCCCCATGCCCATTTCCACAAAATAAAGGGTCGTACGGGCATCGTCATTGATACAGAACCAGTTCGCACTCAGGTTCTTGTCCTCAAATTCTTTCCGCAAAAGGTGTTCCCAGCGGCGGTATATGATAAGCGGGAGCTTCGTAAGATCATCAAACGTAATGGCAGAAGAACGGTTGTCGGCAAAAAATGATTCCTGCCCCACTGCAACCAGTGAATCCGTAAACAGCTTCTTGCAGGTCAGCGAGTCCGTGTGAAACGGCGTGCGCAGGAGTGCAAGGTGGATAGCATTGGTTTCAAACTGGGAAAGCAGGTGGTAGGTGTCTGCTTCATTAATTTCATAATGAATACCGGGATACTGCTTGGAAAAGCCGCATAGCCAGCCAAGCGCGTCCGAACCGATTAAGGAAGAAACAATACCGATACGCAGTACACCGTTAAAATGTCGTGCCGCATTCATGGTTTCCTGCTTTGCAACATTGCTTAACTGCAACAGTGAACGGCTGTAATTATAAAGGGTTTCTCCGGCTTCCGTCAGACGGATGGTACGCGAACCCCGCTCAAACAGCGTGCAGTCCAATTCAGCTTCCAGAAGCTTCATCTGACTGCTTAACGGCGGCTGTGACATAAACAGTTTTTTTGCCGCCCCCGAAATACTCCCTTCCTCCACAATCTTCACAAAATAAGAAAGCTGCTTCAAATCCATATCAAAAATCCTTCCTATATAAAAAACGTATATCACATATACATTATAAATATTTTCTGTATTGCTGTATTTATGATAAAATAACAAACGTATGAAATCAAGTCCTAAATCAGAACTGGTCCTATGATAATACAGGCGGTCTGGTGCGGATAGAAAAGGGGTAAAATATGAAGCGAATTTGGATGTATCTGAGTGCATACAAAAAAGAATGTGTCTTCGCGCCGTTGTTTAAAATGCTCGAAGCACTGTTTGAATTGTTTGTACCGCTTGTCGTATCGGCAATCATTGATACGGGTATCGGCAATGCGGATAAAGGCTACATTGTAAAAATGAGCCTGCTTTTAGTGACACTGGCAGTTATCGGGCTGACCTGTGCCATTACAGCACAGTATTTTGCGGCGAAAGCGGCAGTCGGCTGTGCGACCGGCATGCGCCATCATTTATTTAAGCATATCCAGAGCCTTTCCTTTACGGAAATGGACACCATCGGTACGTCAACACTGATTACACGTATGACAAGTGACATTAACCAGGTGCAAAACGGTGTCAATCTGGTACTGCGCCTGTTTTTGCGTTCACCGTTTATTGTATTCGGTGCAATGATTATGGCATTTACGATTGACGTCAAAGCGGCGCTTGTTTTTGCGGTAGCGATTCCGGTACTGGCAGTCATCGTTTTTGGCATTATGCTCTCCACAAGACCGCTTTACAAAAAAGTACAGGCGGGACTGGATAAGATTCTTGGCATTACAAGGGAAAACCTGACCGGTGTGCGTGTTGTACGTGCATTTAACAAGCAGGAAAATGAAATCAGAGAATTTAAACAGGCCAATGAACAGCTCAATCATTTACAGAAATTTGTCGGTAAGATTTCCGGACTGATGAATCCGCTGACCTATGTGGTGGTCAACATTTCCATTATCGCACTGATCTGGATTGGTGCGGTGCGTGTCAATGCGGGAACACTGACACAGGGACAGGTTGTGGCACTCTACAACTATATGTCACAGATTCTCATTGAATTAATCAAGCTGGCAAACCTGATTATCAATATTACCAAGGCACTCGCCTGTGCGGGCAGAATTGAAAATGTATTTAGTATTAAGTCCAGTATGCAAAACGGGAGTACCACGGAAAGTACAGATACACAGGCTGCGGCAGTGGAATTTAAAAATGTATCCTTACGCTACAGCGGTGCGGGCGATGAATCGCTCACAGACATCAGCTTTACGGTAAAGAAAGGACAGACCATCGGTGTCATCGGCGGTACGGGCTCCGGAAAATCGTCCCTTGTCAATCTGATTCCGCGTTTTTATGACGTGACAAGGGGTGAGATTTATATTGACGGTGTCAACGTCAAAGACTACCGGATTGAAGCCTTACGAGAGAAAGTCGGCATTGTTTTGCAGAAAGCACAGCTTTTTAAAGGAACAATCCGTGACAATATCCGCTGGGGTAAAAAAGATGCGACCGATACGGAAATTATGGAAGCATTAGACATTGCACAGGCACGGGAATTTGTCGAGAAAAAAGACGGTAAACTTGATTCCTTTGTCGATCAGGGCGGTAAAAATTTATCAGGCGGACAGCGCCAGCGTTTAACGATTGCCCGTGCAGTCGTAAGAAAACCGGATATTTTGATTTTAGACGACAGTGCATCGGCACTCGATTATGCAACCGATGCGGCACTGCGCAAATCAATCCGTGAAATGAAAGATGCACCGACACTGTTTATCGTATCCCAGCGTGCGGCATCGCTTATGCACGCTGACCGGATTATCGTGCTGGATGACGGAAATGTGGCAGGTATCGGAACACATGAAGAACTGCTTGAAAACTGCGAAGTATATCAGGAAATTTATTATTCACAGTTCCGGAAAGAAAAGGAGGCATAAGTTATGGCAAAGGCAAATACAGGTACAACCGTAAAAAAAGTGCTGCTGCGCATTAAACGCTACTGGTTCTTTTTGATTCTGTCAATTTTAATGGCAGCAGTGACCGTGGCATCATCTTTATATGTGCCGATTTTAATCGGAAATGCGATTGATTACATTATCGGACCGCAGAATGTAGAATTTAAGGCAATTACGGCGATACTTTCCGAAGTCGGAATCGTTATTGCAATTACGGCACTGTCCCAGTGGATTATGAATATCTGCAACAACAAAATTACGTATCATGTGACAAGGGATATCCGTGACGAAGCGATTGAAAAGATTGAAGTGCTGCCGTTAAAATATATTGACGGACACTCCTACGGTGAAGTCGTCAGCCGTGTTATCGCCGATGTAGACCAGTTTGCGGACGGTCTGCTCATGGGCTTTACCCAGTTTTTTTCCGGGGTGCTGACGATTCTTGGAACACTCGGATTTATGTTATCTATTAATGTAAAAATTACACTTGTAGTTATTGTAATTACTCCGCTGTCCCTGTTTGTGGCAAGCTTTATTGCAAAGCATACGTATCAGATGTTTAAATTACAGTCTGAAACGCGTGGCGAGCAGACGGCGTTGATTGATGAAATGATTGGCGGACAGAAGGTTGTACAAGCATACTGCTATGAAGATGAGGCGCTTGAAAGATTTGATGAAATTAATGACCGTCTGCAGAAATGTTCACTCAAAGCCATTTTTTATTCATCGATTACCAATCCGTCTACCCGTTTTATCAACAGCCTTGTATATGCGGGGGTTGCGGTAAGCGGCGCAATTTCAGCCATTTACGGCAGATTGACGGTCGGACAGTTATCCTGCTTTTTAAGTTATGCAAACCAATACACGAAGCCGTTTAATGAAATTTCCGGAGTTGTGACAGAATTACAGAATGCGATTGCGTGTGCGGCACGTATCTTTGAATTAATCGAAGAAGAGCCGGAAATCCCGGACAGCAAAGATGCCGCAGTGCTTGAAAATGTAGATGGAACGGTTGATTTAGAACACGTAGCATTTTCTTATGTGCCGGATAAGAAGCTCATTGAAGATTTTAACCTGCATGTAAAGCAAGGACAGCGTATTGCAATTGTCGGTCCGACCGGCTGCGGAAAGACGACACTGATTAACCTGCTCATGCGTTTTTACGATGTGAATGACGGTAAAATTTCCGTATCGGGCATTGATATCCGTGAAATGACCCGACACAGCCTGCGTGCGGGATATGGCATGGTATTGCAGGATACATGGTTAAAGACCGGAACCATCCGTGAAAATATTGTCATGGGCAAACCGGATGCGACCGATGAAGAGGTGATTGCGGCAGCCAAGGCGGTTCACGCACACAGCTTTATCAAGCGACTGCCAAAGGGATATGATACCTTTATCACAGAAGATGGCGGTGGATTATCACAGGGACAAAAACAGCTTCTTTGTATTACAAGAGTGATGCTGTGCCACCCGCCGATGCTCATTTTAGATGAAGCGACTTCGTCCATAGATACAAGAACAGAAATTAAGATCCAGAACGCATTTGCAAAGCTGATGGAAGGCAGGACGAGCTTTATCGTTGCGCACCGCCTGTCTACGATACAAAATGCCGATGTCATTTTAGTCATGAAGGATGGCAAAATTATTGAGCAGGGCAATCATGAAGAACTGCTTGCAAAGCAGGGATTTTATGCAAATCTGTATCAGAGTCAGTTCGCAAAGTAAAAAATTATAAAAAAACAGTAGAAATATATTTATTTCCGTTGTATAATACGAATAATAATGTAAAGAAATCATACCGGTAGCCGTTTTATGCTGCCGGATATTTCTTTTTACTGTAAATTTTGGAATTGCCGGATACGGCAGAATGGAGGAACTAATGCCCGTAAAATACGTTTTTGTAACAGGTGGAGTCGTTTCAGGACTTGGAAAGGGAATTACAGCAGCATCACTCGGACGCCTGCTGAAAGCACGCGGCTTTTCTGTAACAATGCAGAAATTTGACCCATATATCAACATTGATCCGGGAACAATGAACCCGATTCAGCATGGAGAAGTTTTTGTAACCGATGACGGTGCGGAAACGGATTTGGACCTTGGACATTATGAAAGATTTATTGATGAAAGCTTAAATAAAAATTCCAATGTAACAACCGGTAAGGTTTACTGGTCTGTTTTACAGAAGGAGCGCCGCGGTGATTTCGGCGGAGGAACCGTACAGGTTATTCCGCACATTACGAATGAAATCAAGAGCCGCTTTTTCAGGGATTTCTCAACAAAGGATACAAAGATTGCCATTATCGAAGTCGGCGGTACAGTCGGTGATATCGAAAGCCAGCCGTTTTTAGAAGCAATCCGTCAGTTCCAGCACGAAGTCGGCAGGGAGAATGCGATTTTAATCCATGTTACCCTGATTCCGTATCTGAAGGCTTCCGGAGAAATGAAGACAAAGCCGACACAGGCGAGTGTTAAAGAATTACAGGGAATGGGTATCCAGCCGGATATTTTAGTATGCCGTACCGAACATCCGTTAGAGCCGGGTATCAAAGATAAGATTGCGCTGTTTTGTAATGTACCGAAGTCACATGTATTACAGAACCTCGATGTGGAAATCTTATACGATGCGCCGCTTGCAATGGAAGAAGAACATTTAGCACAGGTAGCCTGCGAATGTTTACAGCTTGAATGCCCTGAACCGGATTTAGACGAGTGGAGAGCAATGTGCAAGGCTTGGAAGAACCCACAGAAGAAAGTTACGGTTGCGCTTGTCGGTAAATATATCCAGCTTCATGATGCCTACATCAGTGTTGTTGAAGCATTAAAGCATGGCGGTGTATACAACTCAGCCGATGTAACAATCAAGTGGGTGGATTCAGAACTGGTTACGGAAGAAAATGCAGCCGAACTGCTTTCAGATGTATCCGGTATCCTTGTTCCGGGTGGATTCGGTGACCGTGGTATCGAAGGAAAGATTCAGGCAATCCGCTATGCAAGAGAAAATAAGGTGCCGTTCTTAGGACTCTGCCTTGGTATGCAGTTATCCATCGTGGAATTTGCAAGAGATGTTATTGGCTATTCCGATGCACACAGCGTTGAGTTAAAGCCGGATACAACACACCCGGTTATCCACTTAATGCCGGATCAGGAAGGGGTAGACGACATCGGCGGTACATTAAGGCTGGGTTCTTATCCATGTGTACTCGATAAGACAAGCAAGGCGTATGAAGTATACGGTGAAGAAACGATTCATGAAAGACATCGTCATCGTTATGAAGTCAACAACGATTACAGAAATGTATTAGTAGAAAACGGTATGAAGCTTTCCGGTATTTCACCGGACGGAAGAATTGTGGAAATGGTAGAAGTAGAAGACCACCCATGGTTCTTAGCAACACAGGCTCATCCGGAATTAAAGTCCAGACCAAACAGACCACATCCGCTCTTTAGAGGATTCATCGGCGCGGCACTGGAATATCAGGAAAAACACAACTAGGTAAATGATAAATGCTCCTGCCTCAACGTTAGCACTTAACTTCGGCAGGAGCATTTATCATTTATGGGGTGGGTGGCAGTCGGGACTTTATTGGTGTTGGTTTATTTGTAGTGAATGAGTATTGGGGGGAGGATTGATTAGGCGGCGGTCACTACGGTGGCGGCATTTGACCTGCCGTTGTCGCGTCTGTTCCGGGGACACCATGACCCTGCAGGAGCGTGTGAAAGGACAGACCGAAGTCAAGTGACAACGTTGAGGGCTGCCCTTTCACACGCTCCCCATTTAAAACTCAAAATCTGCATAGTCTTCCGGCAGAAACCGGTGATAGATGATATGACAGCCTTCATCTTTAAAGCAGTAGTAATACGGGTCGTCTGCGTTTCCGGTAAAACGCACCAGCCAGTCAAATTCGCCGTGATTCATTTCTTCAAAAATAACATTTTCAGAAGTATCCTTAAATAAGGAAAAAATATCGTCCATGGTACAGCCGTGGTGCTGTAAAAGTTCTACCAGACTGCGGATAAATTCGTTGGCATCGGTATGCTCATGCACATAGACGCTGCCGTCTTCCGGAATATGAAAGCAGAAGCGGTCTTTTTTAGCCGTAACCGTGACATTTCCCAGCTTTTTCGTAAGAGAAGCCGGAAATCCAGAAAGCCTTGCAAGCATTTCGGCTTCAGAATCCTCTGCTTCAAAAAAATGATTCAGGGAACTGAGTGGATAGTACAGGCGGATGGCTTCTTTGCGAAAACCCAGTTTTGCCTGTTCTTCTTTAATAATATCAATCAGATTTTTTTCAAGTCTGTCAAAATACATACATATCCTCCATATTTGTATTCACGTAAATCATACTACAATTATAGGAATTGCACAAGCGCATTACAAACAGAATAAAATTAAGGAATATATCAGAAAGCAGAATCCGACAGCACCGCGGCAATCCGCAGTCCGTTGTATTCGGCTTCTTTTATTTGAAAATGCGCGGCAGTTTCAGAATCTGCAAAGCACAGACCGTCGCTGTCCGTATCCGGGACATAGGATGCCGCGTAAATTTCTGCTGCAATCCCGTTTCCGGTGGCTTTGGCATAGGCTTCCTTTAAAGTCCAGAGACGGAAAAAACGTTCCGCCTGTACAGATACATTTTCTGTATCATAAATCCAGTGATATTCCGTTTCTGAAAAAAATCTTTTTGCAACGGACGGCTTAAACGGGCGGTTTCCCTCAATGTCGATACCGCAGGGCATACCGGCAACGATACACACTGCAAAATTCCCGGAGTGGGAAAGGTTAAAATACAGATCTGCATGGCCTTTAAAGTAAGGTTTTCCGTTTGCGCCGCAGGCGGTTTCATAGTCGTATTCCTGCATATAGGTGCTGGCAGCATCTGAAACAGTGACCGGAAATGGAAGTTTTTTGGCAAGCGGTGTATTGTCTGCCAAAGAGCCTGTAACAGAGCTGGATATAAATGCGCGTGTTGTGTAATTGAGCAGAAGTCCGGCGGCAAGAGAGCGGCATTTTGCAGCATCATTTTTTAAATTACAGATTTTTTGCTGCCGGTATCCGGGTACAAGTTTAAAAGCCTTGTCATACAGTGCCTTGTCGCCTGAAAGGCTGTCCGACAGCGGTGTTATATCCATAATTGAAATTAAAAATTGTGTCATTTTATCTGTTCCCATTTCTCAATCAAAGCCTGCGGTTATGATGTCTGCGGATTATTTTATGCGGTACACTTATGCAATACAGACATCTTGTTACTGGTTTAATCATAACAGACCACAGCAAAAACGCCAACAAGAATCTAAAAAGATTATGAATACTTCATACAAATGCTAACAATAATAGTAAGGAATTTTACTGATTTTTTATTGATTTATCGTGATATTGTATTTATAATAAGAAATAAATGGGTACAGTGTACTGCCCTTTACAAAATAATGACGGTCCGGCGGAGGAATTTATGGATAATAACAACAGAAATAACCCCAATAACGGCAACAAAAATGACAAAAAGCCGAAAAATATGAATACTATCATTATTATACTGATTGCAGGCGTAATTACATTTATTGCGATTACGATGTTAAACAGCATGATAAAAGATGCAACGTATAAAGAAATTACGTATTCCGAATTTTTGCAGATGATAGATGAGGATAAGGTTTCAGAAGTCAAGTTTGACTCGGACAGAATCTTAATCCAGCCATCGGATTCACAAAAAGACAGTAATGGATTTTCCTATACGTATTATACCGGTTATATTAAAGATAAGGATATTACAGATAAATTAGACGATAAAGGTGTGACGTATTCAGGATATATTCCGGATCAGAGTTCGTCTATTATTGATTTCCTGCTGGTTTATGTACTGCCGATTCTGTTTATCTATCTGATGTTTACATTTGTATACAGAAGACTGTCTAAAGGCGGCGGTATGATGGGCGGCATGGGTGTCGGCAAGAATACAGCCAAGGTCTATGTACAGAAGCAGACCGGCGTGACATTTAAAGATGTAGCGGGACAGGATGAAGCCAAAGAGTCTCTGACAGAAATCGTCGATTTCCTGCACAATCCGGATAAATACGCAAGTATCGGTGCAAAACTGCCGAAGGGCGCACTGCTTGTAGGACCTCCGGGAACCGGTAAAACCCTGCTTGCAAAGGCGGTAGCCGGTGAAGCCAATGTACCGTTTTTCTCGCTGGCAGGTTCTGATTTTGTAGAAATGTTTGTCGGCGTCGGTGCATCACGTGTGCGTGACTTATTTAAGGAAGCACAGAAGCAGGCACCGTGTATCATTTTCATCGATGAAATTGATGCCATCGGTAAAAGCAGAGATTCCCGCTATGGCGGCGGCAATGATGAGCGTGAGCAGACATTAAACCAGCTGCTTGCAGAAATGGACGGTTTTGATTCTTCTAAGGGCTTATTTATCCTTGCCGCAACGAACAGGCCGGAAGTGCTTGATAAAGCGCTGTTAAGACCGGGACGTTTTGACAGAAGAATTATTGTCGATAAGCCGGATTTAAAGGGCAGAATTGATACCTTAAAGGTTCACTCCAAAGATGTATTAATGGATGATACCGTTGATTTAGAAGCAATCGGACTTGCAACGAGCGGTGCGGTTGGTTCAGATCTTGCCAATATGATTAACGAAGCGGCGATTGCGGCAGTCAAGGACGGCAGAAAAGTGGTATCCCAGAAGGATTTATTTGAAGCCGTGGAAGTGGTTATTGCCGGTAAGGAAAAGAAAGATCGCATTTTAAGCAAGGAAGAAAAACGCACGGTTGCATATCATGAAGTCGGTCATGCGCTGATTACGGCATTAAAGAAAAATGCCGAGCCGGTGCAGAAGATTACAATTGTACCGCGTACAATGGGTTCTCTCGGCTACGTTATGCAGGTGCCTGAAGAAGAAAAGTACCTGATGACAAAGGACGAACTGATGACAAGACTGGTAACACTGCTTGGCGGACGTGCCGCAGAAGAAGTTGTTTTTGATACGGTAACAACCGGTGCGTCAAACGATATCGAAAAGGCAACACAGATTGCCAGAGCCATGATTACCCAGTACGGTATGTCGGAAAAATTCGGGCTGATGAGTCTGGAAACCGTTGAAAGCAAATATTTGGACGGTAGTGCAAGACTGAACTGTTCCGATGAGACAGCGGCAATGATTGATGATGAAGTTAAAGAACTGTTAAAAGAGTGCTTTGCGGAAGCGAAGAAGCTGTTATCCGAAAACCGCGATGTATTAGACGAGATTGCAAAATATCTGTATGAGAAAGAAACAATTACCGGAAAGCAGTTTATGGAAATTTACCGTAAGGTCAAAGGAATTCCTGAACCGGTAGATACAAGCCATATGACGATTTCAGAAAAGGTTGCAGAAAGCGTATCCTTTAATGAAGACGGAAGCTATTCCTCAACGGTCAATCAGGCACCGCCTGCACCGTGGGAACACCCGCAGCAGACAGAAGCACAACAGCCATCACCAGAGCAGACGGATAAAGATGTTCCGGCACAGAATACAGAAAAAGAGGAAGACCGGAACACAGAGCAATAAATCATAAAAGTTTCAGATATGAAATCCCCATTAGCAGTAAATTAGCTGCTGATGGGGATTTTTTAACAGTACGCTTGACAGCGCACGTTTTGAAATAAAGATTGACAGGGTAAAAGAAATGGGATAATATCAATTTATATTTAGGGAAGGAAAGAAAAGAATGTCATTAGTAGTGCTTGTACTTTTTGGAATTGTACTTTTTAATATGGTACGTGGATACCAAAGAGGTGTTCTTATGGTGCTTTATTCCATTGCAGCATGGGTTGTCATTTTGATTGCGGCGAATGGTCTTGCACCCAGAGTCAAAGATTTTATGGTAAATCACACAGGAATTTATCATTCGATTGAACAATCCTGTGAAAAAACTATCAATGACCGTTTGAGCCAGTCTGTAGATGAGCAGCTGGATCATACTGGAGAAGATACGGCAGGAGTACTGCAGAATCAGGGGATTTATCTGCCAAAGCAGATGGTTGAGCAGTTGGAGAACAACATGGCACAGGCAGGTAATAAAATTGTGCAGGAGAGCGGCATTGCGCAGTATGCTGCAGAATATATTACGCAGTTTATATTGACAGGTATTTCATACTTTTTGACGGTGCTGGTATTAAGCATTCTGTTGGGAATTGTAAAACGTATGTTTATTGTTGCCAACCATATTCCGATACTGGGTGGTGTCAATAGAATTCTGGGACTTTTACTCGGTCTGGTGCAGGGTGTTATGGCTGTCTGTATTATTTTATATTTTGTATCCTTAATCAGCACAACCGGATTAGGAAGCTGGCTCTATGGTCAAATAGAAGTGAATCCTGTCACGCTTGCCATATATAACAGCAATCCGATTGTGGTTTTTCTATTGTATATTTTTAACAGCTGGATTTAACAGCTGCGTTGAATAAGCCGGAAGGTTCCACTGCCGCCTGTATTTATAGAAAATAAATACAGGCGGCAGTGCTTTATGGCAGATTGTCAGTCTGTGTTATAGTTTTTTAAGTTCTCATTTTATTTGATTTATGCTACAATAAATTACAAAAGCTGGAGCAGGCTGCCTTGATGGCAGAAGAGAAATCGCCTGCGGAATGGGGATTAGTATGAATTTTACACATTTACATGTCCATACGGAATATTCACTGCTGGATGGTTCGAGTAAAATCGGAGAGATTACAAAGAGAGCAAAAGAGCTGGGAATGGACAGCCTTGCGATTACGGACCACGGTGTCATGTATGGTGTCATTGATTTTTATAAAGCGGCGAAGGAAGCCGGTATTAAGCCGATTCTTGGTTGTGAAGTTTACGTAGCGCCAGGTTCGAGATTTGAAAAGACACCGGGCGAATCTGAAGACCGCTATTATCATCTGGTACTGCTTGCGGAAAATAATACCGGTTATCAGAATCTGATGAAAATTGTTTCAAGGGGTTTTACAGAAGGATTTTATTATAAGCCGCGTGTAGACTATGAAGTGCTGACCGAGTATCACGAGGGCATTATTGCATTAAGTGCGTGCCTTGCAGGGGAGGTGCAGCGCTATCTTGCGCGTGGTATGTATGAGATGGGAATGGAAGCGGCAAAACGCTATGAGAACATTTTCGGAAAAGGCAATTTCTTTTTGGAATTGCAGGATCACGGCATTTCCACACAGCAGTATGTCAATCAGCAGTTAGTCCGCATGTCGGAAGAATTAAATATTGAACTGGTTGCGACAAACGATATCCACTATACGTATGCAGAAGATGCGGATGCACACGACATTTTACTCTGTATCCAGACCGGTAAGCTGGTAACGGACGAGAACAGAATGAGATACGAGGGTGGGCAGTATTACTGCAAGTCGCCGGAAGAAATGGCAGAGCTGTTTTCGTATGCACCGCAGGCAATTGAAAATACGTACAAGATTGCACAGCGCTGTAATGTGGAAATTGAGTTCGGTGTGACAAAAGTGCCAAAGTACGAAGTGCCGGAAGGATATGATTCATGGTCGTATCTGAATCATTTATGCTATGAAGGACTGGCAAAGCGTTATCCGGATATGAACGCAGACGGGGAGATTGACAGCACACAGGGGATTTACAACATCAAAGAACGTCTGGAATATGAACTTTCGGTTATTCAGACCATGGGATATGTTGATTATTTCCTGATTGTATGGGATTACATCAATTATTCGCGTGTCAACGGAATCCCGGTAGGTCCGGGACGAGGTTCGGCGGCGGGCAGTGTCGTTTCATACTGCCTTGGCATTACCGATATTGACCCGATAAAATATAGTCTGATTTTTGAACGTTTTTTAAATCCGGAACGTGTGTCCATGCCCGATATCGATGTCGATTTCTGTTATGAAAGACGGCAGGAGGTCATTGATTATGTTGTGGATAAATACGGAAAAGACCGTGTGGTGCAGATTGTTACATTCGGTACGATGGCAGCGCGTGCCGTTATCAAGGATGTAGGCCGTGTACTGGACCTGCCGTATGCTATGGTAGATTCCATTGCTAAAATGGTGCCACGCGAAATTGGAATTACGATTGATAAAGCGTTAAAAATGAATCCAGATTTGCGGGCGGCTTATGAGTCCGATGAACAGGTGCGCGATTTAATTGATAAGAGTAAACGTCTGGAAGGATTGCCGCGCCATGCCTCCATGCACGCGGCGGGCGTTTTAATCAGTCAGAAAGCGGTTGATGAATATGTACCGCTGTCAGTCGGCTCGGATGGTTCGGTGGTTGCCCAGTTTGTTATGACAACACTGGAAGAACTGGGACTGCTCAAGATGGATTTTCTGGGACTGCGTACCCTTACGGTAATCCATGATGCGGAGGAGCTTATCCGCAAGCACACACCGGAATTTTCGATTGAAGCGATTGATTACAGCGATAAGGCAGTTTACGATTTAATCGGTACGGGAAAATGTGACGGCATTTTCCAGCTTGAAAGTGCGGGGATGAAGTCGTTCATGAAGGAATTAAAACCGCAGAATATCGAAGATTTAATTGCCGGAATTTCACTGTACCGGCCGGGTCCGATGGACTTTATTCCGCAGTATATAAAAGGAAAGAACAGCCCGGATGCGGTTACATATGACTGTCCGCAGTTAGAGGCAATATTAAAGCCGACTTACGGCTGTATCGTGTATCAGGAACAGGTTATGCAGATTGTACGTGACCTTGCAGGCTACTCCTGGGGACGAAGCGATTTAGTGCGCCGTGCCATGTCAAAAAAGAAAGCTTCCGTTATGGAAAAAGAGCGGAAAAATTTTATTTACGGCAATCCGGATGAAAATGTGCCGGGCTGTGTCAACAACGGCATTGATGAAAAGATCGCCGGCAAAATTTACGATGAAATGATTGATTTTGCAAAATACGCCTTTAACAAATCCCATGCGGCGTGCTATGCGGTGGTATCCTTTCAGACAGCTTATTTAAAGACGCATTATCCGGTAGAATTTATGGCGGCGCTGATGACTTCCGTAGTCGATAATACGGCAAAAGTGGCAGGTTACATTTATGCCTGCCGTCAGATGAATATCCGGCTGTTACCGCCCGATGTGAATGAGTCCGAGCGTGGATTTTCCGTTGAAAACGGTGCAATCCGCTTTGGTCTGTCTGCAATCAAAAGTCTTGGCAGACCGACAATTGCAGCCATTATTAAAGAACGGAAAAACGCACCGTTTACGACCATGCAGGACTTTATCACGAGGATGTTTTCCGAATTAAATAAGCGTACCATTGAAAATCTCATAAAATCGGGGGCATTTGACACCTTTGGCAATAACCGGCGTCAGATGATGTTTGTTTATGCACAATTACTGGATAATGCCGTAAAACAGAGTAAAGATGCCATATCCGGTCAGATGTCACTGTTTGATTTTGTATCTGAGGAAGAAAAGACGGCTTATGAAGTGCAGATGCCGGACGTAGCGGAATATTATAAAGAAGAACTGCTCGCATTTGAAAAGGAGATTCTGGGCGTTTACGTCAGCGGACACCCGCTGGATGAATACGCGGCGATGTGGAAACGGCACATTTCTGCGATGACGACCGATTTTGAACTGGACGAGGAAACCGGCGAATTAAAGGCAAAAGACAATACGCGGGTTACAATCGGCGGCATGATTATGGATAAAACCGTAAAAACGACCAAAAACGGACAGCTCATGGCATTTCTTACGATTGAAGACCTTGTAGGCACGGTGGAAGTACTTGTTTTTCCACAGAGCTTTAACACCTACCGCAGTGTCATTGATACAAGCGATAAAGTATTTGTAACGGGACGTGTCAGTGCCAATGCCGATGAGAATGGAAAACTTATTTGTGAAAAAATTGTCAGCTTTGACAGTGTGCCGCAGAAGCTCTGGATTCGTTTTGCCAATATGGCAGAATATCAGGAAAAGCAGGAGGAGCTGACAAAGATACTCGCACCGTCAGACGGACACGATAGTGTCATCATTTACTGTGCCGAGGAAAAGCTAAAAAAACAGCTCCCGCCGTCCATGAATGTCAAAGTAGAAGCCGGGCTGGTTGCACAGCTCCGGGAAGTGTTCGGTACAAAAAATGTCGAAACAACCTAGAAATTATATGGAAAATTGACAGAAATCATAGAATATTCATATTGAAATGCACATTTTTATGAGATACAATAGAAAATAGCAGGAATATAACAGATGATTGAGAAAGGAAGGGGAAGTTCTTATGGCAAAACAGATAAAAACAATTGGTATTTTGACAAGTGGCGGTGATGCACCGGGAATGAATGCGGCAATCAGAGCAGTTGTAAGAACGGCAATCAACAAGGGGCTGAAGGTAAAAGGAATCCAGAAGGGATACAATGGATTAATTAATGAAGAAATTATTGATATGGATAAGCGCAGTGTTGCCGATATCATCCAGCGTGGCGGTACAATTCTTTACACGGCAAGATGTATGGAATTTATGACACCGGAAGGTCAGAAAAAAGGTGCAGAAGTCTGCAAAAAGCACGGGATTGACGGTATTGTCGTTATCGGCGGCGATGGTTCATTCCGAGGTGCACAAAAGCTTGCGGAAGCCGGAGTCAACACCATCGGACTTCCGGGAACAATTGATTTAGATATTGCCTGTACCGATTATACAATTGGTTTTGATACGGCAATCAATACGGCAATGGAAGCCATCGACAAAATCCGTGATACATCGACTTCCCATGAGCGTTGCAGTATTATCGAGGTTATGGGCAGAAATGCAGGTTATATCGCGTTGTGGTGTGGCATTGCAAATGGTGCGGAAGACATTTTACTGCCGGAGCGTTATGACAATGACGAACAGGCATTAATTAACCATATTATAGAAGCAAGAAAGCGCGGAAAGAAGCATCATCTGATTATTAATGCAGAAGGTATCGGACATTCTACCGGCATGGCAAGAAGAATCGAGGCAGCCACAGGCATTGAAACAAGGGCAACCATTTTAGGCTACATGCAGCGAGGTGGTTCACCGACCTGCAAGGACAGAGTCTATGCTTCTGTAATGGGGGCATATGCGGTGGATTTGCTCTGCGAAGGCAAGAGTAACCGTCTGGTAGCATATAAAGACGGTAAATTTGTCGATTTTGACATCGATGAAGCACTGGCAATGACAAAGGATATTGACGAATACGAGTTTAATATCAGCGCATTGCTTTCAAAATAACAGATAAGGATACAAAAAATTATGATTACAAGTACAAGCAGCAGTCAGGTAAAAACAGTCGTTTCCCTGCAAAAAAAGGCGAAAACCAGAAAAGAAACGAAGCAGTTTGTGGTCGAAGGCATGAAAATGGTGTCGGAAGTACCACAGGACAGACTGGTGAAAGTCTATTTTTCGGAAAGCTTTGCAGCGGCAAATGTATCGTTTTTAAACAAATTTGCAAAAGAACAGACAGAACTTGTCAGCGACATCGTTTTTGCGCAGATGTCAGATACCAAGACACCGCAGGGTGCGCTTGCCATTGTAAAAATGGCACAATATACGGTGCAGGATATGATGAAAGATAAACCGCTGCTTCTGCTTGTTGAAAATTTACAGGACCCCGGAAATCTGGGAACGATTGTGCGAATGGCAGAGGGTGCGGGCGTGACCGGCGTGATTTTAAGTCCGAACACCGTGGATATTTACAATCCAAAGACTATCCGCTCCACAATGGGTTCTGTCTATAGGGTTCCGTTCTTTTATGCAAAAGATTTTACACAGCAGCTTGCGGATTTAAAGCAGGCAGGTGTGCGGCTCTATGCGGCGCATCTGGATGGAAACTGTGAATACACACATCCGGATTATACCGGCTCCAGTGCATTTCTGATAGGAAACGAAGCCAACGGATTGACAAAAGCTTCGTCTGATGCGGCAGATGTACTTGTAAGGATTCCGATGCAGGGGCAGGTCGAGTCTTTTAATGCAGCAGTAGCCTGTACGATTCTTACATTTGAAGCAGTCCGCCAGCGCCGGACAGGGGTCAGGTAGAAAATGGATTTATAACGTGTTGTAATTAAGAATTGTAACTTTTTTTAACAAATTTGTAATAATTTTGAAGGGATATGGATATAGTTATCTGTGTCCCTTTTTTAGTGCGCACTTGCGGTATATACCGCTTATGCGGTTAAAACGACCTCATGGGCAGCGCCAAAATCTTGATAAAAGACAGGCGGATTTCTAAAAAGGCGGTTTGTAAAATTAAATTTTTTATAAAAAAATCAATGAAACTGTCGGGGGATAAACGGAAACCCTAGAATTTATGCGGTTTTGTAACGGATTTGACAAATAAGTGTAACTTTGGTATTATACTTTCGTAACAAAATGTAACAATTCTGTAACATTTTGTCAGGTGTCGGAAAGGACACCGGAAAGGAAAAACTTTATGAAACTTAGAAGTAGCATAGCGGCGAAGTACGCTGGAGTAGCAATGGTGATGTGTCTTATGCCAGTAGTGCCAGTAGTAGCCGACGCACAAACTACCTATGAGCAGCAGCAAAGTACAGAACAGAATAATACATCTAATATTCAGGTATCTTACGTAGAAAAGGTATCCGATATTGTTGCAGCAGGTTACGAAACAGTATATGAAACCAATTTTGCAGGCGCGCAAGATTACGCAGCAGAAGCCGTTGCTTTAACCGATTCTTATATTGAAGTCAAAGCAGGTGCTGACGAAGATGCCGAAACAGTCGGAAGATTATATGACTATTCTTTAGTATATGTGGATGAAACAGGTACAGAATGGACAAAGATTACGTCCGGAAATGTTACAGGCTATGTAAAAAATGCGCAGTTATGTTTCGGACAGGAAGCCCAGGCAGTAATGCAGGAGAGTGAAGAACAGGACAAGGAGCTTGTTGCCGGTTATACGCTCGAAGAAGCAGAAGAAAAAGAGGCGAGAGAAGAAGCAGAACGGATTGCAGCAGAAGAAGCTGCAAGAAAAGCAGAGGAGGAAGCAGCCAAGAAAAAGCAGGCACTTTCAAGTGTCGGCACGACATACGGTTCTTCTGTGGATGCATCCGACGAGGAAGTGTGGCTTCTGGCATGCATCATAGACTGGGAAGCAGGAAGCGAAAGCTATGAAGGAAAGCTTGCAGTTGCAAATGTTGTTTTAAATCGTGTAAAGAGCGGCAAGTGGGGCAGCTCCATTACATCAGTAATTTATGCACCAAAGCAGTTTTCAGGTGTATCAGACGGCAACGGCAATCCATCCGCAAAATTTGCAGCCAGATTGTCAAGCGGTCCGAACCAGGCATGTATCCAGGCAGCAAAGGAAGCTTTATCCGGTGTGAACAATGTAGGAAATTATACATTTTTCCGTTCGCTTTCCATTGCAAATTATTCATCTTATGACAGTTATATGATTATCGGAAGCCATTGCTTCTATTAATTATTTAAATAATAGTAGTTTTTATGGAACGGTATTTTTGTATACTGTATTCAGAAATAATGAATACAGTTCTACAGAAGTACCGTTTTCTTTATATTATTGGAATTTTCAGATACAAATCCATGTATTTTCATGGGAAACAGTGCTTGAATATTTACAGCTTTTTGATATAATATGAATAAATATAATGTGTACATGAGGTGATTCATATGATAAATATTAAAGATTTTTGTGATATGGAGCAGTTTGAACAGATTATGTCCAACTGGGCGAAAGCTACGGGACTTGCGACAGTCGCTGTAGGTGCTGATGGCAGATACATTTCCGAGTGTTATAATTTTACGGAATTTTGTATTGATTTGACAAGAAAAAGTCCGGAAGGGTGCAGACGATGCGAAAAGTGCGACAGGGAAGGCAAGGGCGTATATTTCTGTCATGCAGGACTGATTGATTTCGGTATCGAGTTAAAAATCGGGGACGAAGTGGTTGGCTCTGTGATTGGCGGACAGGTATTGTCCGAAACACCGGACGATGAAAAGTTCCGTGCGGTCGCAAGGGAAATTGGTGTCAATGAAGACCGGTATATTGCAGCATTACATAAGGTCACAATACGCAGTGAAGAAGCAATTCGTGCCAGTGCAGAACTGCTGGGGCAGGTTTTAAACAACTATATTAATGCCCAATATATGGAAAAGCACAATAAACAGATTATTGGAAAGCTGGGTACAGGCGCAAAGGATGCCGAAGAGTTGGTCAACAGGATTAAGGAAAAGACGGTACAGCTAAATACCGTTCACGGAAAGCAGAAGATTCTTGCGTTAAATGCGAGTATTGAAGCGGCAAGAGCCGGGGAGAACGGCAGAGGCTTTGCGGTGGTTGCCGGAGAAGTCGGAAAGTTATCCGATTTTATCAATGATATTAACAAAGATATCAATAAGCTTGTCGGAGAAATTGATACCGTTGTTCATAAAATGAATGAATAAGAAAATGAGAACCCGGCCGTCAGGCAGGGGATAGGAGGACACATGAACTTAACAGGACGCGATTTTTTAACATTAAAGGATTTTACACCGGAAGAAATTCTGTACTTGATTGACTTATCCGCAAAGTTAAAGGATATGAAAAAGAAAGGCATTGTAGAACAGCCGCTGCGCGGTAAAAATGTAGCACTCATTTTTGAAAAGACAAGTACAAGAACACGCTGTTCCTTTGAAGTGGCAGCACATGATTTAGGCATGGGCGTGACCTACCTTGACCCGCAGGGTTCCCAGATTGGCAAGAAAGAAAGCATTGCAGATACGGCAAGAGTGCTTTGTACAATGTTTGAAGGCATTGAGTACAGAGGATTTGAGCAGACGATTGTGGAAGAACTGGCAAAATATTCATCTGTACCGGTATGGAACGGTTTAACTAACGAATACCACCCAACACAGATGCTTGCGGATATGCTGACAATCCGTGAAAAGCTCGGCAGATTAAAGGGCGTGAAGTTCGTTTATATGGGCGATGCAAGATACAACATGGGTAATTCCCTGATGATTGTCTGTGCAAAGCTCGGACTGCATTTCACAGCCTGCACGGCAAAAGAATATTTCCCGGATAAAGAGCTGGTAGCACAGTGTGAAGCATGGGCAAAGAGAAGCGGCGGTTCAATTACATTGACAGAAGACGTAGAAGAAGGCACAAAGGGCGCTGAAGTTTTATATACCGATGTATGGGTATCCATGGGTGAACCGGACGAAGTATGGGCAGAGCGAATCAAGGCACTGTTACCGTACCAGATTAATAAGAAAGTTATGGAAAATGCAGCACCGGATGCAATCTTTATGCACTGCCTGCCGTCTTTCCATGATTTAAAGACTAAGATTGGCAAGCAGATTCATGACAAGTTCGGCTTAGATGAAATGGAAGTAACGGACGAAGTATTTGAATCTGAGCAGTCCGTTGTATTTGATGAAGCGGAAAACAGAATGCACACCATTAAAGCGGTAATGGCAGCAACACTGGGCGCTTATTAATTCAAAAAAAAGAAACGGAGCAGAAGATGTATTATACCACGAGTGGAGCATACCGAAAATCTAAAATGCTGATTGACTATGCAACGATTGCACTGACGGCAGTGATTATGATTTTATTTATCTTAATCCTGTTTCTGCGCAGTAACAGCGGAATCTTATTTCCGATCGTTTTCCTGGCAGGAGCGCTTATCAACGGCTTATCCGGGATAAAAGCATTTATGAATAAAAAAAGGCTGTCGGGAGTATTTCTGATAATTGCCGCAGTGATTCTGCTGATTGTAAGTGCAGCAGTCGGACTGGCAGTATTGTAAGATGTAAGAACCGGCAGAAGCATCAGCCGTAAAAATGGGCTGCCGTACTAAGAGAGAAAAGACAGATTCTTAGTGCGGCAGCCCTGCTATATGAAAGATTCTAATGGAGCAGGGATTCATGAAAACAAAGATATTAAGACAGTTAAGAACAACAAATGAATATGTTTCCGGTCAGATGTTATGTGATGAGCTGGGGGTGTCAAGAACTGCCGTATGGAAAGCAATCAACCAGTTAAAAGAAGAAGGTTATACGATTGAGGCGGTGCAGAATAAGGGCTATAAGATTACGGGATATCCGGACATTTTAACGGCAGAGGAAATTGAGAGCCAGTTAAATCCCGGCGATACGGTAAAAAAAGTGGTCTATGCGCCGGAAATTGATTCCACCAACAATGAAGCTAAAAGAAATGCAGAAAACGGAGCAAAAGACGGCACACTTTATATTACGGAAAGCCAGACCGGCGGCAGGGGCAGGCGGGGCAGACAATGGGTATCTCCGTCAGGAAGCGGAATCTGGATGACATTGCTGTTACGTCCGCAGATTAATCCTGCCAATGCCTCCATGCTTACAATCGTTGCAGCGATGGCAGTGACTATGGCAATCCGCCGTGCAGTTGCAGAAACAGGCGCAGACGTGGAATGTCATATTAAGTGGCCCAATGACGTCGTTATCAATAAAAAGAAAGTCTGCGGCATTTTAACAGAGATGAGTGCAGAGCTTGACTGTATCCACTATGTAGTGATTGGTATTGGAATCAATGTCAACACAACGGAATTCGCAGACGAAATCAAAGAAACTGCATCGTCTCTTTTTGTCGAAACAGGAAAGAATATCAAACGAAGCCGCATTGTAGCACTGTTTGCCGAAGAATTTACAAAATACTATCAGAAGTTTTTAAATACAGGCGATTTAAGCGGTTTGGTGCAGGATTATAATGAAATGTTAATCAATGCGGGCAGGCAGGTGCGGATTTGTGACGCAAAAGAAGAATTTAACGGTGTTGCGGCGGGGATTGACAGCCATGGGAAACTGCTTGTGACCAAAGAGGACGGCACACAGGCGGTCATATCGGCAGGAGAAGTATCAGTGAGAGGATTATATGGATATGTTTAATGAAAATGTAGTGCTTTGCGCATCCAGTGCGTATGAGAAAAAGTTTTATCTGAACGAAGCCTTTGACAAGCTTCCGGAGGATATTAAAAATGAATTAAAAATTATGTGTGTGCTGTTTACCGAGGAAGTCGGCGGCATTTTAACACTTGAATTTGACGAAAACGGCACGCTGTTATTTAAAACTGAAGCCGATGAAAATGACCTGCTCTATGATGACATTGCCTGCGGTATGCTGATTAAGAAATTACAGTATGAAAAGCGGGATTTGTTAGAGTCGATGGAAATGTTTTACCGGGTGTTTTTCCTTGGAGAATAACGAATAGGAGAGTGTGAATGTTTATAGGAAATGTAGAAATACAAAATCCTGTTGTACTGGCACCGATGGCAGGCGTTACAGACCTGCCATTTCGTCTGTTATGCAAAGAAATGGACTGCGGTCTTTTGTATACGGAAATGGTCAGCGCAAAGGCAATTTTATACGGCAATAAAAATACAGAAGCATTAATGCAGGTAACACCGAACGAACACCCGATTGCATTGCAGCTGTTTGGCTCAGATCCGGAGGTGATGGGTGAGATTGCAAAGCGTGTAGAGGAACGGCCGTTTGACATTATTGATGTAAATATGGGATGCCCGGTTCCAAAGGTTGTCAATAACGGTGAAGGCTCGGCACTGATGAAAAATCCGGTGCTGGTCGGAAAAATCGTAGAAGCCATGGCAAAAGCCGTTCAAAAGCCGGTAACGGTTAAAATTCGTGCGGGTTTTAACGATGAAAGCATTAATGCGCCGGAAATTGCCCATGTGATTGAGGAGTCCGGCGGGGCGGCAGTTGCCGTACACGGGCGTACAAGAGAACAGTATTATTCGGGAAAGGCAGACTGGGACGTTATCCGCAGGGTTAAAGAAACGGTTAAAATTCCGGTGATCGGAAACGGTGACATTTTAACGGGACAGGACGCTATCCGGATGTTTGAAGAAACCGGCTGTGATGCCGTGATGATTGGACGCGGTGCGAGAGGCAACCCATGGATATTTTCACAGGTGAGCCGCTATTTAAAAGATAAGACGGTGCTTGCACCGCCGGCAACAAAAGAAATCTGTGATATGATACTGCGCCATGCCAAAATGCTCATTGAAGCAAAAGGCGAATACACCGGAATCCGTGAAATGCGCAAGCATTTTGCATGGTACACGGCAGGCATGAAACATTCTGCGGCACTGCGCGGCAGGGTCAATCAGGTGGAGCATTTTGAAGAACTGGAACAACTGGTGGATATGGTACACGGGGCTGATGAAACAAAGTGAAGTTTGATACAGCTGATTGACAGATGAATATGATTAGGCTATAATATTATGACTAGTTTTAAAATGTTATAAATGTAGAAAGGGATAGATGAAAATGGCAGAGAAACAGTTTCTTACAAAGAAAGGTTACGAAGAACGTGTTGCATTACTGGAGAATTTAAAGGTTGTCAGAAGAAAGGAAGTTGCCCAGAAGTTAAAGGAAGCAAGAGAGCAGGGCGATTTATCTGAAAATGCAGAATACGATGCAGCCAAGGACGAACAGAGAGATATTGAAACACAGATTACAGAGCTTGAAGCAATTTTAAGCAATGCAGAAATCATTCAGGACAATGATAAGAGTACAGACCGTGTTAAAATGGAAAGTGTTGTAAAGCTGCATGACATCGAATATGATGAAGATATTGAGTATGTTATCGTCGGTTCTTCCGAAGCAGACAGCTTAAACAATAAGATTTCCAACGAATCACCGCTCGGTGCCGCTCTCATCGGCAAGAAGGTTGGAGAAATCGTAAAGGTAGAAGCACCGGCAGGCGAAATCGAGTATAAGATTGTAGAAATTATAAATGAATAGTCGATAAGGAGAAAGAACAGTGGCGGAGAAGAATAATACACAGATGCCTGATGTCAATGAACAGATTAAGAACCGTATGGATAAGTTAAAGACTTTGCAGGAAGAAGGCAGAGACCCATTTGAGATTACAAAGTACGATGTGACAAACCATACACAGGATATTAAAGAACATTTTGAAGATTTTGAAGGCAAGGAAGTATCCATTGCAGGACGATTAATGGCAAAGCGTGTCATGGGTAAAGCCTCTTTCTGCAATGTGGCAGATTTAAAGGGCAACATTCAGTTATATGTAGCAAGAGATTCTGTCGGAGAAGAACCGTATGCACGTTTTAAGAAATTTGACATCGGCGATATTGTCGGCGTAAAGGGTGAAGTTTTCAGAACACAGAAGGGTGAAATGTCTGTTCATGTATCTGAAATCACACTTTTAACAAAGAGCTTACAGGTGCTTCCGGAAAAGTTCCATGGCTTAACAGATACAGAAGTGCGTTACAGACAAAGATACGTGGATTTAATTGTAAATCCGGAAGTCAGAACAACATTTATGAAGCGTTCACAGATTATCAAGGAAATCCGTAACTTCCTTGATGGCAGAAACTTCATGGAAGTAGAAACACCAATGCTCGTTTCCAATGCAGGCGGCGCGGCTGCCAGACCATTTGAAACACATTACAATGCACTGGACGAAGATGTAAAGCTTCGTATTTCACTGGAATTATACTTAAAGCGACTGATTGTCGGCGGCATGGAACGTGTTTACGAAATCGGCAGAGTATTCCGTAATGAAGGTGTGGACACCAGACACAATCCTGAATTTACATTAATGGAACTGTATCAGGCATATACCGATTACAACGGCATGATGGAACTTGCAGAAACCATGTACCGTACAGTATGTGAAAAGGTAAACGGTTCACCGGTTGTAAAATACGGTGATATCGAAATCGATTTTTCAAAGCCGTTTGAGAAGATTACAATGGTTGATGCTGTTAAGAAATATGCAAATGTGGATTTCTCAAAGATTGAAACACTTGAAGAAGCAAGAGCTGTTGCAAAGGAACACAATATTGAATTTGAGGAAAGACATAAGAAGGGTGACATCTTAAATTTATTCTTTGAAGAATATGTAGAAGAACATCTGATTCAGCCGACATTTGTTATGGATCACCCGGTAGATATTTCTCCGCTGACAAAGAAAAAGCCGGATGCACCGGAATATACAGAACGTTTCGAGCTGTTTATGAACGGCTGGGAAATGGCAAATGCGTACTCTGAATTAAATGACCCGATTGACCAGAGAGAACGTTTTGCGGCACAGGATGCGCTGGCAGCAGCCGGTGATGACGAAGCCAACCACACAGATGAAGACTTCTTAAATGCGCTGGCATACGGTATGCCGCCAACGGGTGGTATCGGATTCGGTATCGATAGAATGGTTATGCTGCTCACAGATTCCGCAGCAATCAGAGATGTTTTATTGTTCCCGACAATGAAGAGCTTGGATAAATAAACCTAGTGTTTATGCGGGATTGAGGCATTTGAGTACGTCAAAGGACGCATTAAAAGACGTATTTTGGCATAGTCATTTACATCAGTATGAAAGAGTACACAATCTGAAAAGAAAAAGATTCAATCAAATATGAACTACTAAGAGGACATTTTCTAAAGAAATTTAGAAGATGTCCTCTTTTTTGCGTTATGGAGAAAATACGTCATTTGTTATGAAGTCAAAGTGAAAGGAGCACAGCAATGAATGAATCAAAGAAGAAAGATAGATATGAGGATGCAAAAAAGTTTGTAAGATATTCAGATGGTGCAAAAATGTACAGTATGGGAATGACAAAATTTCAAGAAGTGGCTAAGGATGCCAAGGCTTGTTATAAAATTGGTCAGCTTGTACTTGTTAATACAGAAATATTGGATAAGTATCTTGAAACTTTTCATATTACAGATTCTGAGTTTTATAAGTAGGTGATGTTATGGTAAATACATTGAGTGGTTCAGTTTGTGCCTATAGAAAAGAAACTGTAAAACCAAGATTTATTCGTATTGATGAGGTAATGGCTTTATTAGATGTAACACAAGATGAGGCAATGGATATAGCGTTGGCTGCTGGAGCAAGATATCAGCTTGCAAAGATTATATTAGTACATAAGGAAAGGTTGATGAAATTTATGAAACATTCTGCAAGAGTTCCTAGTTCAAATAAAATTGTGGAAAAGAAGTTTGTGAGAATCGGAGAGGGTTCAATGACTTACAGCATAGGACATCATAGATTTATCGAAATGGCTAGAGCAGCTGGAGCTGTATATAAGATAGGCGAAGCAAAAGGAAATACTATTCTGATTAATCTGGAGGTGTTTGATGAATATATGGAGCAATTCAGAGAACCGCCAACAGAAATGAAACATCCATTGCCAAATGTGAAAGGAGACTGATGAATGAGTTACTCATATAAGTGCTATTCAGATACAAAGGATTTTATGAAAAAATTTGTCAATGCAGAGGAAGGAGCGATTATTTATGGGATAAGTAAATCGAGAATCATAGTAATTGCGAGAGAGGCAGGAGCAGTCTATAAAGTCGGTAATTCAGCATTAATCAATACGGAATTATTTGAAAAATATCTTGAACGATTCAGAGAGCCGGCAAGAGAACTGCCTAAGCATACATGGAACAAATTAAAGGAAATGACAAATACACCAAAAACTGGTGAAAATTCGTAAAAATACACCAGTGGTGTCACTTCCGTAAAATTAAAGTGCATTGTAGAATATCAATTGTCCAAGAGAGATTGGACATAACAATTGAATAATCAGTTACAGATTTGCAAAGTAGTTTGCACTACAGAATTTCTGTAGGTAGTAAAATTACGGGGCATGTACCTGGAGGATGAAAGTCACAGCTATCATATTAGTAGTCTGATGGATCGAAAGATGAAGGGCGAGAAGCTGGATGGAAATCTGGTAAAAGGAATCGGCATGTTGCGTAAGGATAATTAACCACAGAGGGCGAGAAGTTCGTCCTTATCCTCAAAAGGCTAAAAGAGGAGATAGTGCTTCTGATAATTCAGAAGGGCGTCGTGAAACACATTTTGTGGCTCGTCTGTAACTCCCGGAGGTGAGAACACCTCTTTGTACACGGGGCGATATAGGAGTCTAGAAGACTGGCGTGTACCTACATGCTTAGCGTTAAGCATAGCCATGTAGACTATATCACTTCCAAATTCAAATTCTGTCTATATGGCAACTAATTTGAAGGAGGATAAAGTGGTGATGGGATTTAGCATAGCATTAATAATTATTGTTCTTATCGTATTGTATTCGTTAGCTAGGACGGCAGGAGAGTCGGACAGGACAATGGAACAGATAAGAGAGCAATCACTCCTTGGAAGGGAGGAGAGCTCTGGTGGGAACAGTTGAAAAAAGAGATAAGCATAAGAAACGCAGGTTTGTATCTCCAGAAGAAAAGCTTGAAAGAGAATTAAAAGATTGTATGCATTGTAGATTCTTCTGGGGACATAACAACAGATGTGCCAATGGAACATGTTGTAAACCATCTAAGAAAAAAGAACAGAAACTTCCGACGGAATGTGTCGGATGTCCATATTATCAAGGGAATGGTTATTGTTTTCCTTGTATGCGAAAGCTGATAGGAAAGTAGGTGGTTAAGATGTTCAAGTGGCTGTTTAAGAAGAAAGGATGTGCAAAACATATGAATAACAAGTTAGAAGTAATCGGCATTGATCATGGTTGGTCAATGATGAAAA
>ERZ837380.77-NODE-77-length-134650-cov-8.205691_pt1 | contig 134650 bp, 124 predicted proteins | sample MGYA00519685_ERZ837380 | MGnify/ENA primary metagenome ERZ837380 (study PRJEB31850, sample SAMEA3708817) | human gut metagenome | biome: human gut; feature: human-associated habitat; material: faeces | place: China | collected 2014 ...
ATGAAATGTTTGAAGAATCAACAAACAAAGGAATCCAGATGGGTATCAAGCAAGGAATTGAACAAGGAATTGAACAAGGAATTGAACAAGGAATTGCACTAAATCAATTTGAAGTCTATCAAACCATGCTAGACAAAGGTTTCAGTGTTAAAGCTATCGCATCCATCTTCTCAGTGAGTGAAGAATCGATTAAAACGCTATTGATGAGAACTTAATTAGAGTGAAAGTGTTGAGAGAAGAATCGACAAACAGAAAAATCCAAATGGGTATCAAGCAAGATATTGAAAAAGGCATTGAACATGGTGTAAAAACTACACAAATCAAAATAGCGATTAAAAAGCTTGAAGAAATCTCTGTGATTGTTTGTTTAAATTTAAATACATTAAGAGAATCAAAAAAGTGTATTTGATTGAAATGCGGTCGGTGATAATGGAATTGAAAAAGGAAATTCATATTAAAATGTGAATTTCCTTTTTTACATTATTTTATCATTCAATTAAATCATTGATTTAATTGTTCTATATAAATCATCTGCAGTTAGTTGGAATTCTTTTTGAAGGAAATCTGGCGTTCCTACTTGTCCAAAACGTTCATCTACACCATGACGTTTAAATGGAACATTTACTCCATTTTCCATCAAAACTTCTGCAACAGCACTTCCAAGTCCACCATAAATCGAATGATTTTCAAACGTAACAACAACCTTTTTACCTTTTGATTCAGATAACACTAAGTCAATGTCTAAAGGTTTAATACAATACATATCGATTACTTCTACTGAATATCCTTCTTCAACTAATTTTTCAGCACAATCTAATGCATCGCTTACCAACTGGCCAGATACAATAATTAGAATATCTTTACCTTCTCTTAAAACATTTCCTTTGCCTAATTCAAAAGTTGAATCTGGTGTATACACATTTCTAACATCTTTACGGTTTGCACGAATATAATGTACACCTTCATGTTTAGAAAGTTCTTTTACAACCCATCTTGTTTGTGTTTCATCACAAGGATCCACAATGATTGAACCTGGAATTTCACGCATCAAAGCCACATCTTCCCAAGTTGTATGTGTACCTCCATTAGGTCCTACAGTAAATCCTGGGTCTGATCCATAAATATTGATTGTATTATGTGCATATGCACCTGATAAATAAATCTGATCATAAACTCGACGTGTAGCAAATGGTCCAAATGTATGTACATAAGGAATAAAACCTTCACTTGATAGTCCACATCCGACACCAATCATATTTGCTTCAGAAATACCACATTGAATGAAATTTTCCGGATTTGATTTTTTGATATTTGTGAACTTACTAGCTCCACCCAAATCGGCTTCCATAGCAACTACTTTATCATTTTCTTTGATTAGTTCTTGAATACTCTCAACAACTGCAACACGTAATTCTTTACCTTTTTCACTACGATTTTCTACTAATTTATACATGTTGCTCCTCCTCTTCAATTTCCTTTTTTAAAGAAGCTTTAGCCTCATCAGTTGCTCGATTCACTTCTTCTGTATTGAATTTTACTGAGTGATTATCCAAAAGTTCTTCAAAGAACTTAACACCTTGACCTTTGATTGTATCCAGAACAATACATACAGCTGAATCAGTCACTGATTTAGCTTTTGTGATAGCTTCATCAATCGCATCTAAATCATTTCCTTTGACAGTTTGTGTATTAAAACCAAATGCCTTCATCTTAGCTTCAATGCTAAATGGATTTATAATATCTTTTGTATATCCATCTAATTGACGTTTGTTGTCATCAATGATAACGATACAATTATTCATTTTGTAGTTTGCCAAGTATTGGAAGGCTTCCCAACATTGACCTTCATTTAATTCACCATCTCCAACAATAAGATATACATAGTTATCGCTGTGCTTCATCTTTAATGCTGTAGCAATTCCTGCAGCTGTACTTGTTCCTTGACCTAATGATCCTGTTGTCATATCGACTCCAGGTGTTTTTGTTCGGTCTGGATGGCTTGGCAACATTGTTCCACCATCATTTAATGTCATTAACTTTTCTTTATCAAAGAAACCACATTCACTTAATGTTGAATACCAAACTGGTCCTGCATGTCCTTTTGACAATACAACGCGATCTCTTCCTTCCCATTTTGGATTTTTAGGATCATATTTCATTTGTTTCCCATACAATACCGCAAATAATTCAACCAAAGATAAAGATCCACCTAAGTGTCCATAACCTCTATGTTGTAACATATCCAAAATGTCATAACGCACTTTTTTTGCTAATATTTCTACTTTTTTATCCATAATTTCCTCCAAATGGCTAAACAAAAAGAAGGAGATATAAAACCCTTCTTTTTATCAAATTTTACTTACCGAAAACTTCTTTAAGTTTTTCAGTTAATTCATTCATATCCATGATACGATCAAGAATGATTTTGTTAGGATATGATGCTACTTGTGGAGCTAAGTCACGTCCTACTACAAATAAATCTGCAGAGTTAGGATTTACTTCACTTAAAGCTGTATGGTCAACAGAAACTCCAGTAACACCTAGGTTTTTCAATGCTTTTTCAACATTCATACTTACCATCATACTACTTCCAAGTCCTTGACCACAGCAACACATAATACTACGAATAGCCATTTTCATTCCCCTTTCTATTTTTCTTCAGCTTTTTTAGGAGCTACAAAATTATAAACGATTGGTAATAAGAAGATTACAACACAGATTACTAATAATCCAGTTCCTTGAACATGTTGAGCAATATTACCTAATACAATACCTAACCAAGAGAAGTCAGCATCTGAGAATGTACAGTTAGCAAAGTTCAATGAACCCATAACTGGCATACAGATTGCTGGTAAGAATGTAATCAATAAACCATGCATGAAACTTCCAAATACACAACCTTTTAATCCACCTTCAGCATTTCCGAATACACCTGCAGTTGCACCACAGAAGAAGTGAGGAATTACACCAGGTAAAATTAATGCACAAGGTACTAATGATTTGTCAATAAATGCTAATACGAACAATCCAACAATACCACCTAAGAATGATACTAAGAAACCAATTAATACAGCATTTGGAGCATAAGGGAATACAACTGGACAGTCGATTGCAGGAATAGCACCTGGAACCAATTTTTCAGCAATACCACGGAATGCAGGAACGATTTCTCCGACGATCAAACGTACACCACTCAAGATAATATATACACCACCAGCGAAACTTAAGCCAGAAGTAATAGCCCAAACAGCCCAGTGTGTTTGTGTTTCAGCACCAACATTTAATAAACCACCTAAGTTAGTATAAGTAGCTAAGATAGTTTCTGGATCTGCTTCTAAGATTCCACGTCCAACAGCAACACCAGTTACGATCAAGAAGAATACAACCATTGTTAAACCAATAGCAACTGTAGTGTCACGTAAGAAAGTTAAACGTTGAGGGAAGTTAACTTCTTCAGTTGATTTACTTTTTCCTTTGAATAATTTAGCACATTGAGCAGAGAACCAGTATCCAGCACCACCAAAGTGACCAAATCCTAATTCATCTGTTTGAACAATTTTACGCATTGTAGGCTCACAATAAGCAGGACTGACAACCATGATGAATCCTAATACTAATCCACCAGCAAGCCATAATTGAGCTCCTGACAATCCACCAACATTTAGAATAACAGCTAACATACAAGCCATGTATAATGTGTGGTGACCAGTCAAGAAGATGTAGTGCCATCTTGAGAAACGTGCCAAAATAATATTTGCGATCATACCTAAACACATAATGTAAGCTGTGTCAGTAGCAAAATCTTTCAATGCTAATGAAACGATAGCTTCATTGTTAGGAACAACACCTTGCATATTGAATGCATAGTTGAAGATATCACCGAATGCATTTAATGATCCAGTTTGTAAGAATGATGCACCAGCACTTAATACTAAGAAACCAACAATTGTCTTAACCGTACCTTTTACGATTTCTTCGATTGGTTTTTTCTGTAATGCTAAACCAATTAAAGATAATAAACCAACTAAAATGGCAGGTGTAGACAAGATATTAACGATAAAATTTAACATATCTTTCTCCTTCTATGTTACCTTAGCTTATCCCACATTTTCAACAAAGATATTATATATATCTTGTGGAGTTGAAGCATTTAGTAACGAATTTACTTTTAATTCATCTGCGAAGATATTGGAAACGGCTTGAATGCCTTCCATGTGAGAATGACTATCTTTTGCAACAAGTGTAACTAATATTCGCACATCATATCCATCAGGCTTAAATTTTACAGGTTCTTTTAAAACTGTAACTGCCATCTGTGTTTCATTTACACCAGATTGATTGCTCGCATGGATTAGAGCTAAGTTTTCGCATAACACATAATAGGGCCCAAATTTTTCTGTGTTTTCAAAAACAGCATCTTCGTATTCTTTTGTACAATATCCTTGTTCAATCATTGGTGCACAAGCAACACAAATTGCATCTTCCCAATCTTTTACACTTTCTTTAATAAAACAGTTTTTAACTTTTAGCAAATCTTTAATCATCTCGTATCTCTCCTCTTCACACTTGCATTATCTGTGAAATGATTTTCAAAAACAAGAACAATGTTTTGCACAAACATTGTGCAAAATGTATATTTTATCCTTGTCTGTAAGCGCTTTGCACTATTATCATTATATACAGGCGTGTTTTTTTGTGCAAAATAATGATAAAGTCCATAAAAATCCTTTTTCTTGCACAAAACAAAATATATCGTGAAAAAATTTGGATTTGATAAAATCTTTAACAATTGTTATTTTAAAGACAGTTATGAAAGGGGTTTCTAAGTTTTATGAATATGAGTCTTTTAGCTGCAATTATATTAATTTCACTTATTCTATGTGCAATTGCCATTCCATTTTTTATTCGAAGCTTTTTGTGGCAATCCATTCTTAAAAAAATATATAAAGGTCAATATGACGAAGCAATCCAACAAATGAATGCCCCATTATATACTTTATTATTTACGTCGTATGAAAAAAATTACAATATTCTACGTTCATATATGTCTAAACAAGATACACATGAAATTACCAAACAAGTAGAATTCATGTTGTCACAGAATTTAAACAATTCCCAAGCTTATCAAGTAGCTAGTATGACTTACTTTTACTTTTTGGATGATCAAAATGTTGAATTATCTAAAAAATTATTAGACATTATTGAACGAAAAGGAAATGAAGATGAAGTGGCTTATGATCGTATGTTATATCGTATTTTGATTGAGAAAAAAAGCGAAGATATTTCATTTGTGAATGATCTTTTATCTAAAAATTCAGATGATCAACAACAAGGCATTTTACAATATCTTCTTGGTTTACAATATCAATATCTTTCAGATGTAAAACAAGCAAATTATTATTTCAATAAAGCAAAAAAGAATTTAAAAGGCACACCTTATCATAAAAAAGTAAAAGAAAGTATGGTTTAAGGAGAGTCTTATGTCTATTTCATATACATTAGATAAACGTTGTACAGAAATCCTGAATATTGTAATGTACACAACAGGTTATTTAAAAGTTCAAGACCTTGCGGATGACTTAGAAGTTTCTAAACGAAGCGTCTATTATGACATTTCTAAAATTAACGAATGGCTGGTCGATAATAATATCGATCCTATTATACAAGAGCGCGGCAAAGGAATTATTCTTCATAAAGAGCAGGTTCAGGCTATTCAAAAGACATTAAATAAGAAAAAAAATGAAAGTATACTTGTCTTTACACCTGAAGAAAGACAACGTATTGAAATCTGTTCTATAATTACCCGTAACCGCCCTTTATATATCGAAGATTTTATCGATATTTGCCAAGTTAGTCGAAACACTATAATTAATGATTTAAAATCTGTTGATGCTTTTTTAAGTCATTATGCACTTCAACTTACATATAGTATAAAAACAGGATATCACATACATGGAGATACGATCAAAAAAAGAGCTGTCTTTTTTATGCTGTTCCCTAGCCTTTGGCACTACTATGAAAATCACATTATTGAAGCTTTTGATTCAGAAAGACTTTATGATATATTAAATTGCTTAAAACATATTGAATCTGAATTGCATGCCGAATATGTGAGTGGAATCTTACCTGCTTTAGCTATGTTCATTTCAACCATCCAAAATAGAAATGACATTATTACATTTTCAGACATGGATGAAGAAGAAATTATTGAAACAAATGAGTACAATTTGGTACATAAATATTTTAATGATTTAAAAGACTATGAACAAGTTTATATTGCACTACACCTTCTTGGATCTAGACTGCAAGCTGTTCCTGTGAATGTAATGAAGGAAGAAGATAAAACATATGAATTGGCAAAATCTTTAGTACATGAATTTGAAAGGATTTCATATGTTTTTTATGATCAGGAAGATGAATTGATCAATGCAATCAATGCGCATTTAAAAACTTCTTTATATCGTTTTAAATATGGTATTCAATTAGGAAACCCTATGCTTAACAATATTAAAACCGAATATGAAGAATTGTTTGAATTAACAAAACGTGCTTGCAATGTATTATCTAAAAATCTTGATTGTTTTATTTCGGATGCAGAAGTTGCTTATCTAACCCTGCATTTTGGAGCTTTTATGCCTACACAAAAAGCAAACAAACACACATTTAGAATCTTGATTATATGCCCAAATGGCATTGGAACTGGAAATATGTTACGCCAAGAAGTGTCAACTTTAGTGCCTCAAGCAACTGAAATTAAAAACTTACCTTTAAGCAGTTATGAACCAGAACACGATTATGATGTTGTTATTTCAACGGTTATGCTGCCAAATGAACAAAAGTTGATTATGGTGCACCCAATACTAACCGATCAAGATCGTGTAGCTATATTAAGAAACTGCATGGCAACTGAGCCGCAGGCAAAAATGCAAATTGATGATATTATGAAAATCGCATCAAATTATATTAATACTGAAAAATTAGATGATTTTCATAAAGATCTACAAGATTATTATTCAAGCATACAAATTCATAAAGCTCCTCATAAAACATATGATCGAGGCTTATTAGATTTTTTGAAAGATTCACATATACAATGTGTTAATTCTCAAGTTAGCTGGGAAGAAGCCATTCAAATATCAGCACAACCATTATTGGATGATGGTTCCATTTCGAATGATTATATAAATGCCATTATTAACGACCAAAGAAACAAAGGTTTATATATGTTTTTGGCCGACGACCTTGTTTTAGCGCATTCTGCAATCGAAAATGGTGTAAATCGCTTAGATGTATCCATGTGTACATTTAAAGAACCTGTCTCTTTTCTAAATGGAAAAAAGGCTAAAATTATTATTGTTCTTTGTGCTGAAGACAAAACTAAACATATACATGTATTGAACGATGTGCTTAATATTTTTTCTAAGAAAAAAAGTATTGATCAAATAACAAGTTTAAGTACACCTGCAGAAATATATGCATATATAGATAAACATATCGAAAAATAGGAGGTTATCATGGAATTCAACAAATATTTCGATCACACATTTTTAAAGGCATTTGCCACAAAACAAGACATCGATACGCTTTGTCAACAAGCTAAAGAATTAAATACTGCAAGCGTATGTGTTAATGAAGAGTGGGTAGCTTACTGTAAAAACTTATTAAAAGATACAGACGTAATGGTTTGCAGCGTTGTAGGTTTTCCATTAGGACAATGTGGATTAAACACAAAAGCTTATGAAACAAAAGAAGCTTTAAAAGATGGTGCAGATGAAATTGATTATGTTTTAAATGTTGGCAATGTGAAAATGGGCAATTTTGATAAAGTTAAAGAAGAGATGGAAACTCTAACAAAAATTTGCCATGACCAAAATAAAGGAATTAAAGTAATTTTTGAAAATTGCTATCTAACAAAAGAAGAAATCAAAAAATGTGCTGAAATTGCTAAAGAAGTTAAACCGGATTTCATTAAAACAAGCACTGGATTTGGTACTGGTGGTGCCACAATAGAGGATGTGAAATTAATGAAAGATACCGTTGGAAGTGATGTTGAAGTAAAAGCAGCCGGTGGCATCCATTCTTACGCTGAAGTAAAAGAAATGATCGAAGCTGGTGCCACTCGTATTGGTGCAAGTGCAACGGTACAAATTGTAGAAGAATACAATAAATAATTATTTGTTATGTCAAAAAGAAATTTAAGCATATCTTAGATTTCTTTTTTTGTTTTATAATTGAAAAATTGCTACAATAATTCCTGTATGAAAAAAAATCAGAGTGTTGACCTATTACATGGTCCAATATTTAAATCATTAAGTTTACTGGCAATTCCAATCATGGCCACTTATTTTATTCAAATGGCCTATAACCTAGTTGATATGTTATGGATTGGATTTTTGGGTTCTGGCGCCGTTGCCAGTGTTGGTGTGTCTGGAAATTTCATGTATTTGGCAAATGGATTAGTAAATATGCCTAAAATTGGTTCTCAAGCATTAGTTGGACAAAGCTTAGGAGCTAATAATAAAAAGGAAACAAAGAATTATATTGAAGCCGCTTTTCAAAGCTCAATATTGTTTGCGTTGATTTATGGAATCATTATTATTGTTTTTCAAAAAAATTTAATACAACTCTTCAATTTGAAAGATTCAACAATTATTCAAGACGCACAAAATTATCTATGGATTACATGTGGTTTTATTATTTTCTCATTTGTGAATCAAATCTTCACAGGTATTTTAACGGCTGCCGGTCATTCAAAAAACACTTTTATCGCAACCACAACAGGTTTAGTTTTAAATCTTATTTTAGACCCTGTTTTAATTTTTGTTTGTAACCTTAGAGTCATTGGTGCCGCTCTCGCAACTATTATCGCCCAAATTATTGTTACCTTAGTTTTTTTATATGATGTTAAAAAATTAGATTTATTCCAAGAAATAGAATTATTATCAAAACCAGATAAAAATCACATATCTAAAATTTTAAAAATAGGCTTCCCACCTTCTATTCAGAGCATGTTATTTACATGCATCTCCATGTACATTGCTCGTTTAATTTCTAGCTTTGGAGCTATAAGTGTTGCCGTTCAAAAAGTAGGATCTCAAATCGAATCCATTTCATGGATGGCTGCCGATGGATTTAGCGCATCTATCAATGCGTTCACTTCGCAAAATTATGGAGCAAAAAACTATAATCGAGTTCACAAAGGTTATAAAACTGGAATGCTTGTCGTAGGTTTATGGGGATTGCTTACTTCATGCATATTAATTTTCCTTCCTGGTCCTATATTTTCTTGTTTTATCCACGAATCCGATATCCTTCCATATGGAATTGACTATCTAATTATACTTGGATTTTCCCAACTCTTCATGTGCATAGAAATCGCGACACAAGGAGCTTTTAATGGATTAGGTAAAACATTACCTCCAAGTATTGTTTCTATTGTTTTTACTTCTGCCAGAATTCCCATGGCCATTGTATTATCTCATTTTTTAGGTGTTAACGGCATATGGTGGGCTATCTCTATTTCCAGTATTATAAAGGGTACTGTTTTAGTAACATGGTTTATTTTGTATTCAAAAAGGAGGCTTATCGCATGAAAAATCACTCTTTAACTCAAGGAAGCATCGCAAAAGGATTACTTTTCTTTGTGATTCCACTTTTCTTTTCAAATCTATTTCAACAACTCTATAACACAATTGATACCTTATTAGTTGGGCATTTTTTAGGCGATAATGCACTTGCTGCAATGGGTGCAACAGCTGCTATTTTTGAATTGATTGTACAATTTTCTAATGGCTGTGGAACTGGTTTTAGTATTGTTACTGCTAGATACTTTGGTTCAAAAAATGAAGATGAACTAAAAAAAAGTGTTGCTACATCTTTAATTCTTGGCCTTATTATATCCATTGCGATCACAATTGTTTCTTATGTTTTTATGCCATCATTGTTAACTCTTTTAAAAACTCCAAGAATTATTTATAATGATTCATTAAATTATATACGTTGTATATCTGCTTTCTTGATTATCACAATGTTCTACAATTTAGGAGCCGGCATGTTACGAGCAATAGGAGATAGTCTTAGACCTTTAATTGTACTTTTCTGTTCTTCTATCATCAATATTGCCCTAGATATATTCTGTATCACAATTCTAGATATGGGAGTTTTAGGAGCTGCTGTTGCGACAGTTATTGCACAAGGCATATCGACAATTATTTGTTTCTTTTTAATTTGGAAAGATGCTAAAATACTTATCCCTAAAAAAGAACATTTCCATATGGAATCCTCTATGATTAACGATTTATTAGGGCAAGGATTTTCAATGGGATTTATGTTTTCTATTGTATCCATTGGAACAATCATTCTTCAAACAGGAATCAATGGACTTGGAACGCAGATTATTGCCGCACATACAGCTGCACGAAAATTAATGTCCTTATTGTGTCTTCCTTTGTCTACATTAGCTGCTTCTATGGCTACCTTTGTTTCTCAAAATAAAGGAGCTCAAAACTATACTCGTATTATGAAAGGTGTTCGTATGGCAAACACTTGTGGTATTATCTATCCTATGTTTTTAAGTATAATTATCTATTTTACAGCTGAAAATCTAGTCCATTTCCTTTCCGGATCAAGCAATCCTATTGTACTTGAGAATGGTGCTATGTATTTAAAAATCAATGTACCTTTCTTTATTGTATTAAGCATTCTTCTTAATTTACGAAATACGATTCAAGGTTTTGGATATAAAATCACACCACTTATTTCAAGTCTTATTGAATTCTTTGGAAAAATCGTATTCACTTTATTTCTAGTACCTACATTTAAATATTTGGGTGTATGCTTTTGCGAACCTATTATCTGGTGTATGATGGCTAGTCAATTATTATTTTCATATCACAGAATCATAAAACCATTTAAAGCGCAGAATTAACTTCTACGCTTTGTTTTGTATTATGCTTGTATAAATTGTTTTAAATAATCTTTGTCTAAAACGACTATTTTTTGATTTACCATTGTGATGACATTTTCTTCACGTAAACCTCTTAAGATACGATTTACACTATTTCTTGTTGAAATACCACAGAATCCTGCAATATCATCATTTGTAACTTGGAAATCAATCAAAATACCATTATTTACTTTCCTTCCAAATAGCGGAATCAATTGATAAATAAATGCGCAAACAGCCCCATTCTTGCCATTCATTGTCATAAGTTGCTGTCTAAAAATAGCTTCTGCTAATTTATTACGATAATACGAGTTTACATAATCTTGTAATTTTGAATCTTGGTTTACATATTCCCAAAATAACACTCTTGGAATACGATAAAATGTCGCTGTTTCACTTTCTATACGAACATTAAATGGTGCCGATGTATATTGACTAACTTCGTCTTTTAAAAGCGAGATAATATCCGGTCCTTTAATATAAGATATATTAAATTCGCGGCCATCACGCAAAATTATACTTGTCTTAATAACACCTTCTTTTAAAACATATGTATCTTGTTGTTCCAATCCATAATATGTTAAATATGTATGTCTTTTCTTTGTGATTGTAGGCGCTTCTTTTTCTTCAAGAAATTTTATTAAATAATTACTGCCCATAAAATATCCCTCTCTGTATCAGTTAAATCAGTATAACACAATCCCTAAAACAAGTAGGTAACATATGTTATTCATAATTCTTTAACGCAAAAGAAAAAGGGATACAATTACTGTATTCCTTCTTCGCTATTATTTATGTTTTGAACAAATTGCTACTCCTACACCAATTGTTGCCATACAAATAACTGAGAACCATCCAGTGTGAGTAAAAATTTGATTGCTAGAACCAATTCCTGCTGCATACAGAGGCATTGGAACAAACAATAATGATGCTCCTGCTAAATAACCTAACTTTTTCATATCCAATCCCTCCTTTTTCGTTGGGTTAAAGCTTTTCTACACAAACTTTATAACGCATTCATAGAAAAAAAGAAACCAATATGGAAAACTTGGTTTCTTTTATGGAATAATCTGCTTTATTTACTTCTTTCATTTAAAATGAATTTTTCAATTTCTTTAAGCATCTTCTTAGCTTTCTTGCTAGATTGCTTTTCCGCCATCTTTTGTCTCCAAGCAGGAACATTTTGAGAAGATACATTTTCATATACTTCTTCATAGGTCACTTTAATTTTTGATTCATTCAATGCATCAATTTTATATGAAATCGTTGTATGATCAATGGCTGTATTAAAGGTTGCTACATATAATTCATTTGGAACCAATCTTTTAATATGTACTGTAATTTCGGATCCAACCCCTTTTCTTTGGGTTGATTTTTTCTTATATTTCAAGCCTTCTTTTAATTCTAATTTTTTCTTTGAAACATGATTTAATTCTTCCTGCAATGATTTCATCATCACATCGTAAAACTCTTTATCACTCACATTTAATTCTACACTTACTTTCATGTTGCACCTCACTTAACACAATTATATACTATTTTAAGAAAGAAGGTTATTTATGTATACAGATAGTCATTGTCACATCACTTGTGATCGTTTATATACTCGAATTGATGAAATCATAGAGAATATTCAGGCAAAGAATATTACATCTTGCATGATCATGTGCACAAGTCCAGAAGAATTAGAACGAGCAAAAAGAATAAAAGAAAAATATCCATTCTTTAAAGTGGCGTTTGGATGGTTTCCAAGTGATGCGAAAGAAATAAAAGAAAAAGAAATTCAATATTTAATTGATCAAACTCCATACTTAGATTGTTTAGGAGAAATTGGATTGGATTACTATTGGGATACGAGTTTTAATGATTTACAAAAAGAATTATTTATCAAACAAATTCAAATTGCAAATGAACACATGCTTCCTATTTCTATTCATATGCGTGAATCCACAAAAGACTGCATGGACATTTTAAAACAATATGCAAAAACCAAAATCATCTTCCATTGTTTTAGCGGAAGTAAAGAAACAATGATGGAATGTTTAAAAATGAATTCTATGATTTCTTTTGCGGGACCGATCACTTTTAAAAATGCTAGACAAGCACCTGAATGCATTAAAGCATGCCCAATCGATAGGATTATTACAGAAACAGATTCTCCATATCTAACACCCGTTCCATATAGAGGTAAAGAAAACGAGCCTATGTATGTAGAATATGTTGCAAAAAAGATTTGTGAAATTAAACAACTTGATGAATCCAATGCATGTAAACAAATAGAAGAAAATTTCAATTCCATTTTTAGATAATGAAAGAAAGACCTGTCATTGACAGGTCTATTTTTGTAATTTCTCGTATTCTGAAACTTTGTTTCCTATGATGATCATATCACCTTGAATCACAATAGGTCTTTTTACTAACATACCATTTGAGGCAAGTAATTCAATCAATTGTTCTTGTGTATATGTTTCACGCTTTTCTTTTATATTTAATTCACGATACAACATACCACTTGTGTTAAACAAATTTTTTAATTCCACACCTCGATCGATCCAACTTTGAATTTCTTCTTTTGTCGGATTTTCCTCTTTAATATTTCTATATGTAGCTTCAATCCCTAAATCTAACAAAGCCTTATATGCTTTTTTACAAGTTGAACAAGGTGGATATCCAATAAACAACGTTTCCATATTAGTCATCAAAAGCGTGTGCTAATACTTCTGATAGTGAAGAGTTTTCTTCAACAGCGTGAATTAATCCAGCTAATAATGGTGCCATTGAAAGTACAGTCATTTCTGGATAAATCTTTTGATTTTCTGTTTGATCGATTGTATTTGTACAAACAAATCCAGCTAATTCAGCAGCTTTTAAACGATCAATAGCAGGTCCTGAAAGAATACCATGTGAACATGATGCATAAACAGCTTTTGCGCCTTTGTCTTTTAACATTTTAATACCAGCCGTTAATGTTCCAGCTGTATCTACCATATCATCAATAATAATTGCAGTTTTTCCATCAACATCTCCAATTAAGTTCATAGCTTCTGCTACGTTTGGTTTTGGACGACGTTTGTCGATGATTGCGATAGGTGCACCTAATGCATTTGCTAAATTACGAGCACGTACAGCTCCACCGTGATCAGGAGACACAACAACGATTTCTCCTAATCCTTCTTGATGTTTGAAGTAATCAGCAATCAATCCATTCGCAGTAATATCATCTGCTGGAATATCAAAGAATCCTTGAATCTGAGTAGCATGTAAATCAACTGTTACAACACGATCAGCTCCAGCTCTTTCCAATAAACTAGCTACTAATTTAGAAGTAATTGGTTGACGAGGTTTTGCCTTACGATCCTGACGTGCATATCCAAAATATGGAATAATAGCTGTAATACTAGCAGCACTTGCACGTTTACAAGCATCAATACCAATTAGAATTTCCATTAAATTTGAGTTTACAGGTTTATTTGTACTTTGTACAAAATATACATGTTTTCCACGAACAGATTCTTCTAATTCTACCAAAATTTCTCCGTCAGCAAAATGTTTTACTTCACATTTTCCTAATTCCAATCCTAATTCTTTACAAATATCTTTTGCTAAACCAACGCTAGATGATAAAGCAAATACAATAGTGTTTTTCATGATTTATCCTTTCTCATACCCTATCAGGCTATTTTATAATTTTATTGTTACTTACATAAGACATAGGTCCCACAATAGTTCCTTCACTTATGCAAGAATCGACGATTTTACTTGAATCTACTACAGCACAATTTTCAATTTTTGAATTATTCAAATAAGAACCCGGTAAAATCTCAACGAAATCACCAATTTCAGTATTTCCCAAGATTTCAACATTTGGATGAATAATAACATCATGTCCAATTTTTACATCTTTACCAATAACTGTTCGCTTAGGATCTACAATTTGTACCCCTTCTTTTAGCCAGTTATTGTTGATTCGATTTCGCATCCATTCATACGCTTTATTTAATTCTACACAATCGTTGATTCCCATGACTTCATCACGGTCTTCAACAACCAATCCTTTAACAACTTTACCTTGGTTAGCTAAAATTTTTACTAAATCCGTTAAATAATATTCATTTTGAGCATTATTTGTTGTTAGTTTATCAAGATTATCAAATAAATCTCTATTTTTGAAACAATACATACCCGCATTGATTTCACAGATTTTCTTTTGTTCCTCTGTACAATCTTTTGCCTCTACAATCGCTTGAACATGCCCATTTTCATCACGAACAATACGACCATAATGAGCTCCATCATCTAATACAGAAGTTAATAAAGTTAATGATGCATCTTGATTTGTTTGGAATAGTTTTTCCAAAGTTTCAGGTTGAATACAAGGACCATCACCATTGATAATTAATGTGTCTCCATCTTCATCCTTTAATTGTGTAGCCTGCATAACCGCATGACCAGTCCCTAATTGGGGTTGCTGCAAAGCAAATTCAACATCTGGAAAAGCTTCTTTGATACTCTCTGCTTGATATCCAACAATTACAACGATTCTTTGTACAGATACAGCTCTTAAAGCATCAATGATATAAGCCAACATTGGACGATCAATAATCGTATGTATTACTTTACTACGATCTGATTTCATTCGAGTTCCTTTTCCAGCCGCCAGAACAATCGCATTACGCATATTTTCACCTGACTTTCCGTATCTATTCTAACAAAAATCGTAAGACATTAAAAGCTTACAATAGAAAAAGACAATACAAAAATGTATTGTCTAGTCTAAATCGTCCAATTGACTTTGATAATCATTGATTTGTGAATTTAATGAATCCACTTTTGATTGTGCATCTTTTACATCTGAACTTGCACTATTTAATTTTGTTTGTGCTGTACTCAATTTATTTTCTAAAGAAGATACATTTGAATTCTTCTGTGCAGTTGCTAAAGCCGCATTAGCTGCATCCAAATCATCTTTAGCTGAATTGACTTCATTTTCTAAATTCGGATGATTTGTTCTTATATCCGATAATTCAGAAAGTTCATCCTGTGTAATTTGATCATTTGGTATATTATCAAGTTCTGCTCTTCTTCTTAAAATATCAACCAAATTATTGTAATCCGATTGTGCACTATTTACTGCGTTTTGTGCATCCCTTAATGAAGAATTGGCAGAATTGATTTTAGAAGTTAAAGAATCCACATCACTCTGTGCAGATTCCTGTGCTTTTTGTGCATTCTCTAAATCCGCTTTAGCCTTTGAAAGCTGATTCTTTAAATCACTGATTTTTTTCCTTAACTCTGCTTTCTTTTCTGCAATTTCTGTGTTGTTGTTCTTCTTATTCGTATTCGTTTTTTTGTTTGCTTTCGCAAGCAATTCATTAAAGTTTTTACCCGTAGCCTTCTCTAAAATTTCATCAATTTTTTCTCTTTGTTTACGAGTCAAACTGTTATATTTACTCTCAAGATCAACAATTTCTTTCTTCTCGCTAGAAGATAATGAATCGTAGTTATTCGCAAAATCTAATAATTCTTGATAATTCTTCTTTTGAACTTCTTCTGTTTTTTCATCCGAACCCGATAATCCACTAGTTACTAGTTTGATACCACCAAAAATCAATAATGAAATCAATAAAACACCTACAACACCTAATCCAATATATAATCCTGTCTTAGAGTTGTTTTTCTTAAATGTTTTTTTCTTAGAATCCTTCTTCTTATTGATAACCTCTCTTTTTAGTTGAGGCCCCTTACCTTCTTCTAATAAAGATTGAATCTCATCGTCATCGATCACAACTGTTTTGTTTGTAGCATCCGCCTCTTGTTTTAGTTCGTCCGCATTCCACATCACTGTGCGTGTTGCAGACAAATCTTCTTTAGGCTCATTCAAATCCTTTGATCCAACTACAAACGTATCTCCTAATGATGGTTCCTCTTTTTTTGACTGAAATGGAATCTCCGGTTCAGGTTTATGTTTCTTAACTCGACTACGATTTTGAGTCTTTGTAAATCGATCCATTTTTTGTTCTAATGTATCTTCCTGATCCGCTTGAAACGAATCTAGCAATTGAGAAATCTCATCATTCTCGTTCTTTCTTTTCTTATCCATAGCTTCTATCGCCCCTTTGAAACTATTTTACCAAAACCCATTTGATTTGACCACTATGTTTTCTTTATTTGCCTTAATCCATAAAGGATGCGCCGCTATCACAAATATATAATCTGGATGAATCAAATCCAAAGCAGCATACAATGTATTTCCCGTTGTACACACATCATCCACAAGCAATATTTTCTTTTTTTTAGGCAGTGGATACATCTCTTTTAAAGCTAATACATCTTTTATATGTGCTCTTTCAAGCCTGGATTTTGAAGATTGTTTTACATTTTCTTTTTTATAAAATGGCGAATGCACAAAGACACCTAAAGTCGCATATATATCCACCACTGGCTCAAATCCTCTTTCCATACGCTTAGCATCACTACTACATAAACTACACACACAATAATGTTTAAAAGTCTTACTCAAGTATTTATGAGAATTTAAAAAAACATCTTTTAAAACAATATCCCTCTGTTCTTTATATTGAAAAAACAATCTTTCTAAAAATTCATCATATTCATACAATACATACATGAATGTTTCCTTGATTCTGTATGTCTGTTTATGCACTTTAAAATTTTTCATACAATCCGGACAAACTATCAAATCATTATAAAAGAAAATATCAAAATTTCGTATTTCACTCATTTTTTTGTGGCAGCATAAACAGTATCGTTCATCTTCGATATTTGATAAACACAATCTTTGATAGATTGACTTGAAAACTGACATAGACATATACCTTCTCCTTTAGGATCTTTAAAACTTCTTCCCACACGACCAAAAATCTGAATTAAACTAGCCGTTGTAAATACAGAATGATTCCCTTTAAAAACAACAACCTGAACACTTGGTATTGTGATTCCTCTTTCTAAAAGTGTTGTACAAACTAAAACATCTAATTCTTTATTACGAAAACAATCTAATATTTCATCCTTATTTTCAGTCGAAGAATGAACCAATGATGTTTTCACAAAGAGATTCAAAATCATTTTTAACCATGTTCCATCTCTTTTACGAGGCACAAACACAAGAGTTTGTTTATTATCCCTACAAAATTTTATGCATTCATAAATCACAATAAGAACTTGTAAAAACACAGAAACCTGAATCACTTTAGGCACAATCAAAGGATGCTTATGAGGCCTTTCAAATAAGCATACAAGTTCTGTTTTTTTCTCTTCTACAAGCCTCATACTTTCTTCATCCGGTGTTGCACTCAACATTAGCTTCTGACCAACACACGCTTGATTTGCGATAGCTTGCAATACTTCATTACCCGCAAAAGGAAAAGCATCTAATTCATCTAAAATCAATAAATCAAACGCATATGGATATCGATAAAGTTGATGAGTCGTACACACAATAATGTCTGCATCTGTTATTTGTGTATATCCTTGGGCTACCTCACATATACTCAATTCTGGAAATGCCTTTCTAAGTCTTGTAGCTATTTCAAGCACCACTTGTCTACGACTAATCGCAAATCCTACCTTTTTACCTTGCGCTAAATATCCACATATACTTTCAAAACAAATTTCTGTTTTGCCTGCTCCTGTACTTGCATAAAGAATCACATCTTTTCCGTTACTTAAATGCTTGTATACATCATGACTAGCCAATTTTTGTGAAGCAGTCAGTTCATAATCAAGTTTTGGCTTTCCTTTCCACGTTTTATGCATTAATTTTACTGGTTTTATTTTTTCATTAACCTCCAATCTAGAAAAATCAATGCACTTACGACAATAATAGACTCCATGATCATACGCAAATAATTTTGGATCTTCATTTTGACATCGATTACACTTCATATACTCTTATACGAAAAAAAAGTGCAAAATTTGCACTTTATTTAAAAATTTCTGATTTTTTTATTCTTTGAGCCGCTTCTTTAATATCTTCTATATCTTGTACTAAAGCTAAACGAACATATTTTTTCCCGTGGACTCCAAAGGCTTGACCAGGCGTTACGACTATTCCTGTTTTTTCCAACAAATCTTTTGTGAAGGCATAAGAATCTTCATATGGATCTGGAATCTTTGCCCACGCAAACATTGTTGCTGGACTTGAAGCAATATGCCATCCGACTGAGTCAAATATTTCACATAATGCATCTCTTCGATCTTGATAAGCCTGACAAGTCGAGTGAATGCTAGCTCCACCATGTCTTAAAGCTTCTATACCAGCATATTGTACGGGTAAGAAAATGCCATAATCCATATTTGATTTAAGTGTGTTATAACATTCGATTACTTCTTTATTTCCTACACATACACCAAGTCTTGCACCTGCCATTCCATATGTTTTAGAGAATGAATTTAACTCAATTCCAACTTCTTTAGCACCTGCAAAAGATAAGAAACTCTTTCCTACCTTTCCATCAAATACCAATTCACTATATGCATTATCATGTAATACAACAATATCGTACTTCTTCGCAAACGCAATTAATTCTTCATAGAAAGAATCTGGAGCAATTGCGCAAGTTGGATTGTTTGGATAGGATACAATCATCATCTTTGCTTTTTTTGCGATTTCTTCATCAATTTTATCCAATTGAATAATATAATTGTATTCTTCTAACAAAGGCATATATTCTACTTTAGCACCTGCAATTTTAGGTCCATCACTAAAGATTGGATAATATGGATCTGGAACCAATACAATATCACCTGGATCACACATAGCTAAAAACAATGTACTTAAAGCTTCTTGAGAACCTTGTAAACAAATCATTTCATCATTTGTAAGTTCTACATGATAACGATCTTTATACCAATCATGAATGGCAGCCTTCATTTCAGGTAATTCATTGATCGCATATTTATAATTTTCAGGTATCATGATCGCATCTTGTAAAGCCTTCATAATTGATGGTTCTGGTGCAATATTAGGTGAACCTACAGAAAAATCAATTGTCGTATTTCCTGTACGTTTCATGTAGTCTAATTTCATATTCTTTAATTCTGTAAATATAGAAGATTGAAATAAATCCATTCTTTTTGCTCTTTTCATTTCAAAATACCTCGCTATTTTCTAATTTATTGACTTTATTATAAGCGTACAAAACAAAGTTTTCAAACACCACAATGATTTCTATTCTACTTTGTGTACATTTGTTGATTTTAATATAACCAAACAATCAAAATAATCCTATTTTAAAGGATTTTAAAAAATTCAATTGTATTTTTTTATAACCAAAATAAAAAACAGTGCCATTTCTGACACTGTTATTATATTACTACTTCAAACCATATTTCTTGTTAAATTTCTCAATACGTCCCTGAGCAGCAGCGAAACGTTGACGACCTGTGAAGAATGGGTGGCAGTTACTGCAAGTATCTACACGTAATTCATCACCTTTGATTGTACTACCTGTTTCGAATTCTGCACCACAAGATGTACAGATACATTTAACTTTATGATAATTAGGATGAATTCCTTGTTTCATATCGATGTATCCTCCTTCCGCCTTAAGTCATATCGACCCAAAGTAAGTGCTATACAATTATAGCAAGCCTTTTTTCAATTCGCAAGCTATTTTTTTAAAATTGTGAATCATCTGCATTTTCAAACCATTCACGAACTAATTGTACAGTATCTTTTAAACATCCAGATTCAAAAGGAACTTTTAATCCTGCTTCTTTTACAATTTTTCTAAATGGCAATGTTCCACCAATCTTACAAATATGTTTGTAGTCTTCAAAAGCTTTTTCATCTTTCTTTTGAATACGAGCCCAGAATTGTAATGCACAAACTTGAGCTAATGTGTAATCAATATAATAGAATGGATCCATGAAGATGTGAAGCTGACGCATCCACCATCCACCTTTTTCTAGAATCTCAATTCCTTCATAATTCTTTTGAGGCAAATATTGTTTTTCTAACTTTCTCCAAGTAGCTAATCTTTCTTCAATAGACATTTCTGGATTTTCATATACTTCATGTTGGAAATGATCCACTAACACTCCGTAAGGCAAGAACTTAACAGCTCCTGATAAGTGGTTGAAATAATATTTATCTACATCTTCTTCAAAGAAAGATTTCATCCATGGATATGTAAAGAATTCCATTGACATAGAGTGGATTTCACAAGACTCATATGTAGGCCATACACAATCAATTGGGAAAATATCCTTACTTGAATATACCTGAAAAGCATGTCCTGCTTCATGCGTTAATACTTCAGCATCATGGCTAGTTTGATTGAAGTTTGCGAAAATAAATGGAGATTGATAGTTAGGAATGAATGTACAATATCCACCTGCTGCTTTACCAGGTTTTGAATCTAGATCCAACAATTCTCTTTCTGTCATAAATTCAAAGAATTCTCCTGTTTTAGGATCCAATTCCTGATACATCTTTAATGCACGTTTCACTAATTCTTCACGACTATACTTAGGTGCTGGATTTCCTGAAGTAAATTCAAACTTCTCATCCCAAGCATGCAAAGTATCATAACCTAAACGTTTTTGTTGGCGAGCATATAATTCATTATCCAAAGGAACAACATCTTCTAGTACTTGTTTACGATAGTTTTCAACATCTTCCTTATTATAATCAAAACGCATCATACGATAGTAACCAAGTTCGATATAGTTTTCATATCCTAATTTCTTAGCCATACGTGTACGAACTTGCACTAATTGATCATAAACTTCACCAATTTCTTTAGCATGTTCATCATACCATCCCCAATAGGCTTGCATTGCACGTTTACGAGTATCTCTATCTTTATCATTTGTCTTTACTTCTAAAGCAGCAAGAGTATATGTTTCACCATCAAACTCAATTTGTGCGCTTGCAATGATTGCTTGATATTTAGAAGCTAATTTGTTTTCTTCTTGCATTTCTGGAATGATAATAGGATCAAATGATTTTTCTTCCATTTCTCTTTGTAAGAAATATGTTTCTGGTACTTCTTTTCTTAAATCAGAAACAAAAGTACTAGCCATAACTGCTTTATTACAATTGACAATATCTTCCTTCAACACAGGAAGCATTTCATTTAAGAAATCATTTTCTTTTGTGTAATATTCATCTCTTGTATCCACTGTATGACGTATATCAACAAGAGTCTGATTTGTATTGATATATTTATTAACATCATTTAATTCTATAAATGTATTTTTGAATTCTGCATAAGAAGCTGCATTCTGTAATTTTGAACAAATTGCCTTTAATTGTTCCTGCAAAGCTTCAATATCCATATGTTCATATTTATAATCTGTAAATTTCATATTCTTCTCCTAAAAAAATAGAGAAGCCGAAAGCTTCTCGTATTATGCAAAGATGGCATTCCAACCAAAAATTAATAGCGCTAAAATAACAATCGCACCTAATAAAATTGGCCAGAATGTACTACTAGCAGCAATTAATAAGGCTAGAAAATCCCCTTTTTCAAGACGATCTTCTTTACCTTTTTGTTTATCTTTTTTTTCTAACATCTCACGCATAGATGGGCGCTTAGACATTAGAATTCACCTCCAAAGTGACATTTAACGAAGTGATTTGGCTTAACCTCTTTTGTTGCTGGTTCTTGTTCACGACAAATGTCTTTTGCAAATGGGCAACGAGGATTGAACTTACATCCCTTAGGAATGTTTACGTTACTTGGAATTTCACCTTGAATAACTTTCATTTCTTTACGTTTTGTAGGATCAGGTAAAGGAATTGCACCAATCAACGCTCTTGTATAAGGGTGTTGAGGGTTTGAATAGATTTCATTCTTATCTGCAAGTTCCATCATACTACCTAAATACATTACACCAACACGGTCAGAAATGTGTTTTACAACAGACAAGTCATGTGAAATGAAGATATAAGAAATGTTCTTTTCTTCTTGCATGTCTTTCATTAAGTTGATGATCTGTGATTGGATAGAAACGTCCAATGCACTTACTGGTTCATCACAAATAATGAAACTTGGATCTAATGCCAAAGAACGTGCGATACCAATACGTTGTCTTTGTCCACCTGAGAATTGGTGAGGATAACGATAGCAATAATAACTTGGCAAACCACAACGATCCATTAGATCTTTAACATATGCATCTAGTTCTGGACCACGTTTGAATTTTCCGTGAGCAATCAATGGTTCAGCCAAAATATTGAATACAGTCATACGAGGATTCAATGAAGAATATGGATCCTGGAAGATAAACTGCATTTCTTCACGTAAAGCACGCATTTCTTTACGAGATTTTTTCGCAACATCTTCACCTTCGAAGATTACCTCTCCGCTTGTTGGTTCATAAAGACGAATAATTGTACGACCTAAAGTAGATTTACCACATCCTGATTCACCTACTAGACCTAATGTTTCACCTTCATATAAATCGAAAGTAATATCATCTACGGCCTTAACACATGGGTCGCCTTCTTTATATTTTCCTTTTTTTAGAGGGAAGTATTTTTTAAGGTTTTTAACTTCAAGAATTTTTCTTTTTTCTGCCATGACTATCCCTCCTGTTTCATTTCTTCTTCAACTTTGAAGCACCATACGTGGTGACGTGATTTAATTTTTGTATCCACTGGTTGACCTTCTTTACAACGATCTGTTACATATGGACAACGATCTGCAAAGTAGCATCCTTTTGGTAAATACAATGGGTTAGGTACGCTACCTTCAATTGTATTTAATCGTTTTCCTTCTTCTGCAAGTGAAGGCATTGAATTCATTAATCCAATAGTATATGGGTGTTTAGGATTGCTGAACAATTCTTCTACTGGAGCTGTTTCAACAACTTTACCTGCATACATAACGTTAACGTTATCAGCTACCTGAGCAACTACACCTAAGTCATGTGTGATCAACATGATTGATGTACCAGTTTCATTCTTTAATTTGTTCATTAAAGATAGAATCTGAGCCTGAATTGTAACGTCTAGAGCTGTTGTAGGTTCATCAGCAATCAATAATTTTGGATGACAAGATAAAGCCATCGCAATCATAACACGCTGACACATACCACCTGATAATTGGAATGGATAGTTATCAACAACTTTTTCTGGACGAGAAATACCAACTTCTGACAACAATTCGACTGCACGTTGTTTAGCTTCTTCTTTAGAAACTTCTTCGTGTGTCAAAATGTTTTCCATGATTTGATCCCCAACTGTAATAACTGGGTTCAAACTTGACATTGGTTCCTGGAAAATCATAGAGATTTCGTTACCACGAATGTGACGAATTTGTTCATCTGTAGCTGTAGCTAAGTTTAAACCATCTTCATCACGATCTACATTTCCCATATATACGATTTGTGATCCAGGCATAATTTCTCCTGGTTCACTGACTAAGCCTAAAATAGACATGGCAGTTACAGATTTACCACAACCTGATTCACCTACGATTGCAAGTGTTTCATTTTCATACATTGTAAAGTGGTTTCCATCAACTGCTTTTGAATCACCTTTTTTTGTATGGAAGTATACACGAAGGTCTTCCACTTTAATTACTTTTTTATTTACAGACATTGTGTATCCTCCTTACTACTGTAATTCTTTAGGGTCGAATGCATCACGTAAACCTTCACCAATTAAGTTGATAGAGATTACAGTTAATAAACACATTAAACCTGCAGGGATCCATTCCCAAGGATAGTTTTGGAACACGTAAGAGTCACGTGCCAAGTTCATTAAGTTACCCCAAGAAGGAGTTGGTGCCGTAACACCCATACCTAAGAATGATAAACCAGCCTCAGTCAAGATAGCACTCGCCATTTGAAGTGTAGCATTTACGATTACCAAAGAAATAACGTTTGGAAGTAAGTGTTTAAAGATTTTTGAGAAATCTGAAATACCTAAAGCTTCGCAAGCTTGCATAAATTCTTGTTCACGTAAAGTTAAAATTTGTCCACGAACTAAACGAGCAAGTCCTGGCCATGATAATAAACCAATCAATAATGATACAGTGTACATTTTTTGACTTTGTGGAACCCACAACATTGTTGCGGCAACCGCAATGATCATTGGTGTAAATGGTAATGAATAAACGATTTCAGCAAAACGCATTAATAAGTTATCCAATTTTCCACCATAATATCCAGAAATACCACCAATTGTACATCCTAAAATTACAGTAATAACAGCAGCAATAACACCAACCATGATTGAGATACGTCCACCTAAGAATAGACGGAATAAACAATCACGACCTTGTTTATCTGTACCTAACAAGTGTTCTCCACCTGGAGCTAAGTTAGGATTCGATAAATCATAGTCATTTACGCTATATCCAAGCATTGGTGGAATAACAATAACAGCAATAACAATTAAAATAAAAATAATCAAACCTGCCATGGCAACACGGTTTTGTCTAAACTTACGCCATGCGATGGTCCAAGGACCTATAGATTCAATTTTTTCACCAGATTCTAATACTACAGCATCTTTTTTAGCCATCTATAGTTCCCTCCTATTCATCAACCTTGATACGTGGGTCAACTAATGTATAACAAATGTCAGACAATAAGTTACCTAACAACATCAACAAGGCACTAAACATCAAACAAGCCATAACTAAAGAGTTATCACGTTGGTTGATCGCATCAATTAATACTTTACCAATTCCTGGCCAGATAAATACAGATTCCAAAATTACGGCTCCTGAGAACAATGATGGAATGTATAATCCTAGTAATGTTACTAAAGGAATTTGAGCATTTTTAAATGCATGTTTGTAAATAACAGTCTTTTCTTTTAGACCCTTTGAACGTGCAGTACGAACATAATCCATGTTGATGACTTCAACCATAGAGTTACGTACATAACGTGAGAATGACGCAAATGAACTAAACGCCAATACGATTACAGGTAAAATTGAGTGTAATGCGATATCTCCAATTTCTTGGAAAATACTTGAGTAACCAAAGCTTGAAAGCATTGTGTCACGCATTCCATTGATTGGCATGCCTGGGATGTTCAAACCAATGAAGAAAATTAATACTAAGGCAAAGAAGAATGTTGGAACACTTATTCCTAACAATGAAAATACTGTCCAGAAGTTATCAAACACTGAACCTTTCTTTACGGCTTGCTTTATTCCAACTGGAATTGCAAAAATTAAAGCCACTATTAAAGAAACAACATTCAAATAGAATGTATTCCATACATAGTCACCAATAATAGTTCCAACTGGTTTTTTAAGAGTAATACTTGATCCTAAATCTCCTGTACACATACGTCCAACCCAACGTACATATTGTTCAGGTAACGATTTATCCAATCCTAACAACTCACGAACGTGATCACGTTGCTCTTGTGTAACCTTTGAACCGGCTCCAAAATAAGCTGTTACCTCATCACCTGGCATCGCCTTTACAGTACCGAAAATAACGATTGAAATGATGAAAAGGACAGGAATCATCGCTAAAATTCTTTTAAATACATACTTTAGCATAGTTATCGATCCTTTCTATCCACTAAATGCATATAAGAGCAAGTCAATACGGCTTGCCCTTAATTTTATAAACAATCCACGATTTTTTCATGCAGACTATTTAACGTTGCAGCGTTTCTGTTAATGAACATTTGTCCTTTAACATCCACTATTTTAACACATCTTTGTGCAATTTTTAAATTTATTTTACAGTAATTGTATCCATTGATTGAGACCAGTTACGTAATGTTCCTGTTCCAGTCAAGTCAACTTTCTTATTGTAAAGGTTGAATTGCATACCTGAGTAAACTGGCATGTATCCTGCATCATCAGCAGCCATCTTCATAGCTTCAACATAATCAGCTTTTGATTGTTCTGCATCTGCATCAGCACGAGCTTTTGTCAATTGGTCAACCAATGCTTGATCATTGATACGAGAGTAGTTATTTACAGCCATGTTAGCTGGATTATTTGTATATGAATCATTAGCTGAAGCATCTTGGTTATCTGTAAAGCTAGTAGCTAAGAAACACATATTCCATTCGCTATCGTGGCTTTCATCTTGAATGTTGCTTAATAATGTAGAGAAGTCAACTGTAGTTTGTTTTAGATCAACACCTAAATCTAAATAAGTTTTCTTAACCATAGGAATTAAAGTATCAAGTACTGAGTTACCTTCTGAACATAAGAATTTGATTTCTAATTTTTGTCCATCTTTTTCACGGATTCCATCAGCACCACGAACCCAACCAGCTTCATCTAATACTTGGTTCGCTTTATCCATATCAAATGCATATGTATTTAATCCATCAATTGTTTCTTCGTTACGAACAACGGCACCACAGTTTACTGATGCCGGACTCCAGTATGCAGCTGGTACATATCCACCTTCAACTTTTTTAACTTCGTCGCTTGCTTTTTTATCCCATCCGAAGTATGAATCACAGAATCCTTGACGATCTGTCGCATACATCAATGCTTGACGTACTGCTTTGTCAGCCGTAGCTCCATTGTTAGCGTTCATAGCTACGAAACCAACAGCACTACGAGAGTAGTAGTTGAATGCCATGTTTTTATCTTGACTAGCTTCACTTACTTTATTTGTTTCAATTACATCTGGAATTAAATCAACTGTTCCTTTTTTCAATTCAGAAACTTCTGTAGTTACATCTGTTTTCTTAATAATGATTTGATCTACTTGGTATTGTCCCTTTTCAGGTTTGAATTCTTCATTACGAACAAATGAAGCTCCACTTGCTTTATCATAGCTCTTTATTTGGTAAGCACCAGAACCACATGATTCTTCTTGGTTCTTTTCAACAACTTTTACTTTACCTGGTTTGTATTTTGAGTAGTGATCTGCACTAGTGATTCCCATTCCACCAAATTTTGTGATTGCATCGATTTGAGGTGATACTAAGTGGAATACTACTGTGTAATCATCTGGAGTTTCAATACCAGTTAATTCTTTAGCAGCTCCGCTATTATATTCTTTATATCCTACTAGGTTTTCCAATCCACCACCATTAGGACCAGCATAGCTTGGGTCAGCTAATGTTGCGAATGTAAATTTAACGTCTTTTGAAGTTACTTCAGTTCCATCACTGAATTTGTGTCCTTTTTCCAATTTGTAAGTTAATGTTAAACCATCTGCACTTACTTCTGGTAAATCTTTAGCCAATTCTGGTTCCAATTCGTTATCCGCATTGTACTTTAACATTGATTCATAGCATAAGTTTACTACATATTGATCATAAGCACTTGATGCATATTGAGGTGTAAACTGTCCAGTCAAACTTTGGTTTACAGATACTGTTAATGTTTTTGCGTCACTGTTAGATCCGCCTGAACATGCTACTAAAGTAGAAGCCATTGCTACAGATGCTAAACCAGCAACAATTCTTTGTTTATTCATTTCTCTTTCCTCCTATAGTCTGCTCACTAACTATGTGTGATGAAATTATACTATGTTAGAAACACGTTTTCAAGGGTTTAAGAAAATAATTTACATACAAATTTACATTAATGTATATTTTTCATGAACACGACACGTCATTTTGTCTTTATATCAAGTATTTTTCATTGTATTCGCTTACACTCAAGTTTTCGTATTTTTTCTACATACATCTGTTTATAAATTATAGATTTTTATGTAAATTATGAAAATCAACTTTAATTTCTTATACATACTGATTTCACAACATTTACCAAAGTTATACTAAATTTATGACAACATAGAATGATATTCTATAAGTGCCTTAAAGATAAGGCAATGAATATAGAAAATAAACCAATATTCATATCTCTCTTTTAAAAATAACAATAAACAAAAAGGAACCATTCTAGATGCCAACACTAGAATGGTTTTCTTATTATTCATATGATAAAATAGGCGAGAAAGAAGTGAATTTATGAATAAAGCATTAGCCCATTTACATACAATCAATAAGCACAAAGTAAAAGTTACATACTTGTGTTTTCGCTGTCATTTATACAAACAAGGATTACTACATGATTTAAGCAAATACTTTTATATTGAATTGAAAACCGGTTTTCATTATTATCAAGGATTCCGCTCTCCTATTGATGCAGAAAAAGAAGAAAAAGGTTATTCATTAGGTTGGTTACATCATAAAGGAAGAAACAAACATCATTGGGAATATTGGCTTGATTTTGGCGTAAATGGTATATATGCATGTAAAATGCCAACCAATTATGTCATTGAAATGTTTTGTGACAGAGTTGCCGCAAGTATGATCTATCAAAAAGAAAAATACACCGATTCAAGCGCCCTTGAATATTATGAAAATGGACGAGGTAAAATTCTGATTCACCCGGAAACAGACGCCCTCATCCATCACTTATTAAAATATTTATCTGAGCATGGTTTAGATCAAACCATTCATTATATTGTTACAGAAATCAAAGAATAATTATTCTACAGTCACACTTTTCGCAAGGTTACGAGGTTTATCTACATCGCAACCTTTTTCTTTTGCGACATAATATGCGAGTTCCTGCAATAAAACCGTTGCTGGAATACAACTAAATAGTGGATCCACATCCGGAATACGAATTACATAATCAAAACCTTCTGCATTCTGATTTTTTGAAGTAATTAGAATGACTTTTGCCCCACGAGCTACTGTTTCTAAAATATTTGAAATCGTCTTTTGTGCAACACTAGGCTGTGTAGCTAACGCAATCACTACCGTATCTTTTTCAATCAATGCAATAGGACCATGTTTTAATTCTCCAGCCATATATGCATCGGCATGTACATAAGAAACTTCTTTTAGTTTTAATGCACCTTCTAAAACACTTAAATAATCCAATTGTCTACCAATAAAGTAAGCATCTTTTTGATTCGTTAGTAGTTTTGCGAATTCTGCCATTTTATCTTCTTGTTGAAGCATTTCTTCTACCACTTCTGGCATTTGTTTCAACTGATTGATCATATTATATTTGTTTTCTACATCCCCATTACATAATGCTGCAAGTTTTAAACATAAACATGCCAACAGCACAAGTTGTGTTGTATAAGCCTTCGTACTTGCGACTGCAATTTCTGGCCCAGCACAAGTATATAATACAAAATCAGATAAACGAGCTAGACTAGAGCCTAATACATTTGTCACAGCTAATGTTTGTGCTTTGTTTTCTTTTGAAAGTTTTAATGCCGCCAAAGTATCGGCTGTTTCTCCAGATTGTGAAACAAAGATGCATAAAGTGTTTTCATCAATTCGATAATTTCCATATCTAAACTCACTTGCACTAATGCAGTAAATTGGTAAATCAATCCATGTGCGCAATAAGTATTGAGCATACAAACTCGCATGATATGCAGTTCCGCAAGCAACAAAATAGATTTGATTGATTTTTGAAACGTCTAAACCAGATAATTCTGGCATAGTCAAATTATTTTCAATATGAGCTCTTAGCGTTTCTTTAATGACATATGGCTGTTCATGAATCTCTTTTTGCATAAACGTATCATATCCACCTTTTTGAGCTGCACACGCATCATATGAAATATGTGTCCATTTCATAGATACTTTGTCTCCAAAGAAATCATACAATTCAATACTGCCTGGTTTCAAAACAGCCATTTGATCATCTTCTAAAGCACAAATATCCTTTGTGTAATCTAATACAGCCGGAATATCACTTGCACAAAAAGCAGCCGTATCGGTTTTTCCAACAATCATTGGACTTTCTTTTTTTGCGACAAATACGCAGTCTGGATAATCTGTACAAACCACACATAACGCAAAACTTCCTTGAAGATATTGTACACATTTCTTTAAGGCATACATCATATCTCCTTGATAGTAATAATCCAACATATGAACAATGACTTCACTATCTGTCTGTGATTGAAATTTATATCCCTGTTCCAATAAGCATTCTTTGATGGATGCATAGTTTTCGATGATTCCATTATGTACAATTGAAATTGTCTCACTCTCATTTGTATGTGGATGTGAATTCATATTACTTGGAACACCATGTGTTGCCCAACGTGTATGTCCAATTCCTGTATGTTCAGGATGTTCTTTTTCGGATAATATTCCCTCTAAATTTGTTAAGCGTCCCTTGGCCTTATACGTTTCTAAATGATGACTTGAAACTAATGTCACTCCTGCAGAGTCATATCCACGATACTCCAGTTTTTCTAACCCCTGCAATAAAAATGGTAAAGCATTTTCTTTACCCGCATAAGCTGTGATTCCACACATTATAAAAAAATCCTCCTATTATATTATTTTCATGGAGGATACTAAATGGCTTTGTTCAATATTCACACATTGGTTTTGTCCATCGTTAAAGGTTGTATCAACCTCCAGACTACCCGCCGAATCTTTCGATAAGTCTGGTCCTCGTCAACTAGTTTCTAGTCCTGGCGCTATTTTTTTACTACAACTCCATGAATAATGAATATTATACAAAAAATAATACATATGTCAAAAAAAGAAGACTTATTCTTCTTCAACTAGATTCAATAATTCTAGTATTCGATTTAAGTCTTCTTTATTTTCATAATGAATAGAAATTGAATTTTTACTGATAGATACAGATGTTTGGAAGAATTCTTGTAGCTTTTCTTTCGCTGCTTTCACATAAATATCTTCCTTTGGTTTTTCTACCGTTTTTTTATTATTTGTATCCTTTACAATTTGTTCTACTTTACGCACAGACAACCCTTGATCAATGGCCTGCTTAGCAATCTTACGCATGCTAGATTCCGTTTTAAGACCCAACAAAGCACGAACATGCCCCATACTTAATTGTTTATTTACAACATATTCCTGTACATCTTCAGGAAGTTTTAATAGACGCAATAAGTTTGTGATATGTTCACGTGATTTTCCCACACGATGAGCCAATTGTTCTTGTGTATATCCTAAACGCTGAATCAATTTTTCATAAGCTTTTGCTTCTTCAATTACGTTTAAATCTTCACGTTGAATATTTTCTAACAACGCAATTTCCATCATTTCCTGATCATCAAAATCAACAATGATAGCTGGAATATTCTCTAATCCAGCAAGTTTTGAAGCTCTAAGTCTTCTTTCACCTGCAATCAAATCATATCCCTGAATACTTTTTTTAACTAGAATAGGCGTAAATACACCATGCTGCTTAATAGATGAACTTAATTCTTTTAGCGCTTCATCATTAAATACTTTACGAGGCTGATATGGATTTGGACGAATTTCATTTACAGGAATCTTTGATTGTTGCTGACTTTCAACTTCCATATCTCCATTTTGAATATCATCTAATACCTTGGAAACATCTTGCCCAAAAATACTAGACAAGCCTTTTCCTAAACGAGCATTATTTTTGTTATCCATAAATTATGCCTCCTTTGAATTACGTTTTAGTACTTCTTCAGTTAAACCAGCATATGCCTTGGCACCTGTACTTTTTGGATCATATTCAAAAATCGATATACCACGACTTGGTGCTTCAGACAATTTTACATTTCTTGGAATTGAATTTTGATATACAAGCTTTCCAAATGTTTGACGAACATCTTGCGATACATCAACACTCAATCTTGTACGAATATCAAACATCGTTAATAAAATTCCTTCGATTTTCAAATTACGATTACTTGTTCTTTGTACAAGACGAATTGTAATCAACAATTGCGTTACACCTTCCAATGCATAATATTCACATTGTACTGGAATCAAAATACTGTCAGCTGCCGTTAATGCGTTTGTATTTAATAAGCCAAGTGAAGGTGGACAATCAATAATAATATAATCATATTGATCTCGAATGGGTGCAATTGCCTTTTTCAACAATTCTTCCTTGCCATATTCCATTTTATCCATATCCAAATCAGCACCTGCTAAATTGATGTTAGCCGGTACAATATCAATTCTAGGATTCACCTTAGGCACGATAGCCTGCTGTATTGGAACACCTTCCATTAAAACTGAATAAATCGTTGCCTGTGAATTATTTTGATTCGCACCCAATCCCTGTGTAGCATTTCCTTGTGAATCGAAATCAATCAATAATACTTTTTTACCTACATGTGCAAGTCCACTCGCCAAATTTATAGAAGTTGTCGTTTTTCCAACTCCACCTTTTTGATTCGAAATCGCCATTACTTTTCCCATACTTAACCCTCCAAAGGTTTTTTCTTGATTTGCCCATACGCCCTAGGATATTTACTAGGTGTATGTTTTACCTTTTTAAAATATAAATTAATACGTGTTGCATCCTCTTCAATCATGAATTTTTCTTCATCAACCAATTCAACACCTAATGTATCAATTGCCTTTTTCGCATTTAATAATTCTTCATGTCCATTTTTTCCTTTTAGTGCCACCATTGTACGATTCATTTTCACAAAAGGAACACAAAGTTCTAATAAAATTGATAATTTCGCAACAGCACGTGCGCTGACCACATCAAAACATTCACGCTTTTCTTTCGCTAAATCTTCGGCTCGAACATTTAATATATCTAGATTTTCTAAGTTCAATTGAGTTTTCACTTCATTTAAAAAACGACAACGCTTTTGTAAAGGCTCCACCAATGTCATATGTACATGTGGAAATGCAATTTTTACTGGGATTCCAGGAAAACCTGCGCCTGAGCCAATATCACACATTGTTTCAAAATCAATATTTGAAAAAGGCATGATTGAATCGTAGAAATGTTTCTCCCACACTTCTTCTTCCTGCGTAATTGCCGTTAAATTCATCTTCTCATTCCATTCAATAAGAAGTTGCATATATTTTTCAAATTGATTCATTTGTTCTTCATTTAATTGGATGCCAGCTTCTAAACAAGCCTTTTGAAATTCTACTTTAGTCATGAAAACCCTCCACGCTAATCATTATATCATATAATCGTTTCCGTCGTATTCTTACTATACGCAATAATTCGACATTATACATGTCAGTTTATTAGTTTTGTTCATTTATGCTACAATTTTAAAAAGGAGGTCACTTATGAAAAACTTTAAAAAAATTTTATTCATTCTTATATGTATCTTAATTGCCTTTATTGGTGGTATGTTCTTTATGAATAAACAAACAGAACCAGAAATCACATCTACATTAATTCAGAATCGAATTGAACAGGCGAGTGATTTAGTAACCACAAAATATCATTATACGAAAGTAGGAAAATTCGAAAATTCATTAAATCTCAATGGATGGTCTATCCCTTTGACAAACAAATACTTCATTCTAACATTTGAAGGGGAAATTCAATTAGGTACAGATTTATCTAAGGCAAATGTAGAGATCAACGACTCAACGATTCATGTGACTGTCGATAAACCTGCTGTTATTTCGAATTCAATTGATGAATCAAGCATTGAAGTCTATGATGAAACAAAAAATATTTTTAACCCAATTAGCGTGAGTGACTATAAAGCTTTTGCGCTCGAACAAAAAGATAAGGCTTTATCTGAGGCAAAAGAAAAAGGATTAATGAAAACAGCTCAAGAAAACACAAAGAAAAGTATTAAAGAAATTGTTTCCATTATTCCTGACACGGATGAGTATACAATTGAAGTCACATTTAAGGAGTAATTATGCCAAATATCAAATTAGTCGATGCATTCACAGATTTTGTAGAAGAAAGTACTCTTCCATATCGTCAAATGATGACCTACTACAATTGTGCATTAATGGAAGTGGAAACTAAATTTAAAGTACTTAACGAACAATTCTCCCTATTCTATGATCGCAATCCCATTGAGTCCATTCATACGCGTATTAAATCGCAATCTAGTATTCTTAAAAAACTTCAAAAAAAGAATCTTGCTTTAACCATCCCAAACATTGAAAACAATCTGTTCGATATTGCAGGTGTTCGTGTGGTATGTTCATTCACTGAAGATATTTATTCTTTGGCCAACTCTTTTCTTAACCAAGATGATGTTCGCTTGATTGAAAAAAAGGATTACATTCAAAATCCAAAAGAAAATGGGTATCGAAGTCTTCATTTAATTGTAGAAATTCCTATCTTTTTATCAGATGAGAAAAAATGGGTCAAGGTAGAGGTACAATTTAGAACCATTGCGATGGATTTCTGGGCAAGTCTAGAACACAAAATTCGCTATAAGAAGAACTTATCAAAAGAACGCTTAAATGAAATTGATAAAGAATTATTAGAATGCGCTAAAATTTGTAAGACACTGGATGAAAAAATGGAAGAAATAAAGACGGGAAATTAATTTCCCGTCTAATTTTCTTCATATACTTCTTCAAAAGATACTTTTGCGTCTTGTGCATTTTCTTTCATGAATTTACGATTTTTACAGAATCCAACTGTTAATAATGGAACAATGATAATTGCGATTCCTAAATATCCACAATATCCATAGCCATACTTAACAACGTTTGTTAGTCCGACAAAAGAAATTCCCATAGAAACGACCATGATGAATGCTGAAACTAAAGCCCTTCGAACTGGTACATTTTCTACATTTTGAAGGAACTTCACATTTTCGAAACGATTCACAAAGCCAAAGATGACGCAGACTGCACTTGAAATCAAGCATAAAAATAATACCAATCCATATAGTGCCACAAGCCAGTTTGCTCCAAATGATTTTAATGTTGTCAACGTTGGTAAAGTTGTTCCGTTTGGCTGTGTTAGATAATAGTGTTGCCAACATAGTAACATTAATACGGCAAGACCTAATCCTAACATATTCAATGTGAATGTTAATGCCATTGAACGATCACAATCTTGTTTTGTCTTTAATACACTTGTTCCACAAACTAGGATAGCTGGTACTGTCACCCATTGAAAAGCTGAATAAGTAACACCGTTCCAAACTGCTTTTGGAAGTTGACTCCATCCATGTACTGAAAAATCAACGCGCATAACATCTAATAGGTTATGTCCATTTAATAAGCCAACTGTATAAATAGATACAGCTAATACTAAAATGACAATGCCCATATATGTACTTGCTCTACGAATTAAGTCGACTCCAAAAATCGTTAAAAACAATACAACAAGTCCAATCACAAATGTTCCTAGATAGTAATTCAATCCAAAGTATTGTGTTAATGCACTGGCTGCTCCTGAAATACATGATGCAACAACCATTAAAACCATGATGTTAAAGAATAATTCAAATAATAGTTCTACCTTATCAAATGGATGAAATAAACATTCAAATAATTCTTTATACGTTTTTAATCCTCGTGAATTCATCATAATTTGACCTTCACGAATTGTCATTGCTAAAAGTAACATCGCAACCGCTACGCCAACAATAGCTGGCCAACCTAAACTGACAAACCACGTGTTTTCCTGATTTCCTGTCGCAAATCCTCCGCCTGCATGAGCTGCAAATGCAGTAGTTGCCACTGAAAATGCTGCCATCCAGGAACGATTCAATTTTGTGTTTTCATTTCTCTTCATTCTCAAATTCTCCTTTTCTGCAACAAAAAACCTTCCGTCTCTTGTTGCCTAATAAACAACTTCAGAGACGAAAGGTAATATTTTTATTCTTCCGCGGTACCACTCTAATTCATTCTAACGAATGCCCTCATCGATGCAATCACATCTAGTCTTTATATCGTAAGACTCACGTCTATAACTACATTATCGCTATAGCCACTCCATGGTGATTTTCATTCTCTAGCTTTACGATATTTTCCACCAAACAATATCTCTCTTGGCTAAAACTAAGTGAATTACTCTTCCATATCAATGTGTTGTCTGTATAATACTACAATTTACATTTTGTTTCAATATTAAATTGAATTTTTTTCATATATTTGTAAATAAAAAGAAAGAGGATCTATGCCTCTTCCATAATCTGATTGATTGTATCAACGACTCGACTTGTATTTCTTCCATCTGTATATACCATGTACTTCATTTGAAAATAAGATAATTTGTCATAATCATAATCTTCAAATTTCAATGCTTCCATCAATTGATCTTCATCCGTACATACTGGGCCTGGAAAATCGTTAAAATCAATATTCAATCCTATATCTTGTTTATATTCATCAATATCTGGAATATAGCTAATCATCGGTTTATTTAATAAAGAATAATCAAATATCACACTCGAATAATCGGATATTAAACAATCACTCACCTGCATCAGTGTATATAAATCTTCTTTATTCATATTGATTCCACCTTTGCACTGAATGTCTCCAAGTAATGGATGAAACTTATATAGGACAATATAATCTTTAATTTTTGTGAAATCAAAAGACTGGATTTTAAAGCCATCAATGATATTTCCTCTAAAAGTAGGTGCGTATAAACATAATTTTTTATCCTTTAATTCAGGATATTTCAAATAGAATTCATCTTTTCCATTCAAATTTAACAATGTATCAATTCTAGGCATTCCCGTCACCAAAACTTGATCTTTTTCTACATTAAAAGCTTGAGAATAAGGATCTTTCCAATATTCCGCATTACATAAGACATAATCATAGTTTTGTACAGGATATTGCCTTTTAATTTGATTTCCAAATTTCTTCACGGCACCACACGCATGCCAAATTTGTAGTACCTTAACATTCTTTGGTTTCATATGACTAATCACATAATTATTATCATTTAAAATCACTAGACTTGATTTTTTGATTTCAACAAGTTGTTTTAAACAATTCAAAAAGTATTTAAAATCACCCCATAAATTCTTTTCGAACATCAATAAAATATAATGAATGTCATATTTATTATCATGACGTAATTGTTTATCAATTAATTTAAAATCAGACGATAACTCACTTTGAGTTAAACTAATAAAAGTAATGTGATTCTTCTTTGGACGAATATAAAAAGTTAAAATATCTACAATCTTTAAAGCAATATTTAAGATTATCTTACTTAATCCCATTTTAGTGCACCGCCTTATATAGAATATCTACAACTCTTTTAGATGCCTTTCCATCTTCATGATTATTAAAATATTGATTAAATTCATTTAATTTCGAATAATCATACACTTCATTTTTAATAGCTTTCAACATGGTTTCTTCGTCCATATAAATTTCACCAGGAATATCCTTATGAATATCTAAATAGAAACCTCTTAAATCTGTGGCATATTCTTTTAAATCATACATATAGAAATAAATAGGTCGTTTCAATATCGCATAATCAAAGAAAACGCTCGAATAATCTGTAATTAAAATGTCGCTAATCACATATAACTCATTAATTTCTGCTTGTGCAGGTATAGAATATAAGAATCCGTCTAATTCTGGATCATCTTTAAATGTGTTAATAATTAAATAATGAGGTTTAAATACAACAATTGTATCTTCGCCTAAAATTTCTTTCCATTTTCTAAAGTTTGCCTTCAATTCAAAAGTATAACCTGCAGAAACATAAGAATTATCTCTCCATGTAGGTGCATATAACACAATCTTTTTATCCATAGGCAAATGATACTTATTTTTTATTGCATCACATTCTTCTTTTGTGGCATTGGAAATAAAATCATTTCTAGGATAACCTGTTTCAATCAATCTTTCTCTATTGATTTTAAAAGATGTTTGAAAAACACGCGTACAAAACGCATTCGGACTAATCATATAATTATATCTTGCGACATCTACATCATAAGAATGGCACATCTGTTCATAACTAACTCCAGATCGATAGAACGTTGTATCTTCGCTTACATCAATATCGTGAGCTAATCGTTTTAACGGGGTTCCATGCCATGTTTGTAGATAAACCTGATTTTCCTTTTTAAAGATATATGTAGGTAATTTGCAGTTCACTACCCATAATTTTGCCTTGGACAAATAATAGAAATAAGGAATGCTGAAATATTCCTTTATTTCAGCTCCTTCAATATGAATATTCTTTTCTTTATGATTTTTTATAAACCAAATAAAACGATATCCAACAAATCGTGGATCTTGTCTCATTTGTTCATAAATAGCTTTAGGATTATCCGAATAGCCACGGCCATGAAAAGATATAAATATGACAAGCTTATCATCTACTTTAAATAGACGATATGTTAATTTATAGGCCAAGCGAATACACTTTCCCGCAAACTTTTTAATAGGTCTTAAAAGCTTAATTAACATGGCTATCCCCCTTCTTTTATTTAAATACTTCCTCTACAATATGCTTTGACGCATTTCCATCATCATAACAACAGAAACGCTTGTAGAATTCTTCATAACGTTCTTTATATTCTTCATTAATTTGATCAATATTTAAAATCGCGTTCACAACTTCTTCACTTGTATACAATAGTGGGCCTGGAACCTCAGTATTCATATCAATATAGAATCCTCGTAATTGATTTTTATATTTTTCAATATCATATGTATAGAAAAGGACTGGTCGTTTTAAATTCGCAAAATCAAAGAATACACTTGAATAGTCTGTAATACAAATATCACTAATCAAATAGATTTCACTAATATCATCATATTTGCTTAAATTATAAACAAAACCTTCAAGTCCTGTTGTATCAATGTTATCTGCAATATAATGGTGTGTTCTTAATAAAACAACATATTCATCTGATAATTTTTCCATCATTAACTTCAAATCTAAAGCCAATGTAAATTTATATTCACCTTTTCCATAATGTTCATCATCACGCCATGTTGGTGCATATAAAATCGTTTTCTTATCTTCTGGAATACCTAGTTTTTTTCTTAAGTCTTTCGCAATTTGATCTTTGTTTGGCCAATATAAAATATCATTTCTTGGATATCCATATTCAAGCATTTTACCCTCATACATAAAACAACTTCTAAATGTTTTCGTACTAAACGGATTGGCACTTACTAAATAATCCCATTCTTGTCTTTGGCGATAGAATTGCTGCTTATATTTTGGAGATGCTGAAGTTACTTCTTCTTGATCGAACACAAGACGTTTTAATGGTGTACCATGCCAAGTTTCAACAAATACTTGGCCTTCTCTTTTGCGATACCACAATGGTTGTCTAACATTAAATACAAAATATTTACTAACAGCTAAATAATACGCATATTTAAAAGAGAAACGCTTTACAACTTCTGCTCCATAAGGAACTTCATGCCCATCATTCAATGCCCATACACATTTATATTTGCCTGGATAATTCTTGGCAATATATTCATATATATATTTAGGGCTGTCTGAGTAATTTTTAGCCATAAATGTTTCAAATAAAATTGTGTTTTCTTGAATTGGTTTCTTAGAATAAACATGATAGTAAGCAAGTTTAAATAAAATATTCTTATTTTTAAAGATTCTAAAAAACTTTTTAATTCCTAATTTTCTTCGAACACAACTTTGGACACCTTTCAAGTCACGATTTTGTAGATAAGCTACCATTTTTCTAGAATTACGCTTATATCGATTCATAACTTCTGGACGAATACCATCCATTGTTTTTGCCATTCGTTCGAAATATTCTGTACGCCACAAATCATCTTGACTACGGCGAATCTTCTTTGCCATTTGAGAAACAAAATACGATACAATTTTACGATCTAAGCAGAAACGTACAACCCCTTCTTCTTTTAAAAGTGTACGTGTATATTCAACCGCATCGCATCTTTCATTAAAACGATTTTCATTCTCTTCCTGACTCAATGCTGGTTCATTAATTGGATCATTATGCTTACGTTTCACATAGATTGCTTCTTCTACTTGTAAAGCGGAAGTCAATTTTTCTAATAATGGACACATGAATGTCATATCACAATAATATCTAAAGTTCTCATTAAATTTTAAGTTATTGCGAACAACAAAATCACGATTATACAAATTACCTAACACTGTAAAAGTGCGAATTCCTTTTCGGTTATCCATTGTATAAAAAATAGCTTTAGCTTGTTGCTCATCTTTTTCATATGACGAAAACGAAATAAAATCAGAAAGTCTATTCAAACGTTGTTGTTCTCTTTCTTCTTGATCCTCTTCATCCACTTCTTTATTTTCAATTTTATGAAGATAATTCGCTTTATTATTCCAAGTGTGATTGATCATACCATAAACCATATCCACATCATGATCTATCGCCTTGATCATATTTTGTAGAGTATCTTCCAAAACATAATCGTCACTATCCAAAAAGTAAAGATAGGCACCTTTTGCTTCTTGAATACCAACATTTCGACAAGCCGCTACACCTGTTACTCCTTCAGGTAATGTGTATACTTTCATGTCAAAAACAGAATTATATTGTTCTAATAAATCATCAATATCTTCAGTTGGATGATCTAAAACAACAATTAATTCAAAATCTTTAAATGTGCTTTGTGCTAAATTTTGTAGACATTCTTTAAAATAATGTTTGTACTTAAAAAAAGGAAGGATAATACTGATAGTACGCATATTAACCCTTCAATTCCTCTTTTAATTGTGTTGTACTAATACCTTCTGTTCTTGGTAAATAAACAACTTCACAATAATCTTTTAAGAAATCAAATTTTCCCTTCCAATCATCGCCCATAACAAACACATCTACATTATATTTTTTTACATCTTCAATTTTTTGTTCCCAACTTGTTTCTGGAATAACCTTGTCTACATATTTAATCGCTTCTACAATCTTCATACGATCTGTGTCTTTAATTTTACACACTTTATTTTTACCCAAATTAAACTCATCACTACTTACCGCAACAATCAAATAATCCCCTAATTCTTTTGCACGGCGTAATAAATTTAAATGACCTACATGAAATAAATCAAAAGTTCCATATGTTATTACTGTTTTCATGAGTATAAACCTCCCTATATAAACACTGTAATTGTAAACTATTTTTGACAAATTGAAAAGGAGTCCATAAACTCCTTTATTAACCAAATAATTTTGCGATACCCTTTTTTTCTTTTTTAGGAAGCAAACGCTTTTCAAATTTTTCATCTAAGAATTTTTTCTTTTCCTTTTTGCTCATTGCCTCTAATTTGTCTACATAAACAGAATAATCATCACACACTTTATTAATGTCACCCATTTCAACAAGCTGACCACCTTCAATCCACATTCCCGTCTTGCAAAATTCGCGAACTTGACTTAATGAGTGAGAAATAAAGAAGATTGTTTTTCCTTCTTCATCTCTGAGTTTCATCATACGCTTCATGCATTTTTTCGCAAAACCTTTATCTCCAACACTTAATGCTTCATCGACAATAAAAATATCTGGATTTAATGCAAGTGAGATGGAAAATCCTAAACGAGATTTCATACCTGATGAATATTTTTTTACAGGCTGATATAAGAAATCTCCTAACTCTGCAAAATCAATAACATCATTTGTGATTTCTTGAATTCTCTTTTTTCTAAGCCCCATCAATGCGCCTTTGACGTTAATATTTTCAAGTCCTGTCAATTGTTGATTCAACCCTGTATTAATGGCAATCAATGCTTGTTCTCCATTAATTTTCATGGTTCCACTATTAATTTCAGAAATACCTGATAATAATAAAGATAATGTAGATTTACCAGATCCATTAGTTCCAAGAATTCCAACCACATCGCCTTTTTTTATTTTAAAAGAAACGTCTTTTAATGCATAGAATTCTTTCTTATCTGTTTTATATTGATTGTTTTTATTTCTTAAAGTATAGATTTTCGAAATATTTTCGACTTCAACAGCATATTCTTCTTTAGACATAAAAACCTCCTTAAATCATATCGATAAATTTCTTTTTGAAGGTGTACATCAAATAGCATCCTAACGCAAAAATCAAGAAAACCAGACACCAGAAATAAAGTGTAATAGCAGGATGATCAAATACGTTTCTTCCATAGAAAACGGCATCTCTATATCCTTGAATAATATAATAGATTGGATTTACCTTCACAAGTTTATTTAAAATACTTGCGAATGGAACATCTGCTTTAAAATGACAATCCCATAAAATAGGCGAGAAGTACATCAACATACGCATGATTGAAGAAATAAATTTTTTTACATCACGCCATAACATTGTGAGTACAGATAATACTAGTGAAATAGCTTCTCCAAGCATAAATGCGCAGAACATATAATATAGAATCCAAAGCCAGTTTAGATTTGGATACCATCCGCTTAAAATCAAAGTAACGAATGTGATAATCAACATCACAAAATGATTGAATAGTTCTCTTAAACAAACCGTTGCTGGTAAAACCGACACTGGAAACTTCATTCTTGTGATGACGTTTGTCTTTGAAAATACGGCAGAACATCCATCTACAATGCATGGACGAATATACCACCATACACTAAATGCTACAACAAGCCACGGCAAATATTCGACAGTAATACCTTTGTATGTTTGTGCTTTTCTTCCCCAAGCAATCCCAAAGACTAACCAATATGTGAACACTTGAATAGCTGGAGATGCAAAGTTCCAAAAAATACCAAATTTAGAATCTCGCATATCTGACAACAATTCATATTTTGCGATACAGAAAATACGATAGAAATTTGAACAATTTTCTTTTATAACGTATGAAATGCTTTTAAACATATAAATATCTCCTTAACAACTTCTAGGTTATCATATTTTTTCTAGAAAAAAAATCTGCATGAAGCAGATTTTCTTGCATTCCTTCTCCTTTCCACTTCAATTCTAACAATTCAATGTGAATTTATTGTGAAAAAGGATGCGTTTTATTCGTTTTCTTCTTCCATTTCTTTTTCTACTTCGTCTAATCCATCTTCAACGATTTCTGATTCTTCTTCATCATCATCCTCGTCAATTGCGATAGAATCCGTATCCATTACACTTTCTGAATACGTGTGACGTGAACGTAAATCCCAAGTATTTTGTGACATATTCAAGAAACGGCCATCTAAAGATAAATCTGTATAAAATTGTGCGATATTATCTTCAAACTGTGTTTGACTAAATCCCATTTCTTGACTTACATCTTTCCAAAGATCAACGAATGGCATAGCACCATCGTTGTTAGTCAATACTTGATAAGCTACTTCAATCATAGACTTTTTCATAATACTATAAAACTCCTCTTAATACTTACATTGATTCAACGGCTTCAACACCAATACATTCTAATGCGTTAGCTAAAACAATTTGAGTTGCCTTTACTAAAGCTAGACGTTGTGAACTTAATTCTAAATTATCACGATCTACAACTTTACATACATTATAGAAGCTGTGGAATTTACTAGCTAAATTTTGAATATAGTGACACATTTTATGAACTTGGCGAGATTGTGCTGTTTCTACAATAACCTTATTGAATTCTTGTAAAGATTTCATCAATTCAATTTCTTTTTCATTTGTTAAATCTTCAAATGATGTTGCTAACTCAATATCTTGAGCTTGTTTTTGAATAGAACACATACGAGCATGTGCATATTGTGCATAGTAAACAGGGTTTTCATTTGACTTTTTAGTTGCCAATTCAATATCGAAATCTAAATGTGAATCTAATGCACGTTGTACGAAGAAATAACGAGCTGCATCAACGCCTACTTTATCGCACAACTCATTAATTGTTGTCGCATTTCCTAAACGTTTTGACATCTTCATTTCTTCCCCATTTGATACTAAACGAACCATCTGAATAATATCTACATGTAATTTGTCTGCATCGTTTCCTAAAGCTGTCATACTCGCTTTTAAACGAGGAATATAGCCATGGTGGTCAGCTCCAAAGAAGTCAACCAACATATCAAATCCACGTTGACATTTATCATTATGATAAGCAATATCTGGAACTAAATAAGTTAATGATCCGTCTTGTTTTCTTAAAACACGGTCTTTATCATCTCCAAATTTTGTTGTTTCGAACCATAAAGCACCATCTTTTTCATATACATAGCCCTTTTCATTCAATTCATTGATTGCAGCCTCTACTTTACCTGCATCACGAATACTTTGTTCACTTGACCAAACATCAAAATGTACACGATAACGATCTAAATCTTTTCTAATTTTATCTAATTCAAACTTAATTCCTTCTTTTCTAAAGAATTTCAAATTTTCTTCTGTAGGTTCTAAGTATGTTTCAGGATATTCTTTCGCCAATTCATATCCTTTTTCTTCAACATCCTTCCCCATGTAACCGTCTTGACCAATTTCTGTAGGAATCCCTTGTGCTTGACGATAACGAGCATTTAAAGACAATGCCAAGTTTGTGATTTGGTTACCCGCATCATTTACATAATATTCACGAGTTACATCATATCCCGCTTTTTTCATGATACGTGCACAACTGTCTCCCCAAGCAGCTCCACGAGCATGTCCTAAGTGTAAGGATCCAGTTGGGTTTGCACTTACATATTCTAAATCTACTTTAATTCCATTAGATGGTTGTTGACCGTAATTTTCCTTTTGTGCTAATACATCAGAAATTACTGTACTAAAACGGTCTTTAGATAATGTAAAGTTTAAGAAACCAGGTCCTGCAATTTCAATATTAGAAACCATTTCTAACGAAAATGCATCTAATAAGCTTTGCGCAATCATTCTTGGATTTTGATGTAATTGACGAGTTAACTGCATCGCAACATTACTTGAAAAATCACCATGATCTTTATTTTTTGGTGTTTCAACAACAATGTTTTGCACATCTAAATCTAAATCAAATGCTTTTTTTACTGCAATTTGAATGGCCTGCTTTAATTCAACTTCAATTGACTGCATATGTATCCTCCTTATTTATATATAGTACAAAGTGAAATTTTTGTTCTTCATTCCCCTGTATAAGACTGTATTTTACTTCTATATGATTTTCGTCCACATCATAATGACTTGTATGACAATCCAAATCTATTTGTCCAAATTCTGTTTCAATATGCCCCTTTGTTTGACTATTTAAACGAAGTGTCAAATTCACAAGAACATCAGATTCACTACGGATTACTAATCCTTTTTTCCATATTCTCCATTCAAATCGATGTGTATCATTACTAAAAGAAACTAGAAGTCCTTCGTTCGCACAAAAATCAATTATAGCCTCTCCTTTGTATAATGTTTGATTTGAAATTTTATCAAATAAATGTACCTGATTTGTCATAGCTAGTGCATAATATCACACTCTGATTTTTTTGCAAGAAAATTTATTAAAAAACATAAGAATTTAATAAAAATATGACAAATTTAATTTAAAATCTATGATTTTTTATATAATTATCTTAATTTTTCACAAGTGAAAACGGTAACACATTGCATGTTACCGTTCATTTTAAAGTATTTCTTTTGGAAAATAAATTCGTTTATTCGTTTGATTTTTCATCTTTAATAATGCCTTGACAATCTGTGAACAACTAGATAAAGACACCAATTCATTTTTAGAATCTAACATCCAAATGATTTGATTTTCATCATTTTCTGTATATGGCAAATACGCCTTAGAATGTGATATTGCTTCATAATAGTAATAATCTAAATCATATCCAGATTCAATAAGTTTCAGTTTGATATCTTGCATTTGTTGATCACTTGGATCTTCGATCCACTCAAACAAATGACGATTTAAAATTCGATTTGCGAAATCCTTTAATATTTCATCTTCGCTTGCTAATGCTTGTTGAAAACCATAGAAAATACGGTGTTCATCCATTAAATAAAAATCATTGTTCGATAGTTCTCCATTCATTAATGGTTCAAATACCGAAATATTACGAATCTTTTCATATCGCTTAAAAAATTGTTGAATCATAATTTCATATGATTTTGCATCTGGATGCAAGTAAACCTGCCAATACATATGGTATCTTGCCATAATATAGTCTTCAACACTGTGCATACCACTCATTTTCACACATAAAGAATCATTTTTCACTCGCAAAGTTCGCAAAATTCTTTCTAAATCGAAATTACCATAGCTTGTACCGGTTTCATAAGCATCTCTTAAAAGATAGTCCATGCGATCCGCATCCAATTGTGAGCTGATCATTTGATGCATCATTGGTTTGGGATGTTTATGCGTTAAAATCAACACAATATTTTGTGGTAGAGATTCATCTTCTTTTATTAAAGCCTTATGAATTTCTGTTTCTGGATCCAAAATCAAATCACAAGTCATTTGTTCGTGATGCTTCTTATGAAGTGTTTCAAAAAAATGTGAAAAAGGACCATGGCCCAAATCATGCAACAATGCAGCACATAAAACTTGAATTTTTTCATATTCACTTAAAGTAGCTGTGATTGAATCCACTTCTTCACACATTCGTCTTGTGATTTCATATACGCCTAGACTATGTGAAAAACGTGAATGCTCTGCCGTATGATAAATTTGAAAATCTCCACCTAATTGATGAATGCGATGCAATCTTTGAAATTCTTTTGCGTTGATGCAATCCCATATCACTTGATATTTCACATGAATATATCCATGCACAGGATCTCTTAATACTTTAGTTTCGTTGGTTTTATCAAACATGGCCATACCTCCTTTAATGCTTCTACAAGCATTTTATCAGATTTAAAGAAGTTATAGTCATATATATGGTCTGGAGTTGTCCAAATATATTCTGAATGCACACTTAATTTTGTTGGTTTTTCCTTAGAAGTACATGTGAAACAAGTTAAGTGAATTTCATATCCATCTTGATAATCAATACTTGAAGCTAAATATTGCACATCATAAATATCAATATCACATTCTTCTTTCCATTCACGAATTAATGCCTCTTCTTTTGTTTCATTTCCCTCAACTTTTCCACCAGGAAATTCAAAGAAACCTTGGCTTGAACCATAATTTCTTTGTGCAATCATGACTTTTCCATCAATCACAAGAGCTCCACACACAACATTAAGCTTGTTCATCTTCAATTCTTTCTTCGTGAATGATTTCAAACAACAACTGTGCGTTTTGTTTAGAAACTTGTTTTTGAATATCTAATACACGAATTTCAAGCAGTCTTGCTCCAAAACGAATACGAATTGTATCTCCAATTTTTAATTCCGTGCTTGGTTTAGCCACTCGATCATTGACCCAGATTCGTCCTTGTAAAGCTAGTTCTTTAGCTGCTTCTCTTCTTTTTAAGATTCGTGCTGTTTTTAAATATTTATCTAATCGCATCAAAATTCTCCTTCTAATTTATCAATCACTTGCATCATCAATTCAATATGCTTCTTTAATCGTTTAGAAATCATGATTTTAATTTTTCCACTCTCTAATTTCAAATTGATCTTACGACTAATATCATTGATAGCTCCAAATAGTTTTACCCCATCACAATTCTTTGACCATTCTGCACTCATAGTGATAGTAACAACATCTTCTGTTTCTTTTAATGATTCAACACCTTCTCGATTCACAAAGAAATCCAGTTTTTTCTGTTCAAACAATTGTTTTACTTCATTTGGAATATGTCCAAATAAGTCTTCAACACGCTTTTCATATTCAATCAATTCAGTAAGACTCTCTGTTTTCTTGATATGTTGATAAATTTCTAATTTATCCCCATCATTATCCGTAAATTTTTCAGGGATATATCCTGATAATTGCACTTGGGCTACTTTATCATTTTTCTTATCTTCCATTGGCTTGCCTTGTTTTTCTTTAATAGCACTTGCCAACATTTCAAGATATAAATCCAAACCAACATCATCAATAAATCCTGCTTGTTGAGGACCAAGCATATCTCCAGCTCCACGAATCGTTAAATCTCGCATAGCCACTTTATATCCACTGCCTAAAGATGTAAATTCTTTAATGGCTTTTAATCTTTTATGTGCTTGTTCTGTCAATTCTTTTTGTGGCTGCACCAATAAATAACAATATGCGATTTTTTCTCGACGCCCCACACGACCACGAATCTGATACAATTGCGATAATCCAAAACGATCCGCATCATCAATGATCATTGTATTCGCATTGGCAATATCAAGTCCTGTTTCAATAATTGTCGTACATACTAAAATTTGATATTTCTCTTGTTCAAAATCAATCATAGTTTGTTCAATATCATTTTTTTCCATACGCCCATGCGCTACTGCCACTTTTGCATCTGGAAACATATTCTGAATATTTTTTGCGACAGAATAGATATTTGATACATGATTGTACAAATAGAATACTTGTCCACCACGTGATAATTCTCTTTGAATAATTTCTTTGACAACACTTTTTCGATTTTCCATCACATATGTTTGAATAGGATGTCGATGTAAAGGAGGAGTATTCAATTGTGAAATTGTACGCACGCCAATCAAAGACATCTGTAAAGTTCTTGGAATGGGTGTTGCACTCAAAGATAGAACATCAATCGCATTTTTCATTTCTTTAATTCTTTCTTTATGTTCAACACCAAATCGTTGTTCCTCATCAATGATTAATAAACCCAAATTTTTATATTGGAAAGATTTATTCAACAATTTATGAGTACCAATAATAATATCGACTTGACCGGCTTCTAATTCTTTTTTAATTTGATTGATTTCTTTTGTCGCTACAAAACGATTCACAACACGAATATTTGCTCCCACATTTTCAAATCTTTTAACAAATGTTTGATAGTGCTGCATAGATAAAATAGTTGTCGGACACAATAAAGCTACTTGTTTATTGTTCGAAATCGCCTTAAAGGCAGCTCTCATCGCAACTTCCGTTTTTCCAAATCCAACATCTCCACAAAGTAAATGATCCATTGGTTTTGGCTTTTCCATTTCTCGTTTGATTTCTTCTGTAGCTCTAATTTGATCTGGTGTCGCCTCATATTCAAAGGCATCCTCAAATTCTTTTTGTAGATCATCATCTTTACTAAACGCAAAACCAATATCTTCATTTCTTTTGGCATATAATTCAACTAAACGTGCTGCAATTTCTTCAACTTTTTTAGAAACTTTTTCTTTTGTTTTTTTCCACTTATTTGAACCTAATTGAGATAGTTTTATGCCCACCCCTTCTTTAGATACATATTTTCTTACAAGCTGAAATTGTGATAATGGTACATATAATTCATCTCCACCATTATATATAACGTGCAAATAATCTAAGGTTTTTCCTTTTATTTTTCGTGTTGTGATTCCAACATATTGGCCAATACCATATTGTTCATGCACTACATAGTCGTTTGGTTCAAGTTCAAGAATATTTTGTAAAATTTGTCCTTGTTTAAATGTTTTCTGATATCTCTTGATTTGACTAGGACGATGAAATAATTCTTGTTGAGTATACACAGAAATATCTTCATACATAAACCCTTCATAAAAATCATCTTCTATAAATATGATATTTTTATGAATCGAATATGCTTTTAAAGCCTCTTCTACCTTTTTAGTATGCTCTTCATCCAATGAAATATAGATGGTATTTCCTTTTAGATTCTCTAAAATTTGAATCAATGGCTGATCTGATTTTTCAAGTGTTTCTATTTTTGAAAAGATTGGATTTTTAAAATCCATGAAATCATGAAACATTTGAATGTTATGTTCTTTTTCAAATGTGAATACATCATGGAACATACTATATTTAGGTAAGTATTGATGGGATTCGACCATTTCTTGTATAAATGAAATTGTTTCTTCATTTAATTTTTTATATCCATTTTCTACTTCTTCCTGACTCGAAAAAATAATATGACCCTTCACATAATCCATGAATTGATTTGCGTTTAAATAACTAAAATAAATGTATAAATGAGGATCTATATCATAATTTTCTAAAGCTATTTTATCTTTTTCAATATAATCCAATAAAAAATCATAATCATCTTGAATAAGTTTTTCGTGTTGTTTTTCCAATTCAGAGTCAATTTCCTTTTGTAGAAATTCTATCTGATCATCCGTAAATAATAAATCTGTAGCTGGATTAATAAATACAGAATCAATTGTTTCAATGGTTCTTTGTGTTTCTTCATGAAAGATTCGAATGGATTCAATGACTGTATCAAAAAATTCAATACGAATTGGATGGTCATATTCAAGACAATATACATCGACAATACCACCACGACTTGCATATGTGCATGGACGATCTACATAATTCACTTTAGTATAGCCTGCGCGATTTAATTTTTGTTTCAATTCAGTCATTGTGATTTCTTGATCCACTTCAAATTTGAAACAAAGATTTCTAAATAATTCTTTATCTGGTAAATAACGGAAAAAGGCCGCCGTATTGCATATGATAATACGTGGCTTATCTTCTTTTACTAGCTGAGTAAGTACATAGAGTTGTTCTTGTTTATCTTCTGGACTTGAAGCAATGGCTTGAACTCGTAAAGATTCTTCCATCACAAATAATAATGTATCATCATTAAGTGGTTTCAGTCTTTGATAGAGTTGTTGCGCTTCATAGCGATTTTTTTTAACTACAATTCTTGTTTGTTTATCTTGTATAAACGCACTAGCTAAACACAATGCTTCTTCATTTGGAAGTAAGTTTCCTATATTATTTCCAAATTGAAGCATTTGTTGAACGATAGGATTGTCTTGTAGTTTATTTAATATTGTCTCTTTCAAGAATATCACCTTCTACTTTTTATTATATCTGTTCATTGTATCACTAAAAGAGTGTTTAATTGAAAATTTAGCTGCTTTTGCGGCCTGTTCCAAAGCATGATTTAAATCTTCTTGTTGTTCTTGAGGAAATTTTCCTAATACCCAATCTACAACCGGAATCATTTTATCTTTTCCAATACCAATGCGAATACGATCAAACTCTTGCGTACCAATGTGAGAAATTATACTTTTGATCCCATTATGTCCTCCGGCACTGCCTTTTTGACGCAAACGAAGTTTTCCAACAGGCATATCCATATCATCATATAATACAAGGATATCTTCTGAGGATACTTTATAGAAATCCATGCATTGTCTTAAGGCAATGCCACTATTATTCATATATGTAGTTGGTTTTAATAAAATAATATCTTCTCCATCAATTTTCTTTTTTGAAAAATAAGCCGAAAATTTTTCTTGATTAAAATCCATTTCTAACATTTGTGCTAATTTATCAATTGCCATAAATCCTGCATTATGACGTGTGTTTTCGTATTCTCTACCAATATTTCCTAATCCGATAATAATTTTCATGAAGTCCTCCTTCAAAAAAATAACGGGATTATCCCGTTATTCTTCATCTTTTCCTGGTGTATATAAAATGTGCAAACGACGCCCTTCGCCTTCGCCTTCACTCTTAGTAGAAATATCATTCATCCCTGCTAAAGCATTGTGAATTGCCTTTCTTTCATCAGCTGGCATTGGATCTAATACGGCATCTACTTTTGTACGACGCACATCTTTTGCGACGCGAACTGCCATTTTACAAATTTTTTCGTATCTTTCTTCCTTATAACCATTTACATCGATTAATAGACCGACACGCTTTTTGAATGCCGCACTAACTGCAGCTTTTACTAAACGATTGAATGCTTGTAAAGACTTACCAGCTTTACCAATCATAATCGCATTGTTCTTTGTATTTACAGTAATACGATAGAAACCATGATCATTTTCAATTTCAACAGTTCCATCCAATTCTGCATTATCAAAATATGTTTGAATATAGGATTTAATGAAATCTTCAATATCTTTTTGGCAATATGCTTCAATTTCAATTGTTTTTCCAATTCCTAAAAAACCACTTTTTTCTTCTGTAACTTCATAATGAAGTTCTTCTTTTGTGCATCCCTTTGCGTTACATGCAGCATTTAAAGCTTCATCTAAAGTTTTCCCAGTAAATTTTGCGAATTCCATATGTATTACCTACTTTTTGTTCATAACTTGGTGTAGGATCAATGATTGACATACACGAATCACACTTGATACTAACCAATAGAATGACATCGCCATTGGCCATGAAATATACATAATACAAATCATAGCTGTCATGAAGTACATTGACATATTCATGCTGTTAGCCATAGGATTTGTTTCTTCTTGTGCATATTTTTTAACTTTAACGTTATCTTTCTTATCTTGCCATTTCTTTAACCATTGAGGTAATTTCATTGAAACAATATAGAAAATAACCATTAATACATAAATTGCGATATATGCGATATCTAAAGCTTTAAATCCATCAAGTGGTGTGCCCGCTAAAGAAATACCCATAAAGCTTCCACTTACAACACTTACAGAACGCATTGTAGCATAATACATACCCATCATGATTGGTAGCTGAATGAAAGTAATCAACATTGAGCCAAATGGATGAATATCATATTTTTGATAAAGATTTTGCATTTCTTGAGCCATTTGCATTTTAGAACGCTCATCTGTTTTATCTTTATATTTATTTTGAATCTTTTGAATTTCAGGTGAGATTTCCTGCAATCTTTGTGCAGACATTTGTGATTTACGTGTAAATACAAATACTAACATCTGAATCAACAATGTAGTTAAAATAATACCTACACCTGCATCTGTCTTTGAAGAAATTAAGTTGATAATTTGTGCGATTGGCCAAACAATTAACCCTTCAAACCATCCTTTTGACATAGAATCTTTAAAAGTTGTTGGTTGAATTGTATACTCACCATCTTTAATATTCTTTTTAATTTCTTTCTTTAATTCCTTATCAGAAATGTCTTTGTAATTGATTTTACTTGCATCAATTGTTGTTTCTTCACTTGCAATAATTTGGTCTGCTAATGTTTTTCCATCTCTACCTCTTGGATTTGCACAAGCCGTACATGTTAATAATACCAACATACATAGAAAGACCAATTTTGCCTTTTTCTGCAAAAATTGTTTCATTTTTTATTCCTCTACTTTTTCAAAAATCTTTTATTTATCCGATTTTGATTTTCTTTCATTTCATTTTTATTTTCTTCAAACGATTTATTCGCGTAGGCAGGTCGAACTATAATAATAACATCATATCCCTCTTCAAAGGTAAATACGTCATCTACAATACTACGAAGTTGTCTTTTTACTTTATTTCGACAAACCGCATTTCCTAATTTTTTGCCAACACTGATCCCGACTCTTGCATGGTCCAATTTTCGTTTTTGAAAATAACATACAAATGACGACGACTTAACAAATTGTCGATTCTGGATGATGGAAGAAAACTCATAGTTTTTTAATACACGAAACTCTTTTTTCATGTTATTTCCCTATCCAGACAAAAAAATCACCTAGCAGGTGATTTCTATGCGGATAAAACCTTTCTGCCTTTCGCTCTTCTTCTAGAAAGAACGTTACGTCCACCAACAGTTGCCATACGAGCACGGAAACCATGAACTTTTTGGTGTTTTCTCTTACTTGGCTGATATGTTCTTTTCATCTTGATTACACCTCTCAGTCTTTTCTTCTTCTAAATTTTCAAATAAGATTGCTCAAACATTATAAACACAAATTAAAATGATTGTCAATAAAATAATTATCACATATGCTTACTTTTCAATATTTTATATGCTTTTTGTGTTAAACGATACATGAATGGATAAACTGGTATATCAAATTTACCAATAAACTCATTTATTGTTGGATTGAAATTGTCTTTGAATTTTGTTAATCCATCATCTAAAGTTCCTTCTACACCTCCCATATTACTCCATGAACATCCTCTTTCAAATGCCCATTTAAAGTTTTCAACATATTCTTTGTAAAGCGATCTAAGAACACTCGTGACTTTAGTCATGAGATGAATTGGATTGACAGATGTTAGATAAATAATTTAAAAATAAATCATAAATATAGTACTTTGAATATATACATATGTTATAATATAGATGAAGGAAAAACATATGGAAGTTGTTAAAGGAAGAGGCTATGTCTATTCAATACAATATCATATCGTATGGTGTGTAAAGTATCGTCGCAATATCTTGAATGGACAGGTCGCAACAAGATTAAAAGAGCTGCTGACTCAGATTTCAAAGGATAATGGTTTTCAAATTCTGGAAATGAATATAGAGGAAGATCATATCCATATGCTGATCAATTGTACGCCGCAGCATTACATTCCAAATATTATAAAAGCTATGAAGGGTGTATCAGCCAGACTCTTGATGAAAGAGTTTGGGGATGATCTAAGATCCAAGTTATGGGGTGGACATCTATGGAATCCTTCTTATTTTGTAGCTACAGTTTCTGAAAATACAGAAGAACAGATTATAGAGTATATAAGAAGTCAAAAAAGAAAATAGCGAATCAATAAGGAGAAATCATCATGGAAAAGGCATTCAAGTATCGTATGTATCCAAATAGAGAACAAAGAATATTATTGGCCAAGACTTTTGGCTGTACTCGTTTTGTATATAATCATTACCTGGCAAAACGTAAGGATGCCTATGAAAAAGATGGAATCACATTGAGTTATTCGGCATGTGCTAAGGATCTAGTTTCTTTAAAGAAAGAATATGAATGGCTTAAGGAAGTGGATTCTGTGGCTCTGCAGTCAAGTGTAAAGAATCTGGATACGGCTTATATAAATTTCTTCAGGAAAAAGGCGGAGTATCCTAGATTCAAATCGAAGAAGACACATCGTTATTCGTATACAACGAAATATACGAATGGAAATATTGAACTGTATGAAAATAAGGTCAAGCTTCCTAAGATTGGTCTTGTAAAGATAAAGAAAACACGAGCACCTAAGGGAAGACTATTGAGTGCAACAGTATCACAAGTGCCAAGTGGAAAGTATTATGTTTCACTATGTTATACGGATGTAGAGGAAGTCTTATTTCCACTAACATATAATGAAACAGGTATCAATCTAGGTATCAAGGATTTTATCATATTGAGTAATGGAGAAAAGGTAGAGAATCCAAAATATCTGAAGAATTCGATTGAGAAACTGAAAAAGCTACAGAAGCAGCAGTCACGAAAAACAAAGGGCAGCCGCAACTGGATCAAAAACAGGATCAAAATCGCAAGACTTCATGAAAAGATAGCGAATCAAAGAATGGATTTTATCAACAAACTATCTACTAGAATCATTAGAGAATATGACATTATCTGCATAGAAGATTTAAAAGTAGAGAACATGCTTAAAAACCACAATCTAGCCCAGTCTATATCGGATGTATCCTGGTCAAAGTTTACCACACAGCTAGAATATAAAGCAAAGTGGTATGGAAAGGTGATCAAGAAAGTAGACACATTCTATGCGAGCAGTCAGACCTGTCATTGTTGCGGATATAAGAATGAAGGAACAAAAGATTTAAAAGTAAGAGAATGGACATGTCCAAAATGCCATTCAAATCATGACAGAGATGTAAATGCATCCATCAATATATTGATGCAAGGCATATTAGCAAATTAGCTAAAAATAAAAAAGAACCGCAGGAACTGCGGGGATAGCTTGGTAAGAAAAGTTTCGATAGAAACCTGTTCCCAAGAATCTTGTCACTTTAGTGATGAGAGGTTCAAATTGTGGCATGAACTTTTTAAATCTTTCATCCATTCCTGCATACAACATTTCGCAAGTATTTCCATATTGAACACTTAGTATTCCTGCAATTGCGATATCTTTGTTTTCTTGCCCAAATTCAGAAAATATTTCTTTAAATTCTTTTATATCTTTATCTACACTTCGCAATTGATCTTCTAAACGATGCAATTTCTTTTTTGCATTTTCACAAGTTTGAGCAATTTCCTTTTCAAGTTTTCCCTTTTTTATTTTTGCATCTTCATTTAATTTATATACATTACATGTAGCTAAGAAGATAACGCCTCCTTCAGGATAATTTTCTAACAATGTCTTAAAATAGCCTTTATCTCTTAGCGGAACTCCTTTTCTTGATTTCGTCAATTCTACAAGTCGGCTAAATTCATCTAGTAATTCACCTTGTCCATGAATAATTTGAACATTTCTACGGTCTGCATCCTTTATTAAACGTTTCGTATGTTTTGGCAATGTTTCATTTATATTTTCATATGAATATACGTTCGATTGAAATCTTGGCTGCACTGTATCTGCAATACTCATCGTATATCCATGATGAATTGCTTTACAGCTTTTAAATGTATCTAAATATATTTCTGTATCCTTATATCTATTTATATTATAGGATTTTGAATCATAATCATTAACATGAATAGCAGGATCAAATTTAATGAAGATACAATGATCTTTTTGGGCTAACTTTTTTAATTGATCAAAATAATATTGAACAAGCTCTTTATCCTTATAATCCATAATAGGACCTCGAGGTAAGTAGTACATACAAAATGATAATGGCAATCTTTTTATCAACACTAAACCTGTTGCGACTAATACATTATCTCTATATACCCCTGTATACATGTGATCCCAATTACTTTTTACTTTTGCCCAATTATAGCTTTGTAATAAATTACAATATTCACGATTTTTCACAAATTCATCAAATTCTTCTTGGTTTATATCTTTAAAAAATAAATACGACATATCAAATTCCATCCTTACTTGGACATAATAGATAGTCGTACTTAAATCATGCTTAAATTATTTGTGTTTTGTGTTTCTTTCCTTAATCTTTTTATAAAATTTAAATGCTACATTATACAATAATGAATTTACTGGAATATCAAATTCTCCAATATATTCATTGATTCTTGGATGATAAATTTCTTTAAAATCTACAAGTCCTCCTTTTAGAGTTCCTTCAATTCCGCCCATATTACTTGTATTACATCCAAGTTCAAAACATTTTTCCATTGTTTTATACCAAGTTAAATAAGGTCCCATTAATCGTTTGAAATCTTCGTTCATACCTGCATATAGAATTTCTGATGTATGTCCATATTTTACAGTTAATGTTCCACAAACACAGACTGTTTCTCCATATGTTTTTACATCTTCTTCATATTTACTGATTTTATTTTCTAATGAATCTTTTAATTCTTCTAATGTGAAACGTTTTTTCTTTGCGTTTTCTGGGCAATTATCTAAATCTAATAAACACTTTTCATATCTTTCCTTCGTTTCATTTAACATATCATGAATATGGAAATAAGCTAAAGTGATAAACGCATCATCCTTATATGTATCTAGAAGTAATTCATAATATTCTTTTGTTCTTAAAGAAATACCTTTTCTTTCTTCTGTACATTTCATAACTTTGTCGAAATCATCTAATAATTCTTTATGTCCAAATTGAATATCTAGATTTTGTTTCTGGGCAACTTTAATATTCTTTTTTCCTTTTTTGGATAAACTATCCATGCCAAAATCGTCCGCATATTCAACCATATTGTATCTTGGCTGAATGGTTGTATCAAAATCCTTGTTGAATCCATAATGAATGGCTTTACAAGATTTAATATTTTCGAACTCTTCCTTATAATTAAATTCTTTTCTTTCTTCATCTAAATGAAAACTAGAAACTAAAATACTTGGATCGAATTTTATAAACAAGCAATGTTCTTTTTTAGCAATATTCTTTAATTCTGTAAAATAAAAATTTAATAATTCTTTATTCTTAAAATCCAAAATTGGTCCTCTAGGCAAATAAAACATTGAAAAAGACAAAGGTAACGGACGAATCAATACCAATCCTGCCGCAATTAATCGTTCGTCTTCATATACTCCAGTGTAAATGGGTTTCCAATTATTTTTTATGTTTGCCCAGTCATAGCTTTGAAGCAAATTGCAACTAGGATGATTTTCTACAAAGTGATCATATTCATTTTTATTTATATCCGACTTAAAAATATACATATACTTTTATACCCCTTTTATTCCTGCACTTCATTATAACATTTTATTAGTTTTACACAAAATGATCTATATATTATCCACATATAATATATATGGATATGTATGTTTTAAAATTTTATTATGGTATATACAGTTAAAAAGTATATAAATGCATGAGTTATACAGTGGATAAAGATCTATTATTTTTATACTCTGTATAACTATGGAAAAGTGGTTTATATCCTTTATTTTAAAATGATTCTCTATGTATTTAATATGAATATAAAGTGAGTTATCCCAATGTGATTCATTTTTTTTACACATTTATCCACATGTGAATATTTTATATCCACAAATAATAAATGGGGATAAGTGTAAAAATCGTGTATAATAATACTACTGCAAGGAGGTTTTACTATGTCTACCATGTCTTATGCATCGATATGGAATGAAACTTTACAAAAAATTCAAGAATCCAACTATTTTGATACTCATACATTTAATTCATGGATTTCTAAAACCACTCTATTTAAAATAGAAGATAATATAGCTTATGTAGCTTATCGTTCGACCATTACTTTCAGTATTTTGAAGAAACAAAAAGAAAAAGAGCTTTTTGAATCTACACTGAGTGAAGTTTGGGGAGATACTTTAACCATTCAATATATTCATCAAAGAGAAATGGAAAAGATGATGCCTGAAGAGGTTGTTAAACAAAGAACGAATGTTTTATTAGAAAACAAATTTAATCCGTCATATACATTTGAAAACTTTGTTGAAGGAAATTCGAATGCAGAAGCTTATGCTGCATGTTTAGCGTGTTGTACTCAAACAACTTCACATCTTTTTAATCCACTTATGTTATATGGAAATTCTGGCTTAGGTAAAACACATTTACTTCATGCGATGGGAAATTATTTAGCTAAGGAACATCCTGAGTGTAAAGTCATCTATATGTATAGTGGGGATTTGGTTTCCTTATTAATAGAGGCCATGAAGACTAAAAATGTCCATGGAAATACTGTGGAAAGAGTCAAAGAACAGCTTTTAGATTGTGATTATTTTTTAATTGATGATATTCAAAACTTGCAACAGCATTCTAGCAGCCAAGAAATCTTTTTTACCGTATATAATCAATTGATTCAAAAAAATACACAGATCATTATCACAAGTGATATGCATCCTAGTGAAATCAGTGGTTTACAGTCTCGATTAATTTCACGATTTGTTTCCGGATTAACAATCAGCATTTCTAAGCCTGAATTCGAAACGAGTAAAGCTATTTTAAAGAAAAAGATAGAAGGTCGCGAAGAAGGTGTGAATATGAGTGAGGATGTTATTGATTATTTAGCTGGTAAATATTCAAATGATGTCAGAAATCTAGAAGGTACCTTAAATCGCTTAATTTTTAACGCAACTTTATTCAATCCAGATGTAATTGATATGGATTTTGCACGAAAAGTACTAATTAAAGAGCCTATTGTATCGCAATCAGATGAATTAACAATTAAAAAAATTAAAAAAGCAGTTACACGCTTTTATGGTTTATCTTATAAGGATCTAGAGGGTAAATGTCGTCAAAAATTTATTGCGAATGCTCGACACATCTGTGTTTACTTATCTAGAGACTTGCTTCATAAATCTTATGTATCGATTGGGCAAGAATTAGGTGGTCGTGATCATACGACAATTTCTAGTTCGTATGAACGTGCTAAAAAATTGATTCAAAAAGATGAAGCTTTTAAGACGGCTGTAGAAAAAATACGTAGTACTTTGGATTCTTGATTTATACACTGTATTCCTCATGGAATCCACATACAAAAAATGACAGAAAAGCATGTATTTTAAAGGGGCTGTGCAATTTTTACACACTTATACAGTCGCTTATATTATAATTAATATATAAATATTAATAAAAGGAGGATTTTATGCATTTTTCAATTGATCGAAAATATTTTTATGACAAACTATCTATAGTTTCTAGAGCTATTAGTGTTTTTTCTCCACTACCTGCATTATCAGGTATCTGTATAGATTTAAAAGATGATTCTATGACTTTAACAGGTAGTGATTCCAATATATCTATTCGTACTGTAATTGTTCCTGGTGAATTGAATAATTTAGATATTGAAGAAGAGGGTTCAATTATTATTGATTCTAAATACTTATTAGAAATTGTTCGTAAATTAGATTGTAAAAACATTGAAATTGAAGTCATTGATTATTCTTTAGTGCGAATTTCAAGTGACAATGGACAATTTAATTTAAATGGTATTCGTTCCAATGAATATCCAGATATTGATTTTACACAACCAAACCATCATTTTGTTCTAAAAGCAACAGATTTAAAATCTATTGTTTCTCAGACTGCCTTTGCGTGCAGCGATAAAGATCAACGTCCTGTTTTAATGGGTGTTAATTTTAATTCTCAAGGTAATATGTTGTATTGTTCAGGAACAGATTCTTATCGTTTAGCAAGAAAGACAATTGAATTAGGTTCAAGTCAAGATTTTAATATTACGATTCCTAGTAAATCTTTAACGGAAGTAGTTCGTTCCGTTTCAGATGATGATACTATTGATATCTTTGCAGATTCTAAAAAAGCTCAATTTGTATTTGATAAAACAATCATTCAAACTCGTTTGATTGATGGAACTTTCCCAGATGTACAAAGAATCATTCCAACAAGCTGTGTTTCGAAGATGTTAGTAGACTCATATGAAATTGCAGGTACAATTGATCGTACAAACTTTATTCGTAATGATAAGGTACATTTAATTAAATTAGAATGTACCCCACAAGAAACTCATGTGAAGACATACTCTAGTGAAATTGGTAATTCTGATGAAGTGTTAACGAAATGTGAGTATGAGGGAGAAGAAATCTCATTAACATGTAATGGAACTTATATGTTGGATGCAATCAAAGCTTTAGGTTGTGAAAAAGTATTGATTGAATTTTCTGGTTTTATGAAGCCAATCAAGGTATCTAACCCTGAAGATGCGTCAGTGTTAATGATTTTGGTGCCAATTCGTAGTTATGATTAAAGAAAATGCCGTTTAAACTTGTTTTAAACGGTTTCTTTTTATATCGGTATCTCTGTACGCATAGATATTTATGAGGTTTTATGATATAATTAGAGTGCGAAAAGAGGTATTTTCATGGAATTTGAATTAAGAGATGAGTATATTACATTAGCACAATTGCTGAAAGCTTGTGACGTTGTTTATAGCGGCGGACAGGCTAAGGAATATTTAGCAAGCATGGAAGTATTCGTAAACGGCGTTAATGAAAATCGTCGTGGAAAGAAAATCTACCATGGAGATATTGTAGAAACTAATGGAATAAGGATCGAAGTGAAATGAATGTTGAAAAACTGACATGTTTTCATTTTCGTAATTATGAAACCATGTCTTTTTCTTTTGTACCAAAATGCATTCATTTTTTATATGGAAAAAATGCACAAGGAAAAACAAATTTAATTGAGGCTATCTATTTTTTAAGTCATTTGCGTTCGTTTCGCACAAATCAAATGGACAGTATGATCATGCATGGATGTAATGAATTTTGTGTTCAAGCAATCGTAGAGTCTAATCACAGAAAAGAAGAATTGAAAGTGATTGTGGATCATCAAAAAAAGCATTTATTTCGTTTTCAAAATCCGGTTAAAAAATATTCAGATTTTATTGGGATTGAAAATGCCATCTTGTTTTGTCCTGATGATTTATCTTTATTTACTTCATCTCCAAAAAATCGAAGACGATTTATTGATATGGAATTGATGAAGTTATCAAAAACTTATACATCTACTTTGTCTTCTTACCAAAAACTTTTAAAACAAAGAAATCAAGCTTTGAAGCAAAGTAATATAGATGAATGTTTAGTACAGATTTATTTAGACCAGATGATAGAAGTTCAAAGTGTGATTATCAAACAAAGAAATGAATTTCTAAATTCTTTGATGAATAAAGCACGTGAGCTTTATCCTTTCTTTTCAAATGAAAAAGAAGAAATAGGTGCAAAATATATGACTTTTATTCCTATTGATACGGATATGAAAAGTCATATGAAGGAAGCGTACGATAAGGTTTTTGAAAAAGAAAAAAGATATCATCAGACTTTGATTGGAATTCATAGAGATGATATTTTGTTTGAATTAAATGAAAATCCTGTATGTGAAGTCGCAAGTCAGGGACAAAAAAGAAGTTTTGTATTGGCACTTAAGTTGGGGTTGGCTCAAATTATTTATGAAAAGAGCGGGCAATATCCAATATTGTTGTTGGATGATGTATTTAGTGAACTGGATGATTTTAGAAAGCGTCAGCTAATTGAAAAGCTTCCTAGAGATATGCAAATTTTTATAACAACAACAGAGAGATTAAATATAAATTGGAATCGTGAAGTGCGATTCTATGATATAGAAAAAGGGAGAATCAAGGAGGTCTTAAAATGAGTCAGGATGAATTACAAAAAGAGATTCTTGAATTTGAAGAATTAGAATCACAAGCTACACAAGTAGAACATTCGTATACTGCGGATGATATTCAAGTGTTGGAAGGGTTAGAAGCGGTTCGTTTGAGACCAGGAATGTATATTGGTTCGACTTCGGCTCGTGGACTCCACCATTTGGTTTGGGAAATCGTAGATAATGGTATTGATGAGGCATTAGCTGGATTTGCGAATCGAATTGATGTAACAATTGAGCCAGATAACATTATTGCGGTACGTGATAATGGGCGTGGTATGCCGGTTGGAATTCATGAAAAGACGGGAATTAGTGCAGTTGAAACCATTATGACAGTTTTACATGCTGGTGGTAAATTTGGTGGGGGCGCATATAAGGTTTCCGGAGGTTTACATGGTGTTGGTGCTAGTGTTGTTAACGCATTGAGTGAATGGTTAGAGGTTACTGTATTTCAAGATGGAAAAATTTATTTTATTCGTTTTGAAAATGGTGGTCATGCGGTTGAACCATTAAAAGTTATTGGTGAAACAACTGAAACGGGTACTTTGGTTCGTTTTAAGGCGGATTCACAAATTTTTAAGGATACAACCGTTTATGATTATGAAATCTTAAATTCTCGTTTGCGTCAGCTTGCATTCTTAAATAAAGATATTCGTTTAACTTTAACAGATAAAAGAACGCCAGATGGTTTAAGCAATGACTATAAGTATGAAGGTGGAATTATTGAGTATGTACAATTCTTAAATAAGAATAAGAGTACAATCAGCGATAAAGTTATTTATGTAGAAGGATTGCAAGATGGAATTCTTGCAGAAGTTGCATTGCAATATAATGATGGCTATCAATCAAGTATTTATTCATTCTGTAATAATATTCATACGCATGAAGGTGGATATCATGAAGACGGTTTTAGAATGGCTTTGACTCGTTGTATAAACACGTATGCGAAAAATAACAACATGATCAAAAAGGATGAAACTTTATCTCAAGATGATGTTAAGGAAGGTTTGGTTGCGATTATTTCTGTGAAGCATCCAGATCCTCAATATGAAGGACAGACAAAGACAAAATTAGGAAATAGCGAAGTTCGTAAGATTGTTTCTAATATTGCTGGAGAACAAATCAATCGTTTCTTCTTAGAAAATCCAGATATTGCCAAGGCTATTGTGGAAAAAGCAGAGATTGCCAGCAAAGCAAGAATTGCGGCTAAAAAAGCTCGTGAATTAACACGTCGTAAATCTGCATTGGATGGTATTAGCTCATTACCGGGTAAGTTAACGGATTGTTCAAGTAAAGATGCAAGTGAATGCGAAATCTACATTGTCGAAGGGGATTCTGCCGGGGGCAGCGCGAAACAAGGTCGTGACGCGAAAACACAAGCAATTCTACCTTTGCGTGGTAAGATTTTAAATGTTGAAAAAGCTAGAACACATCGTATTTTTGAAAACCAGGAAATCCGTAGTATGATTACTGCTTTTGGATGTGGTATTCAAGAAGATGTAGATGTATCTAAATTACGTTATCACAAGATTGTTATTATGACCGATGCCGATGTTGATGGTAGTCATATTTGTACATTGATGTTGACGTTCTTATATCGTTTTATGAAGCCTGTTATTGAAGGTGGATATGTTTATATTGCACAACCGCCTTTATACAAGGTGCAAAAAGGTAAAAAGATTGCCTATGCATATAAAGAGCAGGAAATGGATCAGTTGCGTGAAGAATTTAAAGATGGATACAAAGTTCAGCGTTATAAAGGTTTAGGTGAAATGGATGCAGAACAGTTGTGGGAAACAACCATGGATCCACATCATAGAGTATTGAAACGTGTCACTATTGATGATGCGATGGAAGCGGACAGTGTATTTGATATGTTGATGGGTGAGGATGTAGAGCCTCGTCGTGAATATATTCAGGAAAATGCTGTATACGCTAATTTGGATTACTAGTAGGAGGTCCTTATGGAAGAAGAAAATAAGCGATATGACTATGTAGAAGATGTTGAAATATCCAAAGAAATGCGTACAGCCTTTCTAGATTATTCAATGTCTGTTATTGTTTCACGTGCATTACCAGATGTTCGTGATGGTATGAAACCTGTTCATCGTCGTATTTTACATGCGATGAATCAATTGGGAATTACTTCAGGTGTTGCACATAAAAAAAGTGCTCGTATTGTTGGTGAAGTTATTGGTAAGTATCACCCTCATGGTGATATAGCTGTATATGATGCAATGGTTCGTATGGCCCAAGATTTTTCTTATCGATATCCATTAGTGGATGGTCATGGAAACTTTGGTTCTCTAGATGGAGATGGAGCTGCGGCAATGCGTTATACGGAAGCTCGTATGTCTAAAATTTCTATGGAAATGATGCGTGATATTCAAAAGGATACGGTTGATTTTATTCCAAACTATGATGGTGAAGAAAATGAGCCGGTTGTGCTTCCAAGTCGTATTCCAAACTTATTGATCAATGGGGCTGTTGGTATTGCGGTTGGTATGGCAACAAATATTCCACCACATAATTTATCAGAAACAATTCAAGCTATTTTTGCGGTAATGGATGATCCGGATATTACGGTTCCTCAATTGATGGAAGTCATTAAAGGACCTGATTTCCCTACTGGTGGTATCATTTTAGGTCGAAAAGGAATTCGTCAAGCATTTGAAACTGGACGTGGATCGATTATGATTCGTTCTAAGTATCGTGTTGAGGAATTATCAAATGGAAAGAAACAGATTATTTTCTATGAAATTCCTTATCAGGTTAATAAGGCAAACTTAATTACTAAGATGGCTTCTTTAATTCGTGATAAAGCTATTCAGGGGGTTACTTATTTAAATGATGAAAGTAATCGTGAAGGTATTCGTATTGTCATGGAATTAAAGAAGGATGCACAGGAAGAAGTAATCTTAAATCAGTTGTTTAGATTAACACCACTTCAAACTTCATTTGGTATCAATATGTTGGCACTTGAAAATGGGCGCCCTAAACAATTACCATTAAAAGATATTATTCATGATTATATTGATCATCAGGTTGATGTAGTTGTTAGAAAGACTCAATTTGAGTTAAAGAAAGCACAAGATCGTGCACATATTTTAGAAGGTTTACGTATTGCGATGGATCATATTGATGAAGTTATTCATATGATTCGCAGTTCTAAAAAAGATGAGGCAGGCTTATCTCAAGATTTATGTGATGCGTTTGGATTGAGTATGATTCAGGCAAAAGCAATCTTGGCTATGCAGTTAAGAAGATTATCTGGATTAGAAAGAGATAAGATTGAAAACGAATATCAACAATTATTATTAACGATTGAAGATTTAAAGGATATCTTGGCAAATCATGATCGTGTTCTTAAAATCATTCGTGATGATTTAACTGAAATTGATCAGAAATATGGTGATGAAAGAAGAACTGAAATTAGTGATGCTTCTGTTGATATGGAAGATGAAGACTTAATTCCAGTTGAAGATGTAATTATCACATTAACTGAATCAGGATATATTAAGCGTCAACTTGTAGACACATATCGTGCTCAAAATCGTGGTGGACGCGGTATTAAATCATTAACGTTAAATGAAGAAGATTCTATCGATACAATGATTTCAATGTCAACACATGATTTCTTATTGTTGTTTACAGATAAGGGTCGTGTATATCGATTAAAAGGATACAATGTTCCAAGCGGATCTAGAACATCTAAAGGAATTCCAATTGTGAATTTAATGACTTTGGAAAAAGGTGAAAAAGTAAATGTTCTTGTAGCTGTTCCTAAGGATGATGAAAGTGAAACATTATTATTTGTCACAAAGAATGGTATTGTAAAACGTACATCCGTATCTGAATTTGAAAATATCAATCGTAATGGTAAGATTGCGATTAGTTTAAAACCGGATGATGAATTACGTTTTGTGAAATTAACTACAGGTCAAGATGAAGTAATTATTTCTGGATCAAATGGTAAAGCTGTTCGATTTAATGAAGATCAAGTTCGTATCATGGGACGTAGCGCAAGTGGTGTATTAGGATTCAATTGTGACGGCAGTGAAGTTGTAGGTGCTGCACTCTCAAGTGAAGGAGACACAGTTCTTGTTGTTTCTGAAAATGGTTATGGTAAACGTAGTAAGTTCGAGGATTATCGTTTGACTTCTCGTGGTAAAAAAGGTGTTAGCACAATTAATATCACAGAAAAGACTGGTAAGCTAATGTGTATGCGTGCGGTTACTGGTAAAGAAGATGCGATGATTGTTGCCAGTGATGGAATCATGATTCGTGTGGCTTTAGAGAATGTAGGAATCTATGGAAGAAATACACAAGGTGTAAGATTGATCAACTTAAATGGGGACGCGAAAGTAACGCGTATGACATTGGTAGATCATGAAGAGCCTGAAGTAGAATCCGAAGAAAATACAGAAGAATAATGCATGTAAGGAGTAGAATTATGATTTTACTCCTTTTTCATATGATAAATCAGATAGAAATAACCCGAATACATTGTATAAACGACACGTTGATTGCCTATTTGATAGAATGGATATAAATTATTATAGAAAGAAGTGATATATGTGAACGCAAAAGATATGGGGATGTTTATCTGTAAGTTAAGAAAAGAAAACAATATGACGCAAATGGAATTAGCTCAACAGCTACATGTCACAGATAAAGCTGTTAGCCGATGGGAACGTGGAATAGGATATCCAGACATTCAATTGTTACCTGCCCTATCTGAATCTTTGCATGTTTCTGTGGCTGAATTGATATCATGTAAAAAGAGTTTGAATTATTCGAATGAAGAAGTCACAAATATTATTTACAATTTAGATGTATACAAAATGGAAAGTTTTAGACAAGATAGAAAAGCAGATAAAATTTCCTTAATATGTATGATCTTTGTTGCGGCATGTGTTTATATTTCTGGTCATGGAAGTATTATTGGATCTTTATGTATTGGCGCTATTTTTGCAATGGCAGTAATTGGCTTATACTATTTGTATTATGATAATTCAACAAAACGAATTTATGCCTTCTTTTCTCTATTAGGGTTACTTTTGTTTATTCAGTTTTTAATATTCATGGGAATGGATTATAGATGGATTTCTTATATTTTAATACTATATATAATTGTGATATTGAATATGATTTGTAGATAAGTAGAATCATATGATAAATCCGATTTAATGATGCTATTTCGCAGAATAAGCGGTTGACTTTAGCTTTGTTTTAATGGTATAAATGTGTTGAAAACAAAGATAAGGATAAGTAGATTATTCAATATATGGATTAGAGACAGTATGGTTGGTGAAAATACTGATATGAGTAATTGAATAGCACCTTAGAGTGATCAAATGAAATTAGTAGTTTGATCCGGTACATACCGTTATCATGTTAAGAGATCATATATGTATATAATCATATATGTATATATATGATAAAAAGGGTGGCAACGCGAGACATCGTCCCTTTATGGGTGTGAGTGTCTCTTTTTTTATGCAAGGAGGATATCATGCTAGATATGAAATTTGTCCGTGAAAACCCGGACATTGTTAAAGAGAACATTAAGAAAAAGTTCCAAGACTACAAATTGCCTTTAGTTAATGAAGTGTTGATGGAGGACAAAGAACTTCGTCAAACACAACAACATGCGGATGATTTGCGTGCGAATCGTAAAAAGATTTCTAAAGAAATCGGTAAATTAATGGGTCAAGGCAAAAAAGAAGAGGCTGAAGAGATTAAGCAACAAATGGCTGAAATCGCTCATGAGCTAACAGCTTTAGAAGAAAAAGAAATCAAATTAAGAGAGTCTGTAACAGAAAAAATGATGCAGATTCCAAACATCATTGATGATAGTGTTCCGATTGGAAAAGATGATAGTGAAAATGTTGAATTAGAAAGATTCGGCGAACCTGTTGTTCCTGATTTTGAAATTCCTTATCACACTGAAATCATGGAACGTTTAAGTGGAATTGATTTGGATGCAGCACGTCGTGTAGCTGGTAATGGATTCTACTATTTAATGGGAGACATTGCTCGTCTACATTCAGCAATCTTAAATTATGCTCGTGATTTCATGATTGATAAAAAAGGATTTACATTTGTTATTCCACCATATATGATTCGTAGTTCAGTTGTTGATGGTGTAATGTCATTTGCAGAAATGGAAGGCATGATGTATAAAATCGAAGGTGAAGATTTGTATTTGATTGGTACAAGTGAACACTCTATGATTGGTAAATTCAAAGACACAATTCTTGAAGAAAAAGATCTTCCATATACATATACTTCATACTCACCTTGTTTCCGTAAAGAAAAAGGTGCTCACGGTATTGAAGAACGTGGTGTATATCGTATTCACCAATTTGAAAAACAAGAAATGATTGTTGTTTGTAAACCGGAAGATAGTATGGAATGGTTTAAAAAATTGTATATGAATACTGTAGAGTTCTTCAGAACATTAGATATTCCAGTACGTACTTTGGAATGCTGTTCAGGTGATTTGGCAGATTTAAAATGCAAGTCAGTGGATGTTGAAGCTTGGTCTCCACGTCAAAAGAAATATTTTGAAGTAGGAAGTTGCTCAAACTTGACAGATGCTCAGGCACGTCGTTTAAAGATTCGTGTTAAGGGTGAAAATGGAGAAAAATATTATGCACACACATTAAACAACACATGTGTTGCTCCACCAAGAATGTTGATTGCATTCTTAGAAAATAATTTACAAGAAGATGGATCTATCTTGATCCCAGAAGCTTTACAACCTTACATGGGTGGTAAAAAGAAAATTGGTTAATTATGAAGGCTGTCATTTGACAGCTTTTTCTATTGCGAATTGAAAATGGATTTGATATAATAACTTAGCTACTACAATGATATCTTGTGAATCAGGTCAGGTCGGGAACGAAGCAGCCTTAAGCAAGCTCCATCATGTGTAGTAGTTTTTTTATATTTTGTTTAAATTTCATGTATGATTAATATATAGGAAGAGGATATGAATATGGATGATGTGAAATGGATGAAGGAAGCTATCAAGCAGGCAAAAAAAGCAGAAAGCTATGATGAGGTTCCTATTGGTTGCGTGATTGTAAAAGATGATAAAATTATTGCTCGAGGATATAATAAGCGAGAGACTTTGCAACAAAGTATTGCACATGCAGAAATTATGGCTATTCAAAAGGCATGTAAAAAATTAGGTACATGGCGATTAGAAGATTGTGTTTTGTATGTAACTTTAGAACCATGTCCAATGTGTGCAGGTGCCATTATTCAATCTAGAATCAAAGAAGTTGTTTATGGAGCTACAGATCCTAAAGGAGGGTGTGTAGGTACATGTACAAATTTATTTGAAGTATCTGAATTTAATCATCATCCAATATATAGAAGAGGTATTCTAGAATCGGATTGTTCAGATTTATTGAAACATTTTTTTAAGAAAAAAAGAGATATGAAAAAAAAGCAGAAATCATAATTCGGATTGATTTCTGCTTTTCATATATATAGAATACATCAAATAAAATGAGTAAAACTATGATAAAATAGGATACAGGAAAACAATATAGAAAGGATATAAACGAATGGCATATCAAGCGTTATATAGAAAATATAGACCAAGTAATTTTGATGAAGTTGTTGGTCAGACACATATAATTCAAACATTAAAAAATGCGATTGTTCAAAATCGTATTGCCCATGCCTATTTATTTTGTGGGCCTAGAGGTACAGGAAAAACTTCAATCGCAAAAATATTTGCGAAGACATTGAATTGTACAAATAGTCAAGATGCTCCTTGTGGAGTTTGTGAGAATTGTAAAATGGCCGCAAATGGAAGTCATCCAGATATTATTGAAATTGATGCGGCTAGTAACAACGGTGTTGATGAAGTAAGAAATTTAATTGATAAAGTAAAGTATGCTCCAATGCAAGGAAAATATAAGATCTACATTATTGATGAAGTTCACATGATGACTTCAGGAGCATTCAATGCTTTATTAAAAACAATTGAGGAACCTCCTGCTCATGTAATATTTATATTTGCGACAACAGAACCTAATAAAGTATTACCTACGATTATTTCTCGTTGTCAAAGATTTGATTTCAACAAAGTGAGTGTAAATGATATTAAATACCGATTGTCTGTTGTTTGTAAAAATGAAGGTATAGAAATTGATCAGGATGGTTTGACATTGATTGCACAGCTTGCAGATGGAGGTATGCGAGATGCTCTATCTATATTGGATCAATGTGTGGCATATTGTACCTCTCATATTGATGTGAATGACATTCGTAAAATTTATGGAGTAATTACATCTGAAGACATTGGTCAATTATTCAATTCGGTTTACAAAAAAGATGTAGATTGTTTTATTAAAGATATTCAGAAATATTCAGATATGGGAATGGATATTAAGCGTTTGACGGCAGATATTATTCATATGTTAAAAGATAGTTTAATTCTAGATTATTCAGAGAATTCTACTTTAGTATCGGATATGAATAAAGATATGATTCGGAAATATTTCAAATCTGCTCCTATTCATTTCAGAATTCAATGCATGGAAGAATTGATGGATACTTATAATAAATATACGTATGCATCGAATGCATTGGATTATTTAGAAGCCTCTTTGTTAAAGATTTCAAGTTATTCATATGAACCAAAAAGTAATAAATTCGAATCTGAATATGATAATAATTCGGATATTGAAGAAGAAGATAATTATGAAACGTCATATGATGATAGTTCTGATAACTCAGATATTATTGAGAAAAGCAGCAAAATAGGTGATAAAAATAAGGTTTTAGAGAAATCTGAAATTTCTGATGTTTCACGTGAAACATTAAAACAGTCAGAAAATGCGGATAATAAAATCATATTGAATGATGATTTTGTTGTTCAACTACTTGTTGGGGCAAACAAAATGGAAAGAAACATAGATACAACTAAATTCAATAATATAGGACAATTCACATCAAGTTTGGAATTTGGAAAATATGCAGCTTCTCTAAGAAACAGTGTCATAATGGCAAGTGGATCAAATTATATTGTGGTATGTACATCGAGTGAAATCTTCGCAAAACAAATTAATGAATTCGAATTAAATTATGGATATGAAGATTTTATGGAGGTGTTATTAGGAAAGGCAAAGAAAGTATTCGCGCTGGATAAAACACAACAAGCAAGAGTTCTTGATGTTTTTAAGGAAAAGATGATTAGTGGAAATCTTCCGGAACCATTTCAAGTTCAATTAAGAAGAAAAGAGTCTATAACGGAAAATAACATGAGCATAGAAGATCATATGAAAAGTTTATTTCCAAACATTGAGATAAAAGAAGATTAGAAGGTGAAATATGTATCCAAAAACATTTGATGATTTAATATATGAATTTCAGAAATTACCAGGAGTAGGTGCTAAGACAGCTGAAAGATATGCATTTACTGTACTTAGTTGGAATGAAGATGAAATATCTGAAATGGCAGAAACGTTAATTAATTTAAAAAAGAAAGTAAAAAAATGCATATGCTGTGGTAATTTAACAGAAGATGAGCTTTGTGAGTTCTGCGTGAACTCCAATCGTAATCAGAATATCATATGCGTTGTACAAAACCCAAAAGATATATCTGTAATTGAGTCTATGCAAGAATTTAATGGTGTATATCATGTACTTGATGGTTTGATTAATACACAAAAAGGAGTTCTACCAGACCAATTGAATATTATGTCACTCTTAAAAAGAATCAATGAGAATACAGAAGAAGTCATTTTAGCGCTGGATCCTACCGTAGAAGGGGAGACAACCGCATTATACATATCTAAACTTTTAGAAGGTAAGTGTAGAGTGTCAAGATTAGCTCATGGAATACCTGTAGGTAGCCATTTAGACTACACAGACGCTATGACGTTGCTAAAAGCGTTTGAAGGGCGTAAAAGCTCTTAAATACACCTAATCGTATGAAGTATTTATGATATTTCATACGTTTTTTTATTATATGTGACTAAATAAGGAATATTCATATATAAAAACACTTGTTCATATGATTGAACCATACATAAAATGGTTGTTTGTGTATAGATTATATGAATAGCATTTATTTAAAGGATATTATTACATTTTCAGTTAAAAATCACATGGAGAAGTAGAAAGCCATAAAATAGTATTCTGACATATCATATGAAGAAAATGTGAATAATCATATTAATTTTTAAGTGTTTATATATTCATGTGAATTTAAAAAAAAGAAAAAATAAAATCTGAAAACAAATCTGAACTTAGAAATGTTAAAAATAGGAATTCATATGATGAGAAAATTTAGATTCAATGGTCATATGAAAATTAAAAATATAAAAATGCACTCATATGAATTAAATAAATGAGATATGAAATTAATAATTGTAATCATGTGATATAAATATGAAAAGGAAACACTTTAAATAACACATTTACGATCTAAATATAATTTATGACATTTCATGTGAGAAAGATATGAAAAAGATTAAATGAATTATGATATATATAAAAATAATAGGAAATTCATATATAGGTATAGCTTTATTTAAAAAACTATGATAGACTTATCGTGACTCGTTATATTATTGTTATGAATTTCATAGGAAGGGGACGTGAATATGTCTGAAGAAGCGTCAGCAATTGATGTGTATTATGATATGGATATTGCACAAATATGTCAGCACTTTAATAAATCAAGAAATACAGTAGATAAAGCTATCGCAAAGTTGGTAAAAGATAATCCAGATAAAGATTGGAAGTATAAAAATCCAATTACACGTAGAATTACCATTAAAGCTGAAGGTGTTGAAAGGTTATCTACTTACTTCAGAAAAGAAAAGCATGAAGTTTCTACTGTAGAAATGGAACTTCGATTTGAAAATGAAAAATTAAAGGCGATTATAGAAGAAAAAGAGAAAGCCCAAGCTCAGATCGAACAATTATATCAAGAAAAATTGAAATTAGAAATTGAAAAGAGCAGACAAACATTCTTATTGGAAACTCAAACAAAAGATGAAAAAATTTCTGAATTAGAATCTGAAAATCAGAAGTTAAAAGAAGTGGAAGAACTTTATAATAAAAATATAGAGGAAATAGAAAATTATAAGAAAAAAGAAGAAGAATATAATTCCAAATCCTTCTTCTATCGTTTAACTCATAAATTTTAATCATTCATTGCCCTGGCAATTTTGCTGGGGCAATTTTTTTGCCATTTCAATCCATATTGATCCAATATTGAGTTGAAAAATTGAATTCCATCGTGATCGGATGTGTATTCATATTCGATTTCATAATCAATATGATTTTTAAAAGTGGTTTTATCTAAGCATAATTCTCCGTTTTCAAATTCATATACATTTCGTAAAGTTGTAAAATTGGCCGTTGGATGTAAATTTTTAGGAATTCGATATTGATTGAACCAATTTAATATTTCTGGATCTTCAATCTCATTTATGTTTTCTGTAGATATTTCTTTTTCAAATTCATAGTGTGTGTATTCATCTTTTTTGATTTTTAATGTGAATATCTTTTTGTTTTCGATTGTTCTTATTCGAACGGCACCATGTTGTTTTTTTACATCTTGATTTGCGGTATCGAAATATGTATTTGTTTGAATGATTGATTTATGAAAATCATATGAATTCATAATATTATCGTAAACTTGTTTGTTGATTAGTAATTTTAATTCTTTTTCAATATTATCGTACATTTATATCACCCATAAATATGTTACAATATATTAAAAAAAAGAGGAAGTGATTTAATGCGTTTTAGTATAGTGGATCGAGGAGATGAAAACTCTAAAAGAGTTGCCGATACTCTAAAGAAAAAATGTTTTTCTATAGGATGGCAGTATGATGATGAACACTGTGAGATTATTTTTTCTGTAGGAGGAGATGGCACTTTATTAAGGGCCATCCATACATATATTGATAAATTAGATGAAATCCAATTTGTTGCGATACATACAGGAAATCTTGGCTTTTTTACGGACTATACACAAGATGAAGTGGATCATCTAGTTTATGATTTGAAACATAATAAACCAGTGGTAGAAGAATTTAATTTACTTCAAATGGATCTTCCTCAAATTAATGAAACATTATATGCTTTAAATGAAGTTCGAATCGAAAGTTTAGCCAAAACATTGGTATTGGACATTTCAATTGATGATGAATTCTTTGAAAGCAGTCAAGGTTCAGGAATTTGTGTAAGTACTCAATCTGGTTCTACTGCGGTTAATAGAGCTCTAAAAGGAGCGGTTGTTGATCCAGGGTTAAAGGTTTTACAACTTTGTGAAATCATGCCTATCTCACATAAGAACCATCATTCTTTAAAAAATCCATATATTATGAACGATAATCGAAAAATTAGTGTTAGAGGCGATACTTTGGCATATGCTCATGTATGCTATGACCATTTAGAAAGAGATTTAAAATCTATATCTGAAATCATCATACATTCAAGTACAAAAAAAGTACGATTTGCGAGATACCGTACTTACTCTTATTTAACAAGACTTAAAAATTTATACTGATTTTTTTCTAGAGCGATTCAAATGAATCGTTCTTTTTGTTGCGGGTGAAATATTTAAAATAATTGCGAAAGATATAAAATATGAAAGAATACTACTACCACCATAAGATATAAGTGGTAATGTGATTCCTGTAATCGGAAGTAAGCCAACAATCATACCTGTATTTTGAAGTTGTTGATATAGAAGCATGGCAATAATACCAACAACGATAAATCGGTCTTTTTTATCTTTTGTAGCATAAGCAATTTTACACAAATAAATATCAAGTAATAGACAAAGAATTAGAATAAATGTTGTTCCGATAAAACCGAAACACTGACCGAATGCTGCAAAGATAAAGTCGGTATGTGCTTCTGGAATAGAAATGATATTTGCCTGTAAACCATAGCCTGTTAGACCAGCGCTTCCTAATGACAATAATGCGGTATATAGCTGGTTTGAACTGCCTCGAATATTACTTTCTGGTTCTAGCCATGCATCAATTCTTTGTAGTTTATATGAAGATATAAATGATGAAAGGATTTCGGGATATTCAAAATATAAAAACAAGAATGTTCCTACTACAATAGCTAAAAAGGCAAAAATTCCGATGACATATTCTTTTCGAATACCACTACAACATACTAAAATAAAAATATTGAAGACAATAATAATACATACACCAGTATCTGGCTGCATCATGATTAAAAATAACGGTGGAAATAGCACTTTTGCGATTTGCCAAAGTAATAATAAATCATCTTTATGTGTTGGGTTTGGATGTTCATTTTGATGCTCAACAATAATTTGTGAAACTAAAACAATTAAAACGATTTTGATAAATTCACTTGGCTGAAAACTACCAATCAACGGCAATTGAAACCAGGAGATGGCACCATTGACTTCACTTGCGAAAGGAAGTGAAATTCCAACAAAGTTAAATAACATACGGGATAAAAACAAATAAATAAGACATAACATTAAAATCTTATAGGCTATATCCATATAAGAATATATTTTTTTATTTTGGAGAATTGTAAGAAAGAACATTGCGATGAAACCTACAACGAACCAAAATAATTGGCGCAATAAATATGAATATCCACTTCCGGATTTAATTAAATTGAAAGAATTATATAACGCAAAACAACTAGTTAAACCAAAAAGGATTAGAATTAGAATCAAACCAATATCAATTTGAATGGACTTGTTTTTCCATTGAATCGTTTGTTTCATTAGTAAAAACCTCCTTATTCAGTGTTTTTAATTATAACATATTTATTTTGAAATTTTGGTATAATAGTCATGTTAGGATGATGATTTATGGCAGAAAAAAAATATACACCAATGATGCAACATTATTTAAAAATGAAAGAAGAAAATCCAGATGCGATTTTATTTTATCGCTTAGGGGATTTTTATGAAATGTTCTTTGACGATGCAAAATTGGTATCCCAAGAATTAGATTTAGTGTTAACTGGAAGAAGCGCAGGCGTAGAAGAAAAAGTTCCGATGTGCGGTGTTCCTTTTCATGCAGCTAATTCATATATTTCTCGTTTAGTAAAAAAAGGATATAAAGTAGCAATTTGTGAACAATTAGAAGACCCTTCTAATGCGAAAGGATTAGTGGATCGAGGAATTGTAAAAATTGTTACACCAGGAACTTATATGGATTCAACTATGGATGCCAAAACTACAAACTACATGGCATCGTGTGATATTTCTAGTTTTGAAATAACAGTGGTTTATTGTGAATTAAGTACGGGTGAATTGAAATATCAAACTCTACAACGATCATTAGTTGCTTTACAAAAAGCACTGTTAGAACAAAATGTAAGTGAACTTGTTTGTCCGATGGCAATGGACAAAAAATGGATGAGTGCACTAGAAGAAATGGAAACAATACTTATTTCGAAACATAAAAAGTCAAGTGTTGATTCACAAGATCTACCGTTATTAAATGGAATTGAATCTGAGTCATTAAAAGAGGCATTTGCACTTTTAATGGCCTATTTAAAAGATACACAAAAACAACATATTGATCATTTCTTGCCGATTGAATCGATGGACAAAGATAAAGTGCTAGTTATGGATTATGAAACCAAGAATCATTTAGAATTGGTTTCAAGTCAATCAACAAATGCTAAGGCAGAAAGCTTATGGTCTTTTATGGATAAATGCCAAAGCGCAATGGGATCAAGACTATTAAAAAGATGGATTGAATATCCGTTAATTGATGCAAATAAAATAGCTAAAAGACAAGCTGCAATCAAAGATTTAAAAGAAAACTTCATGTTAAGAGAAAATCTAAAAGAACATTTAGTATATGTATATGATATGGAAAGACTTGCAAGTCGTATGGCTTATGGTAGTGCTAGTCCTAGAGATGTTTTACAACTTGTTGCTACACTAGAACATGCAAAACCTATATTAGATTTAGCTGTTTCTTTGAATTCATATCCAGAGTTTTCTCAAGTTCCAGATTGCCAGGGATTATATAATGAAATTAAAAATGCAATTATAGAAAATCCGCCACTAACACTAAAAGAAGGTGGTGTATTTAATGATGGTTACAATCAAGAATTGGATGAAGTAAGAAGAATTGCCAAAAAAGGGAAAGATTTTATTTTAGAACTTGAGGCTAAAGAACGCGAAAGAACGGGTGTAAAATCATTAAAAGTCGGATACAATCGTATTTTTGGCTATTTTATTGAAGTTCGTAATGGGAATTTATCAAATATCAAAGATGAATTTGGATATCATGCGAAACAAACACTTGCCAATGCAACAAGATTTGTTACACAAGAATTAAAAGAAAAAGAAGAACAAATTTTACATGCACAAGAAACAAAGGTGAAGTTAGAACAAAGTTTGTTTAATGATTTATTATTAAGAATAAAAAGAGATTTATTTGATCTTCATGCGTGTGCACAAGCATTGTCTACAATTGATGTACTAGTTTCTTTGGCAATCCTTGCTAGTGAAAAAGGATATGTATGTCCAGTTTTTCATCCTGGATACAATGTCAATGTAGTAGAAGGAAAACACCCGATATTAGATGATCGTATGAAGAAAAAAAGATATGTATCGAATGATTGGAAAATGTCAGAAGATGAACATGTTCAATTAATTACAGGGCCAAACATGGGTGGTAAATCAACTTATATGCGACAAAACGCTTTATTGGTGGTAATGGCACAAATGGGAAGTTTTATTCCTGCAAAAACAGCAGAATTACCTATTTTTGATCGCATTTTTACAAGAATTGGTGCTTCGGATGACATACTAACTGGAAAAAGTACATTTATGGTCGAGATGATGGAAGCAAATGCCGCTTTGTGTTATGCAACAAAACATTCTTTAATTTTGTTTGATGAAATTGGTCGAGGAACAGCAACATATGATGGTATGGCTCTTGCACAGGCAATGCTCGAATATATTGATGAAGCTATTGGTGCAAAAACATTATTTTCAACACACTACCATGAATTAACAGATTTAGAAAAAGAACATCCATCAATGCACAATGTTCATGTGGATGTTCGTGAAGAAAAAAATGAAATTGAATTTAGATACCGTATTATTGACGGAAAAGCAGATAAGTCGTATGGTATCAATGTTGCGCGTCTTGCGCATTTACCAAAAGTTGTTTTGGACAGAGCGGCACAACTTCTAACAAATTTTGAAAATCAAGATAATAATCAAAATTATCAACCAAGTTTATTTGTGATGGAACAAGTGCAACCAGAAAAATCCAAACTTTTACAACAATTACAAGAATTAGATATTGATTCAATGACACCAAGAGATGCTCTGGATTGTCTGTATGAATTAAAGAAACTAAGTGAAAAAATCGAATTATAAATATGAAAATCATATGAATGGAGGTGCAAAGTATGGCTAAGATTCATGTTTTGAGTGAACATTTAACAAATATGATTGCAGCTGGAGAAGTTGTTGAAAGACCAGCTGGAATTGTAAAGGAATGCGTTGAAAATAGTATTGATGCAGGTGCTACAGTCATAGAAGTTGAAGTCTTTCAAGGTGGTATTGAAAGAATTGTGATTACAGATGATGGTTGTGGAATGGATCATGAAGATGCACATTTAGCTTTTATGCGACATGCTACAAGTAAAATGCATTCTGAAGAAGAATTGTTCAATATTCAAACGATGGGATTTAGAGGAGAGGCATTACCAAGTATTGCTTCTGTTGCCCAAGTCGAATTACAAACGAGCAATGGTGAAGAAGGTACCTTATTAAGATATAACTATGGTAGTTTGGATGTGGATGAAAAATGTAATTGTCCTAGAGGAACAAAATTAGATGTTTCTGGATTGTTCATAAAAACACCGGCTCGATTCAAACATTTGAAAAGTACTTCATATGAATTTTCTGTCATTGCAGATTTAATGAATAAAATGGCATTATCACATCCGGATATTCGTTTTCAACTTTCTCATGATGGGCGAGTTGTATTTCAAACGAGTGGAAATGGAAATATTCAAGAAATTCTATATCAAATGTATGGGAAAGAAGTAGCACAGAATGCAATTCATTTTGAAGGAAGTAATGAAGATTTTCATATTCATGGATATGCGATTCAGCCAAAAATAAATCGTGCAACAAAATATTTTATGTTTTTAACTCTAAATACAAGATTGATTCGTAGTGTCGCAATCCAAAAAGCGATTCTAGATGCTTATAGTGATTATATGCCGCCAAATCGTTTTCCAATTGTAGTATTACAGATGGATTCAGATACACAATTGGTTGATGTAAACGTTCATCCAAATAAATGGGAAGTTCGTTTATCAAAACAAGGTGAAATGTTAGATTTGATCAAGAAAACGATTCAAGATGCATTAAATGCATCTCTAAAAACAGTTTCAGTAAGTAAACCAGAAAAGAAAAGTGTTATATTTGAACAGCCAGAAATACAATATTCATATCCTGTTAAGCCGCGTTTAAAAGAAGATAAAACGATTGAACAAAGTTTTCAAAACTATAAGCCAATTAAAGAAACAATAGTTGAGGAAAAAAGAATATATGAAGAAAAAAAGATTCCTGAAATAAAAATACAAGAAGAGCCTATTTCATATCCATTACCTAAAGTGGAAGAAACGAATGATAAGGGTCCTGAATTTTTTAAGCATTTGCAGGTTTTAGCCCAACTTCATGATTCCTATATATTATGTAGTAATGAAGAAGGATTAGTTATTGTGGATCAGCATGCTGCACAAGAAAGATATCATTATGAACAATTGAATGATAAACTATTGGTTCAATGTACAAATAAACAACCATTAATGGTTCCTATTCAATTGGATGTATCAAGTAATGTTTTAGCTCAATATATGACAATCAATGAAAAAACAGCATTTTTTGGGATTGAATTTGAACCATTTGGCACAGATCAATTGATTCTTCGTGAAATTCCACTATGGTTTCATGATGTGGACCAAAAACAATTCTTACAAGATTTATTAGATTATTTTGTGGAAAATCAAGACGTAGATATGGCAAAACTTAGAAAACATATGATTGCGACTATGGCTTGCCATAGTTCAATTCGTTTTAATCGACCATTATCTATGCAGGAAATGAAGCAGGTTATTTTAGATTTACAAAAGTGTAAACAACCATATCACTGTCCCCATGGAAGACCTACAGTCATTGTGATGAGTGATGGTGAGTTGAGAAAGGAATTTGAACGTGGATAGACAAAAAGTTTTAGCAATTGTAGGACCAACCGGAATTGGAAAAACAAGCCTTTCTGTATGGTTGGCAAAACAATTGAATGGAGAAATAATATCTTGCGATAGTATGCAAGTATATAAAAAAATGGATGTTGGTACAGCAAAAGTTACTAAAGAAGAAATGCAGGGTATTCATCACGAATTGATTGATGTCCAAAATTATGATGAACCTTATAACGTAAAAGTTTTTCAAGAAAAATGTCGTACAGCTATCGAAGATGTTGTAAAAAGAGGAAAGTTTCCTATTTTATGCGGTGGAACAGGACTTTATTTAAAGGCAGCGTTATATGACTATGAATTTCAAGAAGAACAAGAAGATACAGCTTATACAACCTATTTAAATTCTAAAACAAATGAAGAATTGGTTGTGATGTTAGAAGAAAAAGATGCAAAAGCTCTAGAAAAAATTCATCCTAACAATCGTAAACGTTTGATTCGTGCTCTACAAATTTGTCATAGTGGTACTTCAAAATCAGAACAAGAAGACAAACAACAACATATTCCATTGTATGATGTATACTTTTTAGGTTTAGATGTGAATCGAGAAATTTTGCATGATCGAATCAATAAAAGAGTGGATATTATGTTTGAAAATGGTTTGGTCAAAGAAGTAGAAGAACTATTCTCAAATCCAAAAACATGGGAATATACAAGTTTTCAAGGTATTGGATATAAAGAATTTAAAGATTATTTCTTAAAAGAAAAAAGTATAGAGGAAGTAAAAACAGCTATAAAAACACATTCTAGACAATATGCGAAAAGACAATATACATGGTTTAAAAATCAAATGCCCGTACATTGGTTTGAAGCTAAAAATAGGGATGAAATATATAAGGCAGTAAAGGAATGGTTGGTTGATGAAGACAAATGAAAGAAGTGAATTGTTACTTGGAAAAAAGGCTCTAGAAACACTAAATGATAAGACAGTCCTTGTTGTTGGTGTGGGTGGAGTTGGATCTTTTTGTGTAGAAGCCTTAGCAAGAACTGGGGTAGGTCATTTAATTCTAATAGATAAAGATTGTGTGGAACCAAGCAATATTAATCGTCAATTGGTTGCGACTTTAGATACAGTAGATCAAATTAAAGTCAATGTATTGAAAGAAAGAATTCGTACACTAAATCCAAATTGTATTGTGGATACATTTGCATTTTTCTATGATCAAACAAAAGATGATACGATTTTTTCGCAACCTATTGATTTTGTGATAGACTGCATTGATTCCATTCAAAGTAAAAAGGATTTAATGCAAGCCTGTATAGATCGAAATATACCATTCTTATCAAGTATGGGAATGGCTAGGCGCAAAGATCCTACAAAACTTGTTGTTACAGAAATAGAAAAGACAAGTTATGATCCAATGGCTAAACAAATTCGTCAATGGAAACGAAAAAATCGTATTCGAAATAAAATATGGGTTGTAGCATCTACAGAAATTCCTATACCAGTAGAATCAGGGCAACCATTACCAAGTGCAATTTTTGTGCCTGCAAGTGCAGGACTACTTCTTGCGAGTACCTGTGTAGAAAGATTGATTGAAGTATAAAACGAAAGGAAGAGTATATGAAGGACGTATTTATTGTAAATCCTAAATCTGGAAAGAACAGTCAATATGAATTGATTAAGGAAATTAAAGAACATTTTCAAGGAAAAAGAATCATTATCGAAAAAACCAAAGGTCCTGAACATGCGACATTTATCGCAAAAAAATATGCTCTATCCAATGAACCTGTACATTTATTTGTTTGTGGTGGAGATGGAACTTTGCATGAAGTTATCAATGGGTGTGCAGAAAAAGAAAATGTGATTATTTCTGTGATTCCAATCGGAACAGGAAATGATTTTGTGAAATATTTTGAAGATTTAAAAAGAGAAGACTTTTTAAATTTGGCAAACTATTCGGAACCAGAATATATAGATTGTGACTTAATAAAAGTAAATGGAGAATACTCAATAAATACCGTTTCCTTTGGTTTTGATGTTGAAGTCGCAAAACAAGTAAATGAACTAAAGAAAAAAATGCCTACAGAAGGTATTATTCCATACGCATTATCCGCTTTGATTAGTTTGAGAAAACCAATATGTAAAGAATATCAAATTCAGGTCGATACAAAAAAATTACCGAAAGATAAATATGGATTTTTAGTATTTGCGAATGGAAAATACTATGGTGGAGGCTTTAAACCATGTCCAGATGCCAATATTGATGACGGATGGATGGATGTTTGCTTGATTTCAAATGTGAAAAGACATCAAATCATAAAATTGGCAAAAAAATACCAAGAAGGAAATCACCTTCAATACACAAATCTAGTCTCTATGTATCAGGCAAAAACAGTTCATTTAGATACGGAAAATGAGCTTATTTATGCAAATCTAGATGGAGAAGTCAAAGGGTTTAAAAATCCAACAATCGAAATTGTAGAGAAGGCAATTCGACTTGCCCTTCCTAGAATATCGTGAGTATGATACAATATTCAAAAATATAGGGAGTGTGAAAAATGGATTCGGATTTATGGATACAAATCCTAGAGTTAGTAGTTTTATTAGCATTATCAGGCTTTTTTTCTTCAGCTGAAACGGCAATGGTTTCAGTCAGTAAAATTCGTTTGAGAACATTAGAAGAAGAAGGAAATAAAAAGGCTGCATTAGCCTTAAAAATATTGGAAAATCAATCAAAAATGTTGAGTGCAATATTAATTGGAAACAATTTAGTCAACACATCAGCGGCAAGTATTGCTTCTGTGATTGCGTATTCTTTTGGTGGAGCTGCTGTAAGTATCGCAACATTTATTATTACTTTTTTAATTTTAGTGTTTGGAGAAATCACACCAAAAACATGGGCTACGATCAATGCGGATAAACTTGCGCTTGCGTATGCACCAATCATTTTACTTTTGATGAAAGTTTTAACACCAGTTATCTGGTTTGTGAATTTATTTAGTTCAGGCATACTAAAATTAATGGGAATACAAAATTCAAATAAAAATATATCAATGACTGAAAGTGAATTGCGTACAATTGTAGATGTTTCACATGAAGAAGGTGTCATTGAAGAAGATGAAAAAGATATGATCAACAAAGTGTTTGATTTAGGGGATGCCAAGGCAAAAGATGTAATGGTTCCTCGTGTTCATGTTGTGATGGCAGAAATCGACAGTACATATAAAGATTTATTGGAGATATTTAGAGAAGAAAAATTCACGCGTATTCCAATTTATCAAGATAAGATTGATAATATTGTCGGTGTTGTAAATATGAAAGACTTGTTGATGTATGATGATTTCTCACATTTTGATATGCAAAAGATTTTACGTAAACCTAAATTTACGTATGAAAATAAAAAAGTATCTGAATTATTGATTGAAATGAAACAATCCACATTTAACCTTGCGATAGTCATGGATGAATATGGAGAATTCTCAGGTATCGTTACGTTAGAAGACATTATTGAAGAAATTGTTGGAGATGTACAAGATGAATACGATGCACATGAAGAAGAAAATATTATTAAATTAAATAATCAAACATATGATGTCAAAGGCTATTTAAGTTTACATGATTTAAACGATTATTTAGATTTAGATTTAGATAGTGAGGACTTTGATTCAGTTGGAGGACTTGTCATTGATGCACTTGGTCGTTTACCACAGACAAATGATGAAACGACTTTACCAAATGGAATCCGTATTAAAGTCTTAAAGGTAGAAAAAAACCGTATAGAATCAGTTAGACTGATTTTGCCAGAAACACAAAATGAAAAGGATGCATAGCACATCCTTTTTTCTATATTATTCAAAAATTGCATGTCCAATACGAACTGTATTGGATCCATGTTTTACAGCTAACTTGTAATCTTGAGACATTCCCATAGATAAAGTATCTATTTCAGGATATTGTTCTTTTAATTCTAAATATAAAGTATGCATTTGTTCAAACTCAGATTCTACTAATTCTTGATTGTCTGTTTTTGAAGCAACACACATTATGCCTTTGATTAGAATATGTTTAAATTCTTGTAGTTGAGAAATAAAGTTTTTCGCATCCTTAAAAGGATATCCCGTTTTATTTGGATCTTCCGAAATTTTTAGTTCTACTAATACCTTTTGAATGATGCCATGTTTGTTGGCTTGTTTTTCAATTTCTTCAGCAAGTTTCAATGAATCCAAGCTTTCAATCACATCAACCTTTCCAACAATATGCTTTACTTTATTTGTCTGTAGATGCCCAATAATGTGCCAAGTATATTTTGGATTATACTTATCTATAAATTCCTGTACACGATTTTCTCCAAAAGTAGTTAGCCCCATTTTTGCGACTTCATCAATTTCTTCCTTTGTACGTGTTTTAGATACAGCCACTACATTAAAATCCTGTGCTTTTAGTTCTTCAATCAATTCTTTATTCATATTAAAACAGTCCTTTCAATACAAATTTAATTATAGACGAAGAAAAAAAAGAAGCAATACGTTGCTTCTAGTTAAATAGTTTTCCAAAAATCCAACGAACGAATGGTCCGCAATAACAAATCTGCCAAAAGAAAGCCATTGGGAAATTAAATAAAATAGTCATAAACCAAACTGAAATAATTTGGATACCTGGAGTTTTAAATAGAATGGTCGCAATTAAACTCATGATTGGACACATAATACAAATAATGTAGAAAGAAATCGCAAGTGTGATAAAGAAAGGTCGATCATTTGGTGTTACAACTTTAAAGGCAAAGTAATGAGCAAGTTTATCAACAAAGAAATATTCTAAAATAAAAGCAACCGGCCACATGATAACCAATTCATGAAAGGCTAACAAAAAGACTTGATTGGACATACCACCCATATTAAGTGCGATGTTGTAACAAATCATGGCATAAACCATTAAAAAAGACATGAATAAAGTGAATACAATATTCTCGAATTTAGTTTTTGGCATATATTTTCTCCTCCTAAATGACTTTTTGTGTTGTTCAATCAAAGACGTTTCCAATATGTACCAAAAAGCGAACGCTAGTAATGATACCACAATTTTTTGGTTTTTGTAATAAAAAATCAGTAAGAATCACTCTTACTGATAAATAGGGAAAGTCAATATAATAGTAAATAAATCATTTGTTTCGTCTTGATAGAAAGTTCCATGATGGATTTCTATCATTTTTTTGACACTCTTTAAACCAATTCCATTACTTTCGACTTTATCCAAATGATGATTGATTGAATTCGTAAAACTCATTTTTAATTGATCTACTTCAATCGTTGTTTGAATCACGATATCTTTCCAAGGATCACAATACTTTTGAATATTTGAAAACACATTATTTAATATTCTTTGAATCATCGCAAAATTCGCATCCATAGATAGAGAAGTTTGTAGAGGCTCATATAAAATGTGTAGATCCATTTCTCTTAAATACTGAATATGATCTACCAATGTATTGATGACTCTTTGAATGGGAATATTCGATAAATCCGAATTGTATTCTGTAGAAAAGACAAGAGAATACTCAAACATTTTATTGGAAAGATATGTGATTTCTTCAACTTTAGCTAGACACTTTTGAAGATATTGATCACGAAATTCAATATCATCCCTTTTTAAATTCATGATTTCAAGGTATCCCTTTAATGTTGTTAGTGGAGTCCTTAAATCATGGGATAAAGAAGAAATTAATTCTTTATTCGCAACGCGCGCCTGTTGTTCATTGTCCATCGTTTGTAGAAAGGCAATGCGCATTTGATTCAAATCCTGGGCTAAACGCCCAATCTCATCTCTATCACTTACTTTGATTTCGTGATTCCATTCACCGATTGCTAAAGTAAACACATCTTCCTGTAAACTTTGAATGGAATGAATTCGTTTACGGATAAAGCTTTGTAGGATAATCAAATAGAAAGAGAAAGAAATCAAAAGCGAAAGAATAATATAAGGAATTTGGAATGGAATCATTGGGAATGAAGTGATATATAAATAAATAGATTGGTTTTTAAAATGTATTGGATAATCATAATACAATGGTGCTTCTAAGACATCCAAATCATCAAAACTATACAACAACAATAAATTATTGCTGCTTAATGGAGATTTGTCCGTAAAATAGATTCCATCTTGATCATATAAATCTACATACGCATGATTGAGTGCATTTTCTTTTAATATATGATTGATGGCTTTTTTATTTTCTTTTGTTAAATCAAAATTTTGAAGTTGCTTTTCTAATTTTTTAACATAAGAAGAATAATCTTCTGATTGATAAAAAGTATCCATTAAAAACTCAAAGACCACACTGCGATTTAAATATAGAAATGAAAAAGAAGTTAAGACTAACAATGTTGCACAAAGAAAAGAGAACATCATACGACTGGATAAGGAATAGAAGACGTTTTTCTTTGATTGGAGTGGTTTAAGATTTTTTAAAAGTAAATAAAAAAGAATTGTGATAATAAGACTTAAAATACAATCAAAAATACGATAAGAAGCATAATAATTTGTGAAAGATGGATACCATTCAATACAACTCGTTTTATTTGAACTCTTTATAAAAACACTATACTTTTGTGCATTTTTTAAAGGAGCACGACCACAAAACGCAAGTACAGAATCAATGATCTTATCATCTGGTTTATTTGATTTTGTCTTATATAAAATGACTTGGTAGCTTCCCTTATTTAATAATTGATTTAAATCTTTACGAATTTGAGTGTGGTTCATAAAATCCACTTGTTCTTGTTCATCCAAATAAGCCTTCGCCTCTTTGATTCTTTCTTTAGACAAAGTATCCGAATAATTAAAATGTGTATTCAAATAATCGTATACGACAAATCTTTGCGAATATATTACGAAAAAGCTCAATAAAAAAACAAGAAGAGAAAGATATAGTCTCGTTATTTTTTTATTCAAAACGATACCCCTTTCCCCAAATTGTTTTTATATATACTGGATTGGCGGGATCCTTCTCGATTTTCTTTCTAAGATTACGAATATGAACCATGATCGTATTGTTTGCCGAATAATAATAAGGTTCATTCCAAGCCTTTTCATACAATTGTTCAGCTGAAAAAATCTGTTTAGGATTTTTCATTAACGTACTCAAAATATTAAATTCAATATCCGTTAATTCAACTTCTTTTCCGTTGACTTCTGCATTTTGTTGGGCATAACGCAAAGTAAGACCATCCATACTTAAATCCTTTTCTGTATCAAGTAATGTTTCTTCTTTTTTACCCTTATAGACTTGATAACGACGAAGTAAAGCTTTAACTCTTGCTGTTAATTCACTATACGAAAAAGGCTTTGCCAAATAGTCATCGGCACCACTTGAAAAACCAAGCGTCTTATCCGAATCTAATCCTTTGGCTGTTAAAAATAAGATAGGGACATTGCTTGTTTCACGAAGCTTTAGACAAGTCTGGTAACCATTCATATTCGGCATCATAATATCAAGAACAATCAAATCGATGGAAGAATTAAATAATTGAAGGACCTCATTTCCATCTTTAGCTTCAATCACTTCATAGCCTTCGCCAGTTAATAAAATTCTTAATATTTCACGGATTTCTGCATTATCATCCGCCACTAAAATACGTGTCTGCATGTTCACATCCCCTTTCTTTTATTCTATTTTACCCCATTTACTATAGGGTTTCCAATTTTCATAAGGCAACATATGATGTAAATGATCCATCACTTTCGATTGCGAAGAATACAATTGAATGATATCTAATTTCTTAACATAATTTTTCTTTGATAATTTCTTTTCATTCTTTAATTCAGCCTTGTTTTTCTTTGATGTATACTTACCAAAATATATAAGCTGATCCATCCTATCTTCTTTTTTCAAAATCATAGTAACATACTTAGATACCTTTTTATGATGGATATGACCATATTCACCATCTGGATTATGCGTTACAATTTTATCCCAATCTTTGGAATCAATTTCTTTTTTGATTGCTCTTTGGATATCCTTTTTACAAGACTTCCAGTTATCACGCTTACCCTTTGTCTTATCTGGGAAAGATAAAATAATTCCTTTGGAATGTGTTTTTTTCATGACATTCATAAATTCTTTTTTTCGCTTTTTATTGTTTCCATTCGTAATACATAAAACCGTGTAATTTCCATTGATTAAATGAGAACCACCCCAAATCGTTTCATCATCCGGATGGGCCACAATCATTAAAGATTCAGGCTCTTTGGCATGAATTACAGATGTATTTAGACAAAGCATCAAACTTAAGATGCATAATAATAGTTTCTTCATTTTGATCACCGATAAGATTTTATCAAACATTTCTTAACACTCTACTTATATATTTCTTAAATCTTCTTAATATATTTAGGAAAGTTTAATATTTCCTTTTGTCGATACTTAAGATTTATTTTGTATAGTAAAACCATGAAAAAAAGAGATAAGTTTTACATTACAATACTATTTATATTACCCATTCTATTTGTACTTTGTGTATCCACATATTCAATATATGGATCGAAGTTAGACTGGTTGTCCCAACATGTTTCCTTAGCGGATTATTTTAGGCAGAATTTTTATGCGACACACCAAATTATTCCAGATACATTTGCCCATCTGCAAGGACAAACCAATGCCATTAGCTTTTCATATTATGGATTATTAAGGCCAGACGTGTTGATTTCATATGTATTTCCAAATATTCCAACTCGTTTCTTTATTATAGGTTATGCAACATTTCTATGGGCATCTACAGGCGGACTTTGTTATTGTTGGCTAAGAAATAAAGGATACAAAGATTCGATTAGTTTCTTTTCAAGCATATGCTGCATATGCGCCAATTGCTTCTTTCAGTCCCACCAACAAATCATGTTTATAGAAATTCTTCCCTTTTTATTTCTTTCATTCATTCTAATCGATAAAAATAAAAGACAATGGCTCAGCCTATGTATCTGTATGGCACTTTTCCATAATTATTTCTATACGCCAGGTATGATATTGATTCTGCTTTTATATGATTATGATCAAAACCATACGATAAAAGATATTCTGATTCCGATTCTTATTGGTATGGGTATGGCTACGATTTTATGGCTTCCAACGGGATATTTGATTTTAAACAATCATAAATCTGTTGTACAAACCAACCTATTCGATTTATTAATTCCAAACTTTACTCTAAAAGGACTTGTCTATGATAGCTATGGATGTGGATTGACTGTGATTAGTTGGATTGCCCTATTTCAAGGAATTCAATTTGAAAGGACAAGGAAACTATCGATTCTGTTGATTTTAATGTTTGTTTTCCCAATATTCTCTTATATATTGAATGGAACTTTATATGCACGCACAAAAATATTGGTGCTATGTTTACCACTCATTCTTATGATTCTTGCCCATTGGCTACAGGAAAGAAAGTTGAATAAAGGTTTACTTGTTTTAGCTAGTTTATTTCTTTGCACCAAAACAATGCTTCTAGGATTATTAATTTCACTTGTATTTATTGGCTATTACTTTATGGATAAAAAAGAATGTTTAATGATATATGCCCTTGTACCTATGATTGTTTTTACAGGATTAAATTACAATCAGTGCTTAGATTCAAAACTATATAATTCAATATATTCTAAGGATAAACAAAAATTGATACAAAGAAACGATTTGAATCAACGAACAGCTGATTTAGATCAGGTCGGATATAGTGTGAATCACATATATGATTTAAAAGAAATGAAGGCATCAAGTTATACGTCAACAAGTAATTCTTTATATAACACTTTTGTGTATGACATTATAAAGAGTCCTGTATCGCAATCCAATCGAACGATTATAACGGATAGTGAGAATTATTTATATTTGAGTATGATGTCTGTTCAAAATGTACTCAGTAAAGACTCTAATTTATATGGATATAAAGAAGTAGATAGTAAAGGAAAATATAAATTATTAAAGAATAAAAATGTATTTCCAATGGTCTATGTCACAAGTGATACGATAAGTGAATCTAGGTTTGATAAACTCTTTTATCCATATAATTTGGATACCATCTATAATCGTACGATTGTGAATGGTGAAACAAGTAATGAGTATGCCTCAAAGATGAAACTTATAAAGAATTTAGATCAATCGATTGTGATTCAGAACAAAAAGAAAACGAAAAAAACGATACCCATTGATTTTGATACAAAAAATAAGATGGTTTGTATTGATTTTGATGTAAAGAATTATACAGAGAAAAAAGTTTTTATATCTATAAACGGAATGAAGAATACATTATCAAAAAAACATTCTGTGTATCCAAATGGGAATAAACATTTTACGTATATTCTTTCTAAAAAAGAATTAAAACAATTTGATGTTACTTTATCCAAAGGAAAATATAAGATATCCAATGTTCGTGTTTATACATGTGATATGGATGTGTTTGACCGAGTTGTAACGAAAGTAAAACCATTAAAGACAACTTCTATATTTAAGGGGAAAGTAACAACATCTAAAGATGGTTATTTAGTAACTTCATATCCTTATGAAAAGGGATATGAAATATATATAGATGGAAAAAAACAGAATGTTGAAATTGTGAATAAGGCTTTTGTGGGATGCAAAATCAAAAAAGGAAACCATACAATTACAATTCAATTTCATGCGCCATTTAAGAATGCAGGACTTGGTATAAGTGTTCTTTCAATTATGATAGGAGGATTTTGGATATGGAAAAAGTCAAAGAATTTATAAGCTATGGAATCGTAGGAGTTATGACAACTCTTGTGAATTATATTGTTTATTTTATTTGTTTAAAAATAGGAATCCATTGGCTAATTAGTAATAGTTTAGCTTGGATGGTAGCCGTTATTTTTGCGTATTTTTCAAACCGTAAAGTTGTATTTCATTCAAGTAATGATATGAAAAAAGAGTGTATCGAGTTTTTTGGGCTACGATTTATGACATTACTTGTTGAAAACCTACTATTGGCTATTTGTATTGATGGCTTACATATTTCAAATTTATTATCTAAGATTTTAGTCAGTGTGATTACTGTTTTGGCCAATTATTTCTTGTGTAAATCTCATATATTTTCTAAGAAGGAGGAAATGTTGTATGAACAAAATTAGTGTTGTCGTTCCTTGTTTTAATGAAGAAGAAGTTCTTTCCATGTTTTATAAAAAGACAAGTGAAGTATTAAATGAAATAGATGGAATCACCTATGAATTGTTGTTTGTGGATGATGGATCCAAGGACCACACAAAAGATATATTAAGAGCTTTGAGTTTAAAGGATGATCATTGTGAATTTATTTCTTTTTCAAGAAATTTTGGTAAAGAAGCTGCCATGTTTGCAGGATTAAAGAAATCAAGTGGCGATTATGTTGTGATCATGGATGCCGATTTGCAGCATCCTCCTGTCTTATTAAAAGAAATGTATAAGGCGGTTAGTGAAGAAGGCTATGATTGTTGTGCAGGAAAAAGAGTGGACCGTACGGGTGAAGGTAAGATTCGTAATTTCTTATCACATACCTTTTATAAAGTGATGCAGAAGATGTGCAAAATGGATATGAGTGATGGTTGTGGCGATTTTCGGATGATGTCAAGACAAATGGTGGATGCGATTTTAGAATTGAAAGAATACAATCGCTATATGAAAGGATTATTTTCTTTTGTGGGTTTTGATACAAAATGGATTGAATTCCATAATGTACAAAGAGTTGCCGGAGAATCAAAATGGAACTTTTCAAAATTGTTTGCCTATGCTCTTGAAGGAATGTTTTCCTTTTCTACAGCACCAATCGTGTGGATTGGTAATATTGGAACAGCTATTATGATTTCATCGATTATAATGGCTATATTTGGACTATTAGTACATGTCACATCCATGTTTCATTTAGTATGTTTGATTTTGTTTTTAAGTGGGCTTCAAATGTTGTTTGTGGCCATTTTAGGTCAATATACGACAAAAGATTATATGGAAAGTAAACAAAGACCAATCTATATAGTAAAAGAAACTAGCCGAAATTTAAGCTAGTCTTTTAATGTGATTTCAATCACTGTGTCAATTGGATCTGGACACTGGTGTGAATTGGAATCAATATGGATAAATGTATAGTCAGGAAAACTTTCTGCGTTCCAAGGTGTTTGAATTTTGATTTGAGAATGATCAGACAATCTTTTTATGTCTTGGATTTTTTCTTTCCGAATTTTAACAGGTATATCAAAAATACTCTCATCTAAAATATGTGCATAAATTTTATTTTCCTTTTGTGTGTATCTTCCCCATTCTGGTTTTTCTAATTCACACTTTGTACACCCATAAATAGAAGCTTCATTTAGTTTCATCCATTCACTAATTTTATTTAATACATGGATAGATTCTTTAGGAAATTGACCTCTAGCATCCGGCCCTACATTTAAAATCATGTTTCCACCCTTGGATACACATTCTACTAAAGTACGGATGATTAGCTTAGCGGACTTATAGTTCGTGTCCTTGGCACAATATCCCCAATGTTCATTCATAGTGATGCAAGCTTCCCAGGGTACAGGTAAACCTTGTGGAGGAATCATTTGTTCGGGTGAGGTAAAATCACCGGCGGTAAAACTAGGATGTGCATCCATAATGGTTCCAGGATGTACACCATCTCCTTCTAAACGATTGTCGATGATCATGTCTGGCTGGTAGGTCCTTGCCATTGTTACGATTTTGTGGGCATCCCATACATCTTTTGTCATGTTGTCATAAGAAAAGTCAAACCACATGATATCCAATTTTCCATAGTTTGTAAGTAATTCCTTGATTTGAGTATGCATATAATTCAAATAGTTTGAAAAACAAATCGGTTTATCATATTTTACATTGTTTCTTTCTGGATGATGTCGATCTTTATAGTGAGGATAGTCCGGATGATGCCAATCAAGTAGGGAATAATATAGACCGACTTTTAATCCTTCTTCTCTAAACGCATCTAAAAATTCTCTGACATAATCTCTATTTGTCTTCCAATCTGTAGTCTTTGTATCAAACATACAATATCCATCGTGGTGTTTGGCAGTCATTACGGCATATTTCATACCGGCTTTTTTGGCAAGTTTAGCCCATTGGTGTGGATTAAATAGATCTGGATCAAATTCATTCGCGAAAGGAATATAGTCTTCTTCTTTCATTTCTTCGTTGCTTCTGACCCATTCACCTCGTGCTGGAATGGAATAGATTCCCTAATGGATAAAAAGTCCGAATCTAGATTTTTGAAACTCTGTAATATTCATAAGATCTCCTTTAGAAAAGTGGTTCTTGTAGCTGCTTTCTTTGAAGTGCAATGCCTGGTTTGGATAAGATTTCCTGGGTTCTAGAAATATCTTTTAACCAAGGATCTATATCTTCTTTTTCAAGTATGACTGGCATTCTAGAATGCACAGGTTTTACATGTGCATTGGCATTCGTGGTAACAATGACAAGGTGATTATCAATAAGAATTCCTGCAAAATAGAGAATGTGATCGCAATAAAATTCCACTTTATTTTTACCTAAATCCCATTCGTAGAAACTTCCTGCAGGCACAATACAATGCATGGAATCTTTAAATAAAGGCTTTTCTAAGAGCGTTTCTTGTCTAGCATTTAAGATTAAATTGTTGGTTTTATACCCAAATGGCACCATTTTCTTTTGGTTTCGTGTTAATACAAGGCATTTATCAGTTGGATGAATGTCTTTTTCTTCTAAACCAAAGGATTTGGCTACTTTAGGTGTATATCGAAAGCTTGTACACATACTAGAAGTATATCATAAGAAAGAGGTTGTAAGAAATTGTGAAAAACAGATAAAAAAGGGCGTATTAATGATCAATACATCTCGTGGAGAGATTATTGATACAAATGCGTTGATTGAAGGTATTGAAAATGAGCAGGAAGTTATTCATATTGACCATAACTATAATGCCATCAAGAATCGAGACTTATTGATATTAAAGGCTTATCCTAATGTGATCGTAACACCGCATGCAGCCTTCTACACGGATTAAGTATCTTATGATATGGTGCATTGTTCTTTGGAAAGTCTAAAAGAATGAATCAATAATCAAGAATGTAGATATCAATTAAACTAAGGATAAGAGAAATCTTGTTCTTTTTTTCTTCAACAGCGAATATAGATTTATGCTTTATATAAAGTGAATATGAAAAATATAATGTTGTATGTGTATATTTAATGTCTATTTCACATTGGCACTGTGATTTAGCTTCTTATTGAATTAATCAAAAAGAAATGAATAAACAATATAAAAACTACCTACGCCAATTCTCACAAAGTTTGTAGGTAGTTTTTACTACAAAATTCTCCAGAACTTACATATTTGTATGTTCTTTTTTGTATCCTTATCTTAGCATGAAAGAAAAGATTAAACAATTTTTTAATCGCTATTGGCGTAATTTATTCTTGAGGAACGCTTTAAGTTAGAGTATACTAACTGTAAAGTTAGATATAACTAACGGGAGAATGATTATGGTGCGCCAGTTCGGTGCAGTTGATTTAGTTAGGTGAAACTCCTAACCTGGTAACTCTTGGAGCAAAGAGGCCAGTATCTAGTCCTTGGGCATTGTATCGTGAGGTACAGTGTTAAGCGTAGGAAGGAAAGACTTAGAGCCCTAAAGCGAAAGCCTGAAGCAATCTAGCGTCGTTAGGCCTGACAAAGTGGTGGGTGATGCTCTCATAAAAGCCGCAACCAACATAGGTTGAATCGTTATGCCAGATTCAATCGGACACCACCGGCGTTCTAATGCAGGGCGAGAAGTCAAGGTATCAGCTGCATACCTGGGAGGTCTTGCAGTTTCCGATAAACACGGTACTGTTGTTACAAGTACTAATACTACAAGAACAACGGGAAGAACTGCAAGAAGTCCGATGAAGTCATAATGTGCGCCAAGAAAACATTAAGTTGTTTCACTCAATGTTCTATGAACATTGTTTGTAAGGTGCTTGTTTATAGCGATAAGAGTATCGCATGGCAAAGTCTAACCAACAGCCATTACCAAGTCCTTGAAGTCGAAATCGTGAGACTAGATTTAAGCGTAGGACAGGGAGTTGTGAAAATCGAAATTGAAAATGAAGTTTAACAAGTTTCGAAAAGTCATCACCCATAAAACAATGGGATAAAATTCTAGTGCCGATTCTGTATTATGAGACGTAGGCAGCACTTATAATCCGCATTGGTGAGGATTATTAAGACTAGGCGGAATATTGAACTCGATGAGCACAACAATAATAAATAAGTACAACTTGGGAGGCCTTGATAGTCCGATAAATGTCGTATGATTAACAATATCTAGCACATAGAGGAAATCAAATGACTATCAAGGAGTCAGAGCCATTGATAGTAGCTAAGAAGTTGTTGATAAAACAATGGAGCCAAGCGATGGCGGTATATAGTGTTTGATATAGACTATTATCTTACACACGAAGAGGTGAATCTAATGAATAATAATATATCAAATATAGGTACGTTTGTATCAGAACATCCGGAAAAGAAAGTTCAAAATCTAGCAAGATATCTTAGTGAAGATAATCTCAAGAGAGCATTCTTTAAACTTAATAAAAGAAAAGCTATAGGAATAGATGGTGTCACTGCCAATGATTATATGCGCGATCTAGATGCCAATATACATAATCTTTATGAAAGATTGGTCCATATGACATACAAACCATTGCCTTCTAGAAGAGTGTATATACCTAAACCAGGGTCAAATAAGAAAAGACCTTTAGGTATTCCTTGTCTTGAAGATAAAATAGTTCAACATGTGATGGCCGAAATATTAAATGAAATTTATGAACAAATGTTCATTAATGAATCGTATGGGTTTAGGCCTAAACGTAACTGTCATCAAGCAGTTACTTACCTTAGAAATATGATTGTAACAAGGAAGGTGAACTACATAGTTGATGCTGATATCAAAGGATTCTTTGATAATATTGACCATGAGTGGATGATAAAATTTCTTGAGTATAGAATCGATGATAGAAGGTTTATTGAACTGATTAATCGATTTCTCAAAAGTGGCATCATAGAAAATGAGATGTACTATGAGACCGATAAAGGAACGCCACAAGGAGGTATAATTTCTCCGATTTTGGCAAATATATATTTACACTTTGTACAAGACTTATGGGTAGAAAAGATTGTAAAACCTAAATCAAGAGGTGAAGTATATTATGTTCGCTATGCAGATGATAGTCAAATATGCTTTCAATATAAAGATGACGCTGAGAGATATTATTATAGCTTGATATCTAGGCTTAATAAATTTGGACTAGAAGTAGCAGAAAATAAAACAAGAATCATTGCATTCGGTAGATTTACTAAAAGTGATATGGAAAAGAAAGGTATCAAAGGAAAACCTAATACATTCAGTTTTCTTGGCTTCACGTTCTATTTATCCCAAACCAAGTTTACACATAAATTTACTGTAAAATTAAAGACGGATGGAAAGAAACTAAGTGCTAAAATGCGTAAAGCATCGGTGTGGTTAAAACACATTAGACATCATAAAGTCAAAGAGATTATCTGTACCATAAATAGGTCTTTAAGAGGGCACTATCAATATTATGGTGTATCTGATAACTATAAATGTTTATATAGATTTCGTTGGCATATTATAAGAATGTTGTTTAAAGTTTTACGTAGTAGAGGCAATAGGCGAAGATTAACATGGGACACTTATTTAAACAAAATATTAAAAGAGAATCCAATTGTTAATCCGCGAATTTATATTAAGCTATACTCTGATACAGCATATTGAATATGTACTGGGAGCCGTATGCGGGAAAACCGCACGTACGGTTCTGCGAGGGTTTGTATCAGTAATGGTACATTCTACTTTCTGTAGCTATGAAGTGTATGAAAGTACATGGAGCGAAGGACCGAAACACAGTTACGTTTCTTGAAGGGCAACATGTTGAAAACACTGGAGGTTACAAAGACATGGGAACAAAACGACAAGATATAAGAACATTGTCAAAAAGACATCCTAAACTGGAAACGTTAATGTATCGAGTAGACAAGGAGTCTTTAATAAGACAACATCGTCTACAAAAGAAAAACAAAGCTCCAGGAATAGACATGGTAACCAAGGAAGTGTATCAGGAGAATCTGAATGAAAATATAGATGACTTGATGCAAAGACTAAAGAGTTTTAACTATAAGCCACAACCCGTAAGACGAGTTGAAATCGACAAGGGAAATGGTAAGAAAAGACCTCTAGGGATACCTGTCTATGAAGACAGGCTCTTTCAAGGAGCCATGGCAGATATACTTAGTGATGTATATGAACCTAGATTTCTAGACTGTTCATATGGATTCAGACCAAAACGAAGCACTCATGATGCGATTAAAGTAATCAATGATACCATTATGTATAAGAAAGTTAACTATATACTGGATTGTGACATTAAAGGCTTCTTTGATAATGTGAACCATGAGTGGCTCATGAAATTTCTTCGAAATGATATCGCAGACCCGAACTACCTGAGATATATAGCGAGAATGCTCAAATCAGGAGTCATGATAGAAGGAAAATATGAGGATACAAGTGTAGGAACACCCCAAGGCGGACTGATTAGTCCAATACTTGCCAATGTGCACTTACATTATGTATTGGATTTATGGTTTGAAAAGTGTATCAAGAAACAATTATATGGAGAAGCTTACCTCGTAAGATTTGCCGACGATTTCTTGATAATGTTTCAATATGAAAGAGATGCACAAAGAGTATATGAAGCCATTACTAAAAGAATGGAACTTTTTGGATTGGAACTATCCAAAGAAAAGACACGTATACTTCCATTTGGAAGATATAGTGGTTCAAGAGAAACTTTTGATTTTCTAGGCTTTACACATTTCAACAGTAAGACAAGAAAAGGCTACTACACTGTGGGACATAAGATAAGTCGCAAAAAGAAGAAGCAATTTAAGTCTAATCTGAAGAAATGGGTCAAAAAGAATAGAGATAAACAATTTGATGAATTCATGAAGAAATTGAACAAGAAGTTAACGGGTAGTTTTAACTACTATAGTTTGAGTGGAATGATACGAGAGGTAAGAAACCTATGGAATCATGCTCAATATGTAACTTTTAAATGGCTAAACCGAAGGAGTCAAAGAAGAAGTTTCAAGTTGGAAAGGTTCTATGAAATATGGAATGACCTAATTGTTCACCCTTATATCCATGTGGATATTTGGAGTGGTGATAAAGTCATTTATAACAAGAATGTTTAAAGTAACAGTGGGGAGCCGTATGCGGGAAAACTGCACGTACGGTTCTTAGAGGAGTTTATCTCCAACTGTTTAAAGGAAGTATAGGAGGAGGTAAATTTACTCATGAAGAAATGTATAGAATTTAATGGGGTATCAAAAAAGTATGAAGTAGGAGAAAAAGCATTTTATGCATTGGATGATGTTTCTTTTTCAATTGATCAACATGAAATGGTTGTGATTTTAGGACCAAGTGGAGCGGGTAAATCAACGTTATTGAATATTATGGGTGGAATGGATCATGTGACTGATGGAAAAGTATATATGGATGGGCTCGATATTAGTGGGTATAGTGAAAAAGAATTAACGGATTATCGTGCTAAAAATATTGGGTTTATTTTTCAGTTTTATAATATTTTGCCGACACTGACAGTGAAGGAAAATGTGGATTTGATTCGGGATGTGGTTAAAAACGCAAAGGATTCGACTGAAATATTGAATAAAGTAGGTTTAAATGGTCAAGAAAATAAGTTTCCAAATCAATTAAGTGGAGGGGAGCAACAGCGTGTATCGATTGCGCGTGCGATTGCGAAAAATCCAAAATTATTACTTTGTGATGAGCCTACAGGGGCTTTAGATTCAAATACGGGAGTAGAGATTTTAAAGTTATTGCGAGAATGCACAAAAGAAAATACAGTTGTGATTGTAACGCATAATGCGTTGATTGCAGATGTGGCAGATCGTGTGATTCGTTTAAAGAATGGAAAAATTATTGAGAATATTGTGAATAAACAACCAAAGAACATAGATGAGGTGAACTGGTAATGTTGAGAAGAAAACTATATCGCAATCTTTGGCATTATAAGGGACAATTCTTTACCATCTTTTTAATGGTATTTATTGGAATGCTCGCATTTAGTGGTATTCATGGATATATGGACGGCATGGACGAAAGTGCTAAAGAGTATTATAAAGAATATAATTTGCAGGATTTATGGATCACAAATACAAATGTTTCAGATTCGGATTTAAATGACCTAAAATCACTAGATCATGTTCGTGATGTAAATCGTGCATTGGTTTTGAATGCGAAATTAAAGAGGTATAAAGATGTAACTTTAGAAACCAATATTTTGGAAGAGAATACCATTTCTAAAATGCATGTTGTTAAAGGGGAAAAATATGCATCAAACAAAAAAGGGGTGTGGTTTGATAGTTATTTGGCAGAATATTTAAATATTCATGTGGGAGATACTTTAGAGTTGGATGTTTCTGGTAAAATCTTGAAATTAAAAGTAAATGGTTTAGTGAATACACCGGATCATGTATATTTTGTGAAGGATTCAACAGAAATTTTTCCTACACATCAAAACTATGGCTTTGTATATATGTCGGCTCAAACTTTTCAAGACGCAATGCATGTGGATGTTACATATAATAAGGCTTATGTAGATGTAGATACACAAAGTCATGTTTCATCAGTAAAAAAAGAGATTCAAAAGGATTTTGATTTTATTTCTGTAACAGATCGAGATACGTCTTTTTCATATGCAGGCTATCAAGCAGAAGTAGAAGAAGGCCAAACCTATGCACCTGTATTTACGGGATTGTTCTTGATGATTGCGATTTTAAGTGTAATGAGTACAATGAATCGTTTTGTTCGCCAACAAAGAGTGCAGATTGGTACCTTAAAAGCACTTGGATTTAAAAATCGAAAAATCTATATCCATTATATTGGATTTGGTTTTATGATCAGCCTTGTTGCGGCTGTTTTAGGTGTTGTGGTTGGATACTTTACAATTGGTCAATTCTTTATTGATATGGAGGCAAGCTATTTTGAAATGCCAAATATCCATACTGTATTGTTGCCGGTTGTGATTCAAACAGCAGTTTTGGTTGTAGCTTTGATTTCTTTAGTCACATATCTTTCTTCCAGAAAGATTTTAAAGGAAACGGCAAGTGAGGCTTTGCGTCTAGAAGTGCCAAAGGTAAAAAAGAATAGTTTGGATTGGTCTGTAAAATTTAATAAATGTAAATTATCGACAAGATGGAATATTCGTGATATAGCCCGCAATAAAGGAAGAAGTATTGCAGCATGTGTTGGAATTATTGGATGTACAATGTTACTTGTATGTTCGTTTGGTTTGTGGGATACGATTGAATCTTATATGGATTGGGAATATAAAATAATCAATACATATCAATATAAAATTAGTTTAAATAGTGATTATACAAAAGAACAATATGATCATTTAACTCACTTGTATGGAGATGCCACAAGTAAAAGTGTTGCGATTGAATTCAAAAATCATGGTAAAACAGAAACAAGATCGATGCTTGTATTGGATGGAAAAGATAAATTAAATATCACAGATCATAATGAGAAGGTTATGTCTGTTCAATCAAATGGAATCTATTTAACGGAAAAACTAGCTGAAAAGTATGGAATTCAAGTAGGAGACAAAGTTACTTGGCATTTGGCTGGAGATTCTTCTTGGCATACAAGTAAGGTTATTGGTTTGAATCGGGATCCTCAAACACAACAATTCACAATGTCAAAGAAATATTTTGAAAAGTTAGGATATACATATCGTGCAGATTCGATCTATACAAATAAACAGCCTAAAAAAATAGATGGTGTTTCTAAGATTAGTAGTATTGAATCGATTCAAGAAGGTGTAGAGAGCATGCTTGAAGCGATGAAATCGATGATGGTTTTATTAATTGTATTTGCGGTCTTATTAGGTTGTGTCATCTTATATAACTTGGGCGTGTTATCATTTACGGAAAAACAATATCAGTTTGCGACACTAAAGGTGTTGGGCTTTAAGGATAAACAAATTAAAGAAATCTTTATCAAACAAAACACATGGATTATGTTGGTGGGAATGATCATTGGCTTGCCACTAGGCTATTATATGTTGTCGTATATTTATACAAATGCTTTAAATGAGACATATGATTTTCCAGCCGTTGTAGAATGGATTTCTTATGTGTACGCAATCATAGGAACCGTTTTAGTTTCATATGTGATGAATAAGTTATTGGCAAGAAAAATTAAAACAATTGATATGGTTTCAAGTTTAAAGGCCAATGAATAATTAAATTTTCTTCGACAGTTATTTATAATATTTACTTTAAATAAAGCATAAATTGAAAATAAAATGTTGTATGTAAAAAGAGGTTTCAAACTAGAAATCTCTTTATTTGATTGAATTTTTAGTTTATATATTTCTGTAATTCATGGGTGAGGTCGGAAAAAATGTTGAATTAACCTGACTTTAGGTCGGAAAAAGTGTATGACTTTACTGAAATAAGATCAGAAAAAATGTAAAAGATCTTTATATAAAGGAAAAAAAGCCTATATCTTCATGAAAAATATAGGTTTTTTTTTAATGTTTATTAATTAATGTGCTTATCTTTAAATTGTAAACGAGCTAAGGCTCTTGCCATACTGGCTTGTGACATATAATATTCACGAATGGATTGTTTTTGTCTCATTCTTTCTTTAGCACGTTCTAAAGATTCTTTGGCTCTTCTTGCGTCTAGTTCTTCTTGTGTTTCACATGTATCAACTAAAACTTCGGCTTGGTTGTTTGAAAAGATCATGGATCCATAGCCACTAACAACTTCAATCTCAGAATTATCTTCTTTTCGGATTTTTAAAAGTCCAGGCGTTATCGCATAGATTGTCTTGGCATGATGTGCAAGAAATTGTTTACTTCCATTGGGTGTGTGTATCGTTAATACTTGTGCTTTACCATTATAAAATACGTGATCACTAGCCATGATTTTTAAATCAAAAAGTTCCATAATTATACTTCTTTCGCTTTTTCTTTGACTTCTTCAATGGTTCCTACATTGAAAAATGCACTTTCAGGATATTCGTCCATTTCTCCATCTAAGATTGTCTTAAAGCCTTTAATTGTATCTTGCAAAGGAACATATTTTCCTGGAATCGAAGTAAATTGTTCAGCTACATGGAATGGTTGAGCCATAAAGTTACGTAAACGACGAGCTCTTGCTACAACGGTTTTATCTTCATCACTTAATTCATCCATTCCAAGAATGGCGATAATATCTTGTAGTTCTTTATATTTTTGAAGATATTGTAAAACACGTTGGGCTGTTTCATAATGTTCTTCTCCTACAATATCAGGTTGAAGAATTCTTGAACTTGATTCAAGTGGATCTACAGCAGGATAAATACCTTGTTCAACAACTTTACGAGATAAGACGGTTGTCGCATCCAAATGTTCGAATGTTGTTGCTGGAGCAGGGTCAGTTAAATCATCTGCAGGAACGTATACAGCTTGTACACTAGTAACAGATCCATTTTTTGTGGAAGAAATACGTTCTTGAAGTTGTCCCATTTCATTAGCAAGTGTAGGTTGATATCCTACGGCTGAAGGCATACGACCAAGTAAAGAAGAAACTTCAGATCCAGCTTGTACAAAACGGAAGATGTTGTCGATAAATAATAATACGTCTTTGTGTTCAACATCACGGAAATATTCGGCCATAGTCAGTCCGGTTTCGGCAACACGCATTCTGGCTCCTGGACTTTCATTCATTTGTCCAAAGACAAGTGCAGTGTTCTTGATTACACCGGATTCACTCATTTCTGTATATAAATCGTTTCCTTCACGACTTCTTTCTCCAACACCTGTAAAGATGGAATAGCCTCCATGTTCACTGGCTATATTACGAATCAATTCTTGGATCAGTACGGTTTTTCCGACGCCGGCACCTCCAAACAACCCAATCTTTCCACCTTTGGCATAGGGTGCTAATAAGTCGATAACTTTAATTCCTGTTTCAAGAACTTCTGTAACAGGAGATTGATCTTCAAATTTTGGTGGTTTTCTGTGAATGGGCCAATATGTATCTGTATCAATCGCTTCTTTTCCATCAATGGTATCACCTAAAACATTAAACAAACGACCTAAATTTTGTGTTCCAACTGGAATTTCTATGCCCATTCCTGTAGATAAGACAGGCATATCTTTTTGTAGGCCTTCACTAGGCGATAACATGATACAACGAACGGTATCGGTTCCAATGTGCTGCATAACTTCCATTACAACTTTTTTGCCATGGTTATCAACCTGCAAAGCGGTTTGAATATATGGAAGTGGCGTTTCATCAAAATGTACGTCAACAACAGGACCCATAACTTGTGTGATTTTTCCTATTTGCATGTGGATTGACTCCTTTTCTTCTTTTGTAGCTGTTGCCTTCTAGCTTTGGCACCAGCTGCAACTTCTGTTATTTCTTGTGTGATTTTTGCTTGTCTTTGACGATTGTATTGTAAAGATAAACTGTTTAATAATTCTTCACCATTTTTATTTGCTGAATCCATTGCCTGCATTCGCGCAAAGTTTTCGGATGCATAAGATTCAACAAGGGCGCTATAAATAAATCCAGATAAATAATCAGGGATGACAATGTTTAATAATTCTGTTGGACTTGGCTCTAACTGAATAGAGTGAATGGTTTGTCCATCAACTTCAACTTCATGATTTAAACGATATAGCGGAAGTAACTGTTCAACATCGACCGTAAATTGATTGTGCTGATCCATACGTGTATAGATAATTAATACTTCATCGATTGTTTTTTCAGCATACAGCTCAAGCATTTTACTCGAAATGGATCTTGCACGACTTAAAGTTGGGTTTTGCGCTGTATATAGAAAGCTTTCTTCAACAGGAATGTGTCGTCTTAAAAAGTATTGTCTTCCAACTTCTCCAATCATATAGAGCTTATAGTTTGGATGAGCTTTAATGATTTGTTCAGTGAGCTTTAAAACATTAAGGTTGTAGGCACCTGCCAATCCTTTATCTCCAGTAACACATATGATGGCCTTATTTTGATGTTTCTCGTCAATATATTCTCGACTATCTAAGTAAGGGTGTTCAAAGTGATCAGGAAGATTTTGAAGAATTGTCAAAATTTGTTTCCTTAATGAGTAAAAATAAGGATCGGTATTCGCTGCTTTTTGTTTGGTTGTATTCATTTTTGTTGAAGAAATCATATACATGGCTTTTGTGATCTTCATAGTCGATTGAATACCATTCATTCGATCTTTAATTTCTCGAATTTGTGACATTATTCTTGTCCTCTATATTGCTTGGCTAATGTAATGATTCTTGTCTTTAAATTGTCATCCAGTTTTTTAGTTGTGTTGATTTCACGATTGATTTCACTATGATTTTCATTAAACCAATCGAGTAATTTTGTTTCTTCTTTTTTGACTTGTTTTGGATCCAAGTCATCTAAAATTCCTGCGTCTGCAACAACGAGTACAATAACCATGTCTGCATGTGACATAGGGTGGTTTAAAGGTTGTTTCAAAAGTTCCATAAGTACTTGTCCGTGTTGAAGTTGTCGTTTTGTCGCATCATCTAAATCAGAGGCAAATTGTGTAAACTCCTTCATTTCACGGTATTGAGCTAAGTTGATACGTAAAGAACCAGATGCTTTTTTCATGGCTTTAGTTTGAGCTGCACCACCAACACGGCTAACAGATAATCCAACGTTAACAGCAGGTCTTTGTCCTTCAAAGAATAAATCACTTTCTAAGAAGATTTGTCCATCTGTAATTGAAATAACGTTGGTTGGAATATATGCACTTACGTCTCCATCTTGAGTTTCAATAATTGGAAGAGCTGTGATGGATCCTCCTGAATTTAATCTAGAAGAACGTTCTAGTAGTCTAGAATGTAAATAGAATACATCACCTGGATAGGCTTCACGTCCTGGAGATCTTCCTAGCAATAAGGAAATTGTACGATAGGCAACAGCATGTTTGCTTAAATCATCGTAGACAATCAGTACGTCTTTGCCTTGATGCATAAAGTATTCAGCTAGAGAAGTTGCAGAATAAGGGGCAATATATTGTAGGCTGGCCGAATCGGCAGCCGTAGAGTTTACAATTACTGTATAGTCCATCGCATCATTCTTCTTTAATGTATTGACTAAGTTAGCAACTGTACTTGCCTTTTGAGCAATAGAGACATAAATACAAATACAATCTTTTCCTTTTTGATTTAGTATAGTATCTAATGCGATGGAAGTTTTACCTGTTTGACGATCACCGATGATCAATTCACGCTGTCCTCTTCCAATAGGAAACATAGAGTCAATGGATAGAATGCCTGTTTCCATAGGGGTTGTGACAGGTTTACGGTCAATAATGCTTGGAGCTGGTTCTTCGATAGGGCGCATTTCAGTGGCTTCAATAGGACCAAGTCCATCAATTGGATTTCCAAGTGGATCTACGACACGGCCTAGAAAATTAGAGCTGACTGGCATACCTGCTTGTTTTTTTGTTCGAGAAACCTTTGTACCTTGACCAATAGTACCTTCTGTGTCAAATAGAATAACACCGATGTTTTCGGTTGTGATATCGAGTACCATTCCTTTTGTACCATTCTCAAAAACAACAACTTCTCCATACATCGCATGATCTAATCCCGAAATGGTTGCGATACCATCTCCAATTGTTTCGACATAGCCAACTTCATTTTCTTGGGAAGTGGCTTCAAATTGTTCGATGGCCTCTTTTAAGATGGACATAAGTGTTCCATCCTTTTTCATTTGAATGGCTTTATCTCGAGCCGCCTGAATTTGTTCTTGAAGCTGTTGTTGACGAGAACGCGTAGACCAATCGTATTCATCGTTGTTTGCACTTAGAATAAAGCCTCCGCGTACACTTGGATCAATTAAGATATTGAGTGTTATGTTGTGGGCTTGGTATTTATTTTTAAGGAATGTCTTTATTTTTTCTTCTTGCGCTGCACTAGGTCTTGTTACGCAGCGTAAGGTTGCATTTAAATTTTCGTTGTTCATTTATTTCATTTCCTTTAAAAAATCATCATATAGTTTTTCATCGCTCTTTGTATTTGTGATTTTATCAGCTGCTTTATTGATTAAATCCGCAATTTCAGATTTAGCTTTTGCCTTTTCTTCATTTGCCACTTCAATCGTTTTGATGCGAGCTTGTTCAATCATTTCATCGGATTTTTTGTTTGCATCCGCAATAATTTGTTCATATTCAAGACTTGCTTGTTCTTTTGCATCCGCTAGCATGCCATCACAAATTGTCTGCATATTTTCAAGCTGTTGATTAGCTTTATTTTTTGATTCAAGAGCTTCTTGTTTTTGTTGATTTGCCAAGGCAAAATCAGATTCTATTTCTTGTTTTCTCTTATCAAGAATGTCATGTACTGGCTGAAATAGAAAATGTTTCATCAGTGCATATAAAATAAGTAGATTGATGATTGTCCAAAGAATATTGGAATCAATTCTTAACATAGATTATCCCACCTATTTCACCATCAAGATAATTAAGATCCCTAATACAAATCCGTAGATAGCAGTTGCTTCAGCTAAAGCCGCACCAATTAATAAGGTACTACGAATTTTCCCGTGAGCTTCTGGTTGTTGGGCAATTGCTTTTACGGCACTGCTTGTCGCAAAACCAATACCTAATCCTCCACCAATAACGGCAAATGCTGCCATTCCAACTCCGATTGCTGTTAAACTCATTTTCATTTCCTCCTAAATTATTCTGTTTCTGTCGCTTCTGCGATAAATAATGATGTTAAAAAGACAAATACATAAGCTTGAATGAATCCATCAAAGAAATCAAAGTACAAGCTAAATACAGTAGGTATAAAGACGGGAACGACCATTTTGATCATTTCCATAATAACGAAGGCACCAATGACATTACCAAATAGACGCATGCATAGGGATAAAGGACGTGTAAAGACCTCAAGAATATTGATGGGTGTAACCACAGCGACAGGCTGAGTAAAGCTTTTGATCCAACCTTTCATTCCTTTTGCGCGTATTCCGCTAATTTCGATTAAGATAATACTCATAAGTGCTAATGCGATTGTGACATTCATATCCTTGGTTGGTGGTTTCATACCAAAGATGCCAATGATGTTCGCAAGACCTATATATAATAGGATGGTTGAAATATAAGTACTATATTCTTTGGCATTTTCACCAAGCATGGAGATTGTGAATTTATCTAGCCACAACACAATGCTTTCGGCTACAATTTGTTTTTTACCCGGATTATGAACTTTGAGTCCTTGGGTTAACCAAGCAGAAAGTAAAACAAGTATAGCCATGACAACCCACGTGATGACAACAGATTCACTAATCGCAAAGGGACCGATAGTAAACGCGGTGTCAACGTTTAACTGATCGAGTAGTTCTTTTGTGAACTCTTCCATAGCTCCTCCTTTCAAAACAATAAAAAAACGTTGGAGATAATTCGTGAAGTTACGAATTAAGACAAAATTCGTTTTTCTATAAGCTCGTATTTTAGTTCTCATGATTTCGAAATTCAAGTCTTTTTATCAATGTAAACGTTATCTGTTTTATATGATAAATTTTTGTATATTTCGCATATATGATACATATGTCTCAATTACATAATCGACTTTGTTTTGTGTTTGAATTTTAGAAAAAAGGGCATAAAAAAAAGGAAGAATCGATCTTCCTCTTAGTGTTCTTTTGTATGATCAAAAGCCATGCCTAGAATGGTTTCAATATGTTCATCGTCTAATGAATAGTAGACAGTCTTTCCTTCTTTTCTAGATTTGATGAGTTTAGAAAGGCGTAGTGCCTTTAATTGATGTGATACGGCAGATTTCGTCATATCGAGTACGTTGGCTAAATCGGATACGCACATTTCGCTTTGTTGAAGGGATAATAAAAGTTGAAGACGTGTACTATCTCCCATGACTTTAAAGAAATCGGATAGGTTCATGATTTCATCAAAGGCCGGCATGTTTTCTTTTACTTCTTGTACTAATTCTGTATTTTTAGGTTTGCAGTCACAATGTGTACCAATCATAAGTTCTCCTTTTTTCTTTATTATAGTTGAATGATTGAACAATTGTCAAAAAGTTGTTGACAACATGTATGATTCCTATATAATGAAAGTGTAAAAAGTTGAATATGTGTTCAACTATTCAAACGTGGAGGAAAATCATATGAAAAAGAGTTATAAGATTGATGTAGATTGTGCAAACTGTGCAAACAAAATGGAAGTAGCTGCTAATAATACAGAAGGTGTTAAGAGTGCAGTTGTAAACTTCATGATGTTAAAGATGAATGTTGAATTTGAAGATGGAGTTCAACCTAAAGAAGTTATGGCTCGTGTATTAGAAAATTGTAAAAAAGTTGAAGATGATTGCGAAATCTTCTTTTAATGAAAAGTAAGATGCGAAAGCATCTCTATTTTTCGGTTATTATAGTTGAATAATTGAACAATTAATGTTTTTGGAGAGGTAGAGATAAGTATGAACAAGAAACAGAAAAAGATGTTAAAGCGAATCATTGTTGCGAGTATTCTTTTTATCATAATTAAGGTCGTAAAACTACCTGAATACATTGAGATTCCTTTGTTTCTAGTGGCCTATCTAGAAATTGGTTATGATATTCTTCTTAAGGCTTTTAAAGGAATTAGAAACCGTCAGGTATTTGATGAGAATTTTTTGATGGCTGTGGCAACCGTAGGCGCTATTGGTTTGAAATCTTTTGATGAAGCAACAGCTGTTATGTTGTTCTATCAGATTGGGGAATGGTTCCAAAGTTATGCGGTAGGTAAGAGTCGTAAAAACATCACGGAATTAATGGATATTCGTCCGGATTATGCCAATGTTGAAGATGAGAATGGAAATCTTGAACAAGTAGATCCAGATGAAGTTGAAATCGGTACAATTATTGTGGTTAAGCCTGGTGAAAAAGTGGCTATTGATGGAATTGTCATTGAAGGAAGTTCTACTCTAAATACAGCGGCTTTAACAGGGGAAAGCTTGCCTAGAGAAGTCAGTGAAAATGATGAAGTAATCAGTGGTTGCATCAATATGACGGGCTTATTAAAAATTAAGACAACAAAAGAATTTGGGGAATCCACTGTATCAAAAATTTTGGATTTGGTTGAAAATGCATCAAGTAAGAAATCTCGTTCTGAAGCCTTTATTTCACGTTTTGCGAGAATTTATACGCCAGCCGTATGTTATAGTGCTTTGGCATTGTTCTTACTTCCACCTGTATTCAATTTGATTATGTCAAATCCTGCTGACTTTGGTACATGGCTATATCGTGCCTTAACATTCTTGGTTATTTCTTGTCCATGTGCATTGGTAATCAGTATTCCTTTGAGTTTCTTTGCCGGAATTGGTGGCGCCAGCAATCAGGGTGTTTTGGTAAAAGGATCGAATTATTTAGAAGCATTAGCTTCATGTAAATATGTTGTATTTGATAAAACAGGTACAATGACACAAGGTGTATTTGAGGTGGCAGGCATTCATCATGCGACTATTCCAGAAGAAAAGTTATTAGAGTATGCGGCCATGGCTGAGAGTTATTCTACGCATCCTATTTCTAAAAGTTTATTAAAGGCGTATGGAAATACCATTGATAAATCACGTATTGAAAATGTAGAAGAAATAAGTGGTCATGGAGTTAAAGCTGTAATTGATGGAGTGCAAGTACTTGCAGGTAATGATAAATTAATGAAGATGTATAATATTCCTTATCAAGAATGTCATAGTGTCGGTACGATTGTTCATGTGGCTATTGATGGAAAATATGCAGGTCACATTGTGATTTCGGATATGTTGAAGCCACATGCCAAAGAAGCAATTGAATCATTGAAGAAGGCTGGCATTAAACAAACAGTCATGTTGACTGGAGATGTAAAAAGTGTGGCAGATAAAGTCGCCTCTGAATTACATATTGATAAAGTGTATTCGGAATTATTGCCTCAAGATAAGGTGAATAAAGTTGAAGAATTATTATCTTTAAAGCACTCGAAAGAAAATCTTGCCTTTGTCGGAGATGGAATCAATGATGCTCCAGTATTATCAAGAGCCGATATTGGTATTGCGATGGGTGCTTTAGGCAGTGATGCAGCCATTGAGGCAGCTGATATTGTTTTGATGGATGATGATCCATTAAAGATTTCTAAAGCCATTAAGATTGCGAAGAAATGTATTCATATTGTATATGAGAATATTTATTTTGCGATTGGTGTTAAATTGATCTGTTTATTATTAGGTGCCATTGGTATTGCGAATATGTGGGTTGCGATTTTTGCGGATGTTGGAGTTATGATTATTGCCGTATTAAATGCGATTCGTGCATTAAATGTTAAAAATTTGTAAGGAAATCTTAGGATTTCCTTATTTTCATATTGTGTTAAATTTGTTTTAGTTGTATCTTTGTCTTGTACGCAGAAAAGGAGATTCGAGATGCAGGAATTAAAACCAATTAAAGAAGGAAAAGTACGTGAAATTTATGACAATGGGGACAACCTTATTATGGTTGCGACAGATCGTATCAGTTGTTTTGATGTAATTCTAAACAATGAGGTTACAAAAAAAGGAACTGTTTTAACACAGATGTCAAAATTCTGGTTTGATTACACAAGTGATATCTTACCTAATCACATGATTAGTGTGGATACAAAAGATATGCCGGAATATTTCCAACAAGAAAAATTTGAAGGAAAATCAATGTTATGTCGTAAATTGAACATGCTTCCAATCGAATGTATTGTTCGTGGTTACATCACAGGTAGTGGATGGGCTAGCTACAAAGAAACAGGAAAGGTTTGTGGTATTGAACTTCCAGAAGGATTACAAGAATCACAACAACTTCCAGAACCAATTTATACACCTAGTACAAAGGCTGAAATTGGTGATCACGATGAAAACATTTCTTTTGAACAAAGTATTGCGCACTTAGAAAAACACTTCCCAGGTCATGGTGAAGAATATGCGACTAAGATCAAAGATTGCACAATCGCTTTATATAAAAAATGTGCTGAGTATGCTTTAAGCAAAGGAATTATTATTGCGGATACAAAATTTGAATTTGGTTTAGACGAAAATGGTAATATCGTTATTGGCGATGAAATGTTAACTCCTGATAGTTCTCGTTTCTGGCCTGCAGACGGATATGAAGCTGGTCATTCGCAACCATCATTTGACAAACAATTTGCGCGTGACTGGCTAAAGGCAAATCCAGGTAATGACTGGACACTTCCTCAAGAGATTGTGGATAAGACAATTGAAAAATATCTTCAAGCTTACACAATGTTGACAGGAAAAACATTATAATTGAAAGATACCCATAAGTTGAATGCTTATGGGTATTTTTTTGAAAACTGTATTTTCTGATACCTAAATATATTTGAAAACCGTAAAATATGATGTTAATAATCACTTGAAAACCGAAGAACGCTATGTTTAAATGAGGGATAGATATTAGAAAATAATAATTATTAAATATATATGGTGAGGAAAAATATGAAACAAGGAGTATTTATAACATTTGAAGGAAATGATGGATCAGGAAAAACAACTGTATGTAAAGCGGTACAAGAAGAACTGATTAAAATGGGATACGATTGTATTTATACTCGTGAGCCAGGCGGAAGCAAGATTGCCGAATCTATTCGTAATATATTATTAGATGTAAATAATACGGAGATGGATGATCGTACAGAAGCATTATTATATGCAGCAAGTCGTAGACAACATTTAAAAGAAGTTGTTCTTCCGGCATTGGAAAATAAGAAAATTGTATTGTGTGATCGCTTCATTGATTCTAGTTTGGCATACCAAGGAATTGCACGCGGCATAGGTTTAAAAGAAGTGTGGGATATCAATCAGTTTGCGATTGATGGATGTATGCCTGAAAAGACTCTATTTTTATCTGTTAGTGTAGAAACGGGTAAAAAACGTATGAATCTTCGTGGCGACTTGAATCGTTTGGACCAAGAAGAAAGTTCATTCCACAAAGCTGTACGTCAAGGCTATGAAACATTAGTTTCTATGTATCCAGAACGCATTGAAGTGATTGATGCCGAGCCTTGTAAAGAAGAAGTTTTAAAAAGTGCTATGGAATGTGTTTTAAAGGTTATTAAAGAACATGAATAAAGAGTATTTAAAAAAAGCACAACCTGTTGTGTATCAGACGTTGTCGAATGCTTTAAAAAATCAAAGAGTTGCGAATGCCTATTTATTTCACGGGCCAAAAGGTTCAAGCAAATTAGAAACGGCCATCTTATTTGCACAAAGTATTGTATGTGAACATACAGATAATGATGGATTTGCATGTCAAGAATGTGAAAGTTGTAAACGCATAGAGAACGAAGAATCTTTAGACTATATGATTGTATCGAATGATCGTATTAAAAAGAAAGATATAGTGGATTTACAGACGTTTTTTGAATCAACGAGTGCAGGAAAACAAAATGCTCGAATCTATATTCTAGATCATTATGATAAGGCTACGCCAGATGCTTCAAATAGCTTGTTGAAGTTTTTAGAGGAGCCAAGTGAAGGGATTTATGGTATATTAATTGCGGATGAAAAATCCAATGTATTACCGACTATTCAATCTAGGTGTCAGGCTATTCATTTTAAACCGGAAAGCTGTGAACACTTATTGCTTGAAAATACAAGTGAAGAAAATGCGAAGATGCTTGCAGAATCTGGATATACATATGATAAGGCAATTGAATTATTGTCTTTACCTGATTTTGAAGAATTAAAACAAATTGCACTTGAATATATTGAACATGCCTCTTCTTTTTCACAAATTGAAAAGATGCAGACAAATGTGTTTGTGAATAAGTCAGATCGTATGAATAAGGATTGGGTACAGTTGTGGATTCAGTGGGTTTTATTCTATGTAAAAAATGATAGGGTAAATTTACCTTTAGAAAAAAAAGTAAAACTATATTCGATTTTGGTTGAAAATATGGATATGTTGTATCGACCAGTCGATTTAGGTTTATTTATGGATAAGCTTTATTATGATATTAGGAAGGCTGTGATTTAGTGAATACAGAAGGAAAAGTAACATATAAATATATTGTTTATATACAGTTTGAAGAATCAAAAAAAGCCTACACTTTTGGATCAGATGTTAAATATTATACAAATGATGTTGTCGTTGTAGAAACTGTACGTGGGCAAGAACTAGGAAAGGTTTGTGTGCCAACGGTTGATTTTGATGCTTCGAAAGTAAAGGGAGATATTAAACCAGTATTGCGTAAGGCAACGCAAGAAGATATTAAATGTAAAGAAGAAAATGTTGAAAAAGCTAAAGAAGCAATGAAGATTTGTCACGAGTGTGTCGCAAATTTGAAGTTGGATATGCATTTAATCAGCTCAGAATATACATTGGATCGTACAAAAGTCATTTTTACATATGTGTCGGACGATCGTGTTGATTTTAGACAACTATTGAAAGACTTAGCTCAACATTTACATTGTCGTATCGAGTTAAGACAAGTAGGGCCAAGAAACAAAGCTAAAATCGTAGGTGGAATTGGAAATTGCGGTATGGAATGTTGCTGCTCAAGATTTATGTCAGATTTTGATACGGTATCTATTAATATGGCAAAAAATCAAATGTTGGCATTGAATATTCAGAAATTGAGTGGTCAATGTGGAAAGCTAATGTGTTGTTTACGTTTCGAAAATGAAGAGTATACAAGAATGCGTAAAGATTTACCAAAGATGAATTCGATTGTGAGTTATCAAGGTAAAAAATATCGTATTTCAAGTATGAACGTTCTTCAAAAACAGGCTAAGTTAGAGAACAAAGAAGAAGTCTTGTTTGTGGACTTTAAAGAATTGTGGCCAGATAAGGATTTTAACAATGATTAGACAGAAGAGTTTTGAATCGAATACTTCAACATTGTATTTGGTTCCTACGCCTATTGGCAATTTACAGGAAATGACACCTAGAGCTCTAGATATTTTAAAAGAAGTGAGTGTGATTGCGGCAGAAGATACGCGAAATACAAAAAAACTTTTAATGGCATATGGCATTGATACAATGTTGATGTCGCATCATGAACATAATCAGCAAGTTAGTATTCCTAAAATCATTGAACGATTGGAAAATGGTGAAGATGTTGCGGTAGTATCCGATGCAGGTTATCCCTTGGTTTCGGATCCAGGGCAAAAATTAGTTCAAGAAACCATTTCGCATGGATTTAATGTGGTTTCAGTTTCAGGTGCCAACGCGGCTATGAATGCATTGGTTGCGAGTGGATTGAGTTGTTATCACTATTTATTCTATGGCTTTTTAGACAATAAGAGTTCAAAAAGAAAGAAACAACTCGAAGAAATCAAAACAATTCCTTATACAATGATTTTTTATGAAGCACCCCATCGTATTGAAGATACTTTACAAGATATGTTGGAAGTATTGGGCAATCGTCAAATGTGTTTAGCTAGAGAACTCACAAAAGTGCATGAAGAATATATTCGTGGAACCATTGAAGAAGTGTTAGAGGTAGCGGCTACATGTAAAGGTGAAATGGTTATTGTCATGGATGGATTTAAACAAGATGAAGTTGTATTTGATATGTATACAGCCATTACGAAAGTGGATGAATATATTGAATCTGGAATGCGTACAAAAGAAGCTATTGGTTTAGTTGCTAAAGAAATGGCTTGTAAAAAGAATGAATTATATGAAGCTTATCATAAAAGATAGGCTTTTTTCTTTTATATAAAGTAAATTATGTTGTTACAGAAATTAAATGTAAAAAGCAATTGAATATGTTTCAGAAAGCGTTATAATGGTTTACATGAAAGAGAAGAGGAAGAGTTATGAATAAGAGAAAAGTATGTGCTCTAGGGATGGCATTTGTACTTGCAGGATGTTCTGCAGGTGGATCAGGTTCTGGTAAAGAACAAACATTAACTGTTGGATTGTTTACAGAAATGAATGGAGATTTTTCTCCTATGTATTATCAGACCGTTAACGATCACAATGTAGTTAACTTGGTATATCAAGGATTATTGGCATATGACAAGGATGCCAATTTAGTTCCAGAATTAGCAGAGGATTTACCTACTATTAGTGATGATGGTACAACGATGACATTTAAATTGAAGAAAGGTGTTAAATTCAGTGATGGATCTAAATTTACTTCAAAAGATGTAAAGGCAACGTTTAGCGTTATGGCTGATCCAAGCTATACAGGACGTTTTTCAAGTAATGTTGATTTCTTAAATGGATATAGCGAATATCATGATGGAGATGCCAAAGATGTCTCAGGTATTGAAACACCGGATGATTATACCGTTGTATTCCACATGTCTAAACCAAAAATCGATGCAGAATCGACTTTGGGAACACAAAAAATTTGTAGTACAAAAACATTGAAGTATAAGAAGGGAAAAACTTCGAATGTTGAAAAAAACAATAGTAATCCTATTGGAACAGGTCCTTATAAATTAAAATCATTCTCTAAAACAGAGGGAGCTTCATTGGATCGAAATGAAAATTTTGAAGCTAAGGATGGAGAATACCAAATTTCTAAGATTATGATCAAGAAAACAGAGACTTCGACTGAAATCAAAGAATTGGAAAATGGAACTGTCGATTATATTCCAGATGTAGTAGATGCGAATAAAATCAACACAGTAGCCAAAGACAAAGATAAAGGTTTGACTATGGATTCTTATCCAAGTGATCGTGAAGACTTCTTGTTCATGAATACAGCTGCAGGTGCATGTCAAGATCAGGCTGTTCGTCAAGCTTTGGCTTATGGATTTGATCGTGAAGCCTATATCGCAAGCTATTATAAATTAGATGATAAAGATGCTAAATTGGCATATGTACCAGGCTTATTTGGTAACCCAGTATCTGGCGAAAATAGTGCATATGTTCGTGGTGAAGAAAAAGTTGATGGGGCTACTTACTATGATTATGATGTAGAAAAGGCAAAACAAATCTTAGACGATGCGGGATGGACTGTTGGTAGTGATGGTATTCGTGAAAAAGATGGTCAAAAATTAAGTATTAAGTTCTTGGCTACAAAAGAAAAAGATGCGATGGATACAATGATTCCTATGTTACAAAAAGAGTGGGGAGAACTTGGTGTCGACTTCAAGGCAAATACAATGGAATTTAATACAGTTATTGCAACTGTAGGTGATGATTCAGCTGTTGGTGATTGGGATGTATCTTATTTAGGAAACTCTTTTACAAGCCCTGAAGATACAAGCGTTGATTACTTTATTCAATCACAAGGCGTAAATAACCTTGCTCGTTTAAAAGATGATGAATTAGATTCATACTTAGCTGCAGGTGCTTATACAGCTGATAAAGAAGCTTCAGCAGCTGCTTACTTAAAGGCGTATGTTCGTCAAGCAGAATTATGTGCATACTTACCAACAGATGGTGTACAAACATATTGTTTACGTAATAAGAAAGTAAAAGGTTTGAAGACTTCTTCTACATTTATTTGGTCACAATCAATGGCTACAGCTTATATTGATGATTAATGGTAAAAGGGGCTATAACAGATAAAAACGTTTTAGTTTAAAAAAAGGACCGAATTCAAGACTTAAAAAATCTGAATATCGGTCTTTCTTTTATTTGTGCAAAAATAGCTAGTTAATTGTAATGCATATCAGATATCATTCCATATTCTGGTATTGCAGGATATGAAAGCTTGAATTCTATTAAAATGAAGCCAAAGAAAATTTTTCGACTGAGCAGGCTAAAAGATATATGACACAACAAAGTATCTGAAGTGAAGGGATTTTCGAACAGATCAAAGAAGACAATCATTATGATAAAAACTAAAGATATTACTTGTATGTGTTGGTCATAATCTAAGAAGATATCACACTCGAAAACTAGAATTTTAGAAAAACAATAATTTAAACTAAGGCTCTAGGAGTTAAAAAAATAATAAGATAAAAAGAAAGGAACTAAACTCCATAAGTAATAAAAATTACTTATTCGTTATGGCTCCTTTTTAAATCGTTATGACTTGAATATTTTGATTGTTTAGTTCTTGAACATAAGAAGAATTAATAGAATGATCCGTTATAACAGTTTTTATTTTATCTTTTAAATTTAATGGCACAACACCGCGCTTTGAAAATTTATCGCTTTCTGTTAGCACGATTATTTGTTCGGCTTGATGCGACATATCACGTACGGCTTGTGCTCGCATTTGATCACGATTTGAAAAGCCAATTCTAGAATCATATCCATCTGTGCCGATGAAAAAATAATCGACAAAAAAGTTGGATACACATTCTTGAACCATTGGACCTACCATAACCTGTGAATCTTGTTGATAAATTCCGCCTAAAAGAATAATTTGAAAATTTGATTTTCCACGAATATATTCTGCGATAAAAGCACTGTTGGTGATAATGGTTAAGTCTTTATGAAGTTGAGTTAACGTATCCGCTAAAAGTGCACAACAACTACCACTTTCAATCATAATTGTATCGCCTTCATGAACAAGTTCAGTAGCTTTTAAAGCTATTTTTTTCTTTTCTTCATAATGATACGCGATTCTACCGTTGATATCATCTGTGCTACATAACACAGCATGTCCATGTTCACGCTTGATGATTCCTTTAGCTTCTAATGCATCCAAATCTTTGCGGATAGTTACTTGGGAAACACCTAGGTATTCAGCAAGTTGAGAAACCTCGATTCTCTTTTCAGATGTCAATAATTCTAATATTTTATTTGTTCTATTTTTCATTTACGTTGATTCCTATCATTTTGTTTATATAATAAGTGTTTTTGATTTCAAATGAAAGTGAAATTTAGAAAAAAGCGTTAATGTTATTTTCTTTAAACATATTTAAATACTCTTTTAAATCTTCTGTATGATATGAAGGAACATTTTCATAATCGTATTTTATATTTAAAAGATGATATTTATTTTCTCCAAATTGATGGAACGGTAGAAGTTGACACTTGTTTATACCAATGTTGTGAAGTGTTTTTGAAAATTCTTTTGCGTCATCCAAAGAATCATTAAAACCAGGTATAACAGGGATTCGAGGAAGAACTGTTTTGCCATTGGCGATGGCATGTTTCATGTTCAGTAATGGTAACTTATTAGAAACACCTGTACCTTCTATATGTTTATCTGTGTTCCAGTGTTTCATATCAAAAAGAATGTAATCTACGTATTCCATGACGTGATCGAATGTTTCCTCTGTCGCAAAACCGGTTGTTTCACAACATGTATGAATTCCTTCTTCTTTAGCGGCTAAGAGTAGTTCTCTTGAAAACTCAGGTTGAAGTAAAAGCTCACCTCCAGAAAGTGTTAGACCACCACCACTTTCTTCATAGAAGGCTTGATCTTGTAAAACAATTTTAAGCACTTCTTCTACAGATTTTTGTTCGCCTTGTGCGCTTAATGCGTTTTTTGGACATTCATATACACATTTCTCACACCCACTACACTGACTATGGTTGATTTTGATGGATTTATCAATTGTTTTCATAGCGCTTTTTGGACAGGTTTCAATGCAATGATGACAATTTGTACATTTTTTTTGATCCCAAAGAATTTGTGTTTGTATAAGCTGACTTTCAGGATTTGCACACCACTTACAACGAAGAGGACATCCCTTTAGAAAAACGGTAGTACGAATGCCTGGACCGTCATTTACACTGAATTTTTGAATGTTAAAAATAATTCCTGTTGTATTTCGATTTGTTGTTGTCATTTTAATTTCCTCATATAGAGTATAAACATTTCAAAGAAGAAAAGCAATGATTATAGTTACAAATGAAAGTATAAAATATTTTAAATGAAATTAAAGTTGACATGAAATGCGTGTAATGCTATTTTTAAATTGCAAATAAAAGAATCTAAAATTACGAATGAAATGTAATAGGAGGACGGATATGGAAAACGCAGAACATTTTGGAACATTGACAGAACGAATGAAAGAATTTCGAGAAGAAGTTTTAGATGAAAAACCTTATATTGATGCACAACGTGCAATTCTAGCAACTCTTGCTTACAAAGAAAATTTAAATCAACCACGAGTGATGGTTCGAGCTAAAATGCTAGAAAAAGTTCTCGATAATATGAGTATATATATTGAAGACAAATCTCTTTTAGCAGGAAATCAGGCAACCAAGAACCGTAATGCTCCTATTTTTCCTGAGTATACTATGGAATTTGTTATGAATGAATTGGATCAGTTTGAAAAAAGAGATGGGGACGTCTTCTATATCACAGAGAAGACTAAGGAACAACTTAGAGAAATTGCGCCATTCTGGCAGAATAACAATTTGCGTGCAAGAGGAGAAGCTCTTCTTCCTGAAGAAGTTCGTGTCTTTATGGAAACAGGTGTATTTGGAATGGAAGGCAAGCTAAATGCAGGAGATGCGCATTTGGCGGTGAACTATGAGCGTATTTTGAAGGATGGATTAAGAGGATACGAAAAACGTGTAAAAGAATATAAAGCTGCTCTTGATTTAACAAATCCAGATAATGTTGACAAGTATTGTTTTTATAATGCAGTTCTTATAGTACTGAAGGCGGTGCGTAATTTTGCGAATCGTTACAGCGTTCTTGCGAAAGATTTGGCAGAAAAAGAATTGAATCAAGAAAGAAAAAATGAATTATTGGAGATCAGTAGAATTTGTTCAAAAGTTCCATATGAACCAGCAGAAACATTTAAAGAAGCGGTACAATCCGTATGGTTTATTCAATTGATTTTACAAATTGAATCCAATGGACATTCTTTGAGTTATGGCAGATTCGATCAATATATGTATCCATATTATGATCGAGATATTAAAAATGGCACTATTAAAGAATCTGAAGCCTTGGAATTGTTGACATGCTTGTGGATAAAGACACTTACAATCAATAAAGTTCGTTCTCAAGCACATACGCTAAGTTCAGCAGGATCTCCTATGTATCAAAATGTAACGATTGCAGGTCAAACAACAGATAAAAAGGATGCAGTCAATGATTTGAGTTTTTTAGTTTTGAAATCTGTTGCACAAACAAGATTGACACAACCAAATTTAACTGTGCGCTATCATAAGAATATCAATAAACGTTTTTTGGATGAATGTGTAGAGGTTATGCGTTTAGGCTTTGGAATGCCAGCATTAAACAATGACGAAATTATAATTCCTTCCTTTATGGATTGGCAAGTTAAAGAGGAGGATGCCTATAATTATAGTGCCATAGGCTGTGTAGAAACAGCAGTTCCAGGTAAATGGGGTTACCGTTGTACGGGAATGTCTTATATCAATTTTCCAAGAATGCTTTTGTGTACGATGAATAACGGCGTGGATCTTACAAGTAATAAACGTTTTACAAAAGGATATGGCTATTTTACGGAAATGGAAAGTTATGAAGAACTTTTAAAAGCATGGGATAAAACAATAAGGGAAATTACTCGATATAGTGTTATTGTAGAAAATGTAATTGATAAGGCCTCTGAAAGAGATGTGCCAGACATTCTTTGCTCGGCTTTGACAGATGATTGTATTGCCAGAGGTAAGACCATCAAAGAAGGTGGAGCGGTCTATGATTTTATTTCAGGACTTCAAGTAGGAATTGCGAACATGGCAGATTGTTTGGCAGCTATAAAGAAGTTAGTGTATGAAGAAAAGAAAATCACAAGACAAGAGCTTTGGGATGCGATCTTAGATGATTTTTCATCACCTAAAAACAAAAAAATTCAGGAAATGTTGATTCGTGAAGCACCAAAATATGGAAATGATGATGATTATGTCGATCAGTTAATTGTGGAGGCTTATGATTCTTATATTGAAGAAATCGAAAAATATCCGAATACACGCTATAATAGAGGACCAATTGGCGGAATTCGTTATGCAGGAACTTCTTCAATTAGTGCGAATGTTGGACAAGGTATGTCAACGATGGCTACGCCGGATGGACGAAATGCATTCGAACCTTTGGCAGAAGGTTGCAGTCCAGCGCATAACAGCGATAAAAATGGACCTACAGCTGTGTTTAAAAGTGTGTCTAAGCTTCGTACAAATAAAATTACGGGTGGAGTTCTGCTAAATCAAAAAATGACACCTCAAATGTTGTCGACTGAAGAAAATCGACAAAAATTAGAATTGTTGATTAAAACTTTCTTTAATCGCTTACATGGATATCACGTTCAATATAACATTGTTTCTAAAGAAACTTTGATTGATGCACAGAAGCATCCTGAAAAACATAAGGATTTAATTGTTCGTGTAGCCGGATATAGTGCTTTCTTTAATGTGCTTTCTAAAAAGACGCAAGATGATATTATTGGTAGAACAGAACAATCTTTAATGTAAGAAAATGTAAATAATTTGTAAAAATGGTTGAAAACAAATTTTGTTAGGTGTATTCTATAGGCAACCGATGCGAAAGAAATCAAACTAAGAACCGGATACAAAGAGATTCTAGTCATGGTGGAAGCTAGATTATTACGACTTAGCAAATGGACTTTCAAGGGCAAGGTGAAAAGATTTTCTGAGTAGCTGCGACGTATTCCATGCGTTAAATGGATCGAATGTGATGGCATTCTAGAGGTGGGTATAACTATACCAATTCAGGTGGTACCGCAGATTATTTTGATATTCTGTCCTGTGTCAAATTTTTAATTTGATGCAGGATTTTTTATTTATAAGGAGAGTGATGAAAAGTGTTAGCTGACTGGTGGTGGTACAAAAAATAAATAATTAGGAGGCAAGAGAATATGTATAAAAAATTATTAGCATGTGGATTGGCTTTATTGATGTGTGGGTGCAGTACAAAAGCTGCAGGTAATGATCAAGTGTTGACAGTCGGATTAAGTTCGGAAATGAATGGCACATTTTCACCTATGTATTATCAAACGACAAATGATTCTTATGTGGTGGATTTAGTGTATCAAGGGTTATTGAAATACAACAAAAAAGGAGAATTAGTTGCAGATTTGGCTAAATCTTTACCAAAAATTAGTGAAGATGGAAAGACAATGACATTTAAATTAAAGAAAGGCATTAAGTTTAGTGATGGATCCAAGTTTACTTCAAAAGATGTGCAGACAACATTTACCGTTATGGCAGATCCAAGTTATACAGGTCGTTTTGCGAACAATGTTGATTTTTTAAATGGTTATAGCGAATATCACGATGCAGATGCGTCTAGCTTTACTGGAATTGAAACACCAGATAACTATACAGTTGTTTTCCATTTGGATAAACCTAGAATCGATGCGGTTTCTACACTTGGAACACAGAAGATTTGTAGTTCAGAATATTTAAATTATAAAAAAGGAAAAACAGAAAGTATTGAAAAGAAGAATAATAAGCCAATTGGAACGGGTGCTTATGTATTGAAAAAATTTGAGAAGACAAGTGGAGCTAGTTTAGTTTCAAATTCAAAGTTTAAGGCGAAAAAAGGACAATATCAGATTTCTAAAATCATGATCAAAAAGACAGATACTTCAACAGAAGTTAAAGAATTGGAAAATGGAACAGTGGACTATATTCCAGATGTGATTGAGGCAAATAAAATAAAATCTGTACAAAAGAATAAGAGTTTATCTGTTGATTCTTATCCAAGCGATCGAGAAAGCTTTATTATCTTTAATTCTTATGCAGGAGCTTGCAGTGATGTTGCCATAAGAAAAGCCATCGGATATGGATTTAATGCCCAAGAATATATTGATAATTACTATCAAATTGATGGTATGGCTTATAAGCCTGGTACTTTTGGAAATCCTGTTTCTTTAAATAATGGAAAAATGATTCGTAATGAAGAAAAAGCGGATGGTGTCACTTATTATGATTATGATGTTGAAAAGGCCAATCAAATCTTAGAGGATGCAGGATATACATTGGCAGAGGATGGATATCGTTATAAAGATGGTGAAAAATTAACCATTCGTTTCTTGGCAAATAAAGATAAGGATTCTTTGGATTCTTTGATTCCAGTTTTGCAGAAGTGTTTAAATGCGATTGGAATTGATTTTAAAGCCAATACCGTTGAATTTAATACAGTTATTAACACAGTGCAGGATGATGCACAAACAGATAGCTGGGATGCAACATATCTTGGATTTTCTTATGGCTCACCAGATGATACGGGTATTAACTTTATCTTAAGAACGGGTGCTACAAATAACTTTGGTCGTTTAAGTGATGAACAACTCGATGCTTATCTAGATGCCGGTATGTATACATCCGATAATGATGTATCTAAAGAGAATTATCATAATGCGTTAGTTCGTCAAAGTGAATTGTGTGGTTATTTACCTGTAGACTCTACTAAAACATATTGTTTAAGAAACAAGAATATCAAAGGAATGCATACAACATCTATTTATAACTGGGCTCAATCCATTGCGACGGCTTATATTGTAAATAAATAACGTATGATGTATCCTAATGGATATTAGGGCAAAGTAAAGTCCTGTACTAACTCATGTTGGTGCAGGATTTTCTTGTATGGGGAGAAATTTTATGCCTAGAGTTTAACTTTAATGAAATATAGGTTGTCATTTGAGTTGATTTTAGGTATTATAATTTTGCAGAAGTGTTTTTCTGATTTTGGAGGTCTTACTTATGGTCTTAAGAAGATTTACCACAATTGATAGAGAAGAATTGCTTTTTTAAGCGTGCCTACTATAGGTGCGCTTTTTTGTTTTGAAAGGAAGGTCATTTATGGAAACAAAGCGTGTTTTAATTGTGATGGGTTCTCGTTCAGACTTACCTAGTATGGAAGGCTGCATGAAACAATTAGACGATTTTCAAGTCGGATATGAAGTTCGTGTATTAAGTGCTCACCGTACGCCGGAAGCGGTTTTGGAATTGTCAAAGACAGCGTGCGAACGTGGAATTCAGGTTATTATTGCGGCAGCTGGAGGAGCAGCACATTTAGCTGGAGTTTTAGCTAGCTCTACACCGTTGCCAGTTATTGGAATCCCTATTCAGACATCGGCTTTAGGTGGATTGGATTCATTATTATCAACAGTACAAATGCCTCAAGGAGTTCCTGTTGCGACTGTAGCAATTGGTAAATCGGGGGCAAGAAATGCAGCTATCTTAGCTTGTCAGATGATTGGACTTAACGATAAGTCATTACAGGATAAGATTGTTGAATTTAAAAAAGAACAAGCACAAAAAGTATTAGAACAGTCAATTGTTGAATAAGGAGAAGGAAATGGATACTCGTATTTTTGTTCATAAAAAAGAACAGTTTCAGGTTGAAAGTGAATCATTAGCGGCTGAATTAAGACAATCTTTATCTTTAAAAGAAGATTTCGGTCTAACAAAATACAATTTATATGATATTTTTAACGCTGATGAAAATGATATTGAACTATTAAAGAAAAATGTATGTAGTGAAGTTGTTACAGATGATGTATATGATTCTGTAGACTTAGAAGGTAAATCATATTTGGCATATGAATTTTTGCCAGGTCAATATGATCAAAGAGCAGACAGTGCAATGCAGTGTTTAATGCTTTTGAACAACAAACAAACAGTACGTATTCATTCAGGTACTTTGTTAGTGTTTTTAAACCCAGTAGATGAAGAAACACTTAATAAAATTACACATTATATTGTTAACCCTGTTGAAGCACGTGTTAAAGACCTTTCTGTATTGGTAGATGATCAGGATGTTGAAGTAAAAGATGTTCCTGTTTTAGAAGGATTTACAACAAAGACGAAAGAAGAATTAGATTCTTTACGTCAGACTTTAGGGTTGGCCATGTCTCAAGCGGACATTGAGCATGTTCAACGTTATTTTGAAAAGGAAGAAAAAAGAGATTGCACAATGACTGAACTTCGTGTGCTAGACACATATTGGTCAGATCACTGCCGTCATACTACTTTTGAAACTGTATTAGATGATGTACATTTCCATTTGGATACATTATCCGATGAATTACAGGCTTCTTATGATAAATATTTAAAATTACGTCAGGAAGTTCATGGAAATCGTAAAGAAAAAACATTGATGGATATGGCTACTATTGCTGGAAAATATCTTCGTAAACAAGGTAAGCTTGATGATATGGAGATTACCGATGAAATCAATGCGTGTAGTGTAGAGATTACAGTGGATGTAGATGGAAAAGATGAACAATGGCTATTGATGTTTAAAAATGAAACACATAACCACCCTACAGAAATTGAACCATTTGGTGGAGCAAGTACATGTATTGGTGGAGCTATTCGTGACCCATTATCAGGACGTAGTTATGTATATCAAGCTATGCGTATTACAGGGGCTGGAGACATCACGAAACCAATTAGTGAAACATTAGAGCACAAATTACCTCAATCAAAGATTTCAAAGACAGCGGCTCATGGTTATTCAAGTTATGGTAACCAAATTGGTTTGGCAACTACATTTGTAGATGAAATTTATGATGATGGCTATGTAGCTAAACGTATGGAAGTTGGTGCTGTTGTTGGTGCAGCTCCTAAATCACATGTAAAACGTGAACAACCACAAGCAGGCGATATCATTGTTATGATTGGTGGAGCAACTGGTCGTGATGGAATTGGTGGAGCCACAGGTTCTAGTAAAGAACATAATGAAACAAGTTTAGAAAAATGTTCAAGTGAAGTTCAAAAAGGTAATGCCTTAATTGAACGTAAATTACAGCGTCTATTCAGAAATCCTGCTTGTACAAAATTAATTAAAAAGGCCAATGATTTTGGAGCAGGCGGAGTTAGTGTTGCCGTAGGTGAACTTGCGGATGGATTGGATATTAACTTAGATGCAGTTCCAGTTAAATATCAAGGTTTAGATGGTACAGAATTAGCTATTAGTGAATCTCAAGAACGTATGGCTGTATGTATTGAGGCTAAAGATTTTGAAAAATTCAAAGAAGAAGCTTATAAAGAAAACTTAGAGGCTATCAAAGTTGCGGATGTAACAGATACAAATCGTTTAGTCATGAAATGGCGCGGTGAAACGATTGTGGATATGTCTCGTGCTTTCTTGGATACAAATGGTGTCCGTCAACACCAGGTTGTTGATGTTTGCGAAAATGAATATGATGAACATCCATTTGATGCAGTTAAATCAGATTTAAATACAGTACTACAAGATGCGAATGTCGCAAGTCAGATTGGTTTGGCAGAAATGTTTGATGCTTCAATCGGAAAGAGTACGGTATTGATGCCTTTTGGAGGTAAATATCAATTAACGCCTGAAGAAGGTTCTGTACAAAAATTACCAGTTCATGGAATGACAAACACATGTTCTGTTATGACATATGGATATGATCCAAAAGTATCTAAATATTCTCCATATTTAGGGGCTAGTTATTCAGTTGTTGAGGCATTAGCTCGTATTACAGCATTGGGTGCTGACTATAAGAAGTGTCGTTTATCAAATCAGGAATATTTTGAGCACTTAGGTGCAGATGCACAAAAATGGGGACAACCATTTGAAGCTTTATTAGGTTTGATCGATGCACAATTGGCATTTGAAACGCCTAGTATTGGTGGAAAAGACTCTATGAGTGGAACTTATAAAGATATTCATGTACCACCAACAGTAATCACTTTCGCAGTTACTACAGCTAAAACAGGTGATATTGTTTCTGCTTCATTTAAAAATCCTGGAGACTATGTATATTTGGTAAAACATACACCAGTTAAGAATCATGTTCCAAACTATGAACAATTGAAAGAAAATTTTGAAACGGTTCATAAATTGATGCAAGAAAAGAAAATTGTAGCGGCAAGCACAATTAAATTTGGTGGATTAGGTGCAACTATTGCGAAGATGGCGTTTGGATCTAAAGTCGGTGTTGCGATCAATACAGAAGAAGATGTATATGGATTCAATTTGGGTTCAATGATTGTGGAAGCTACAGAAAGCATTCAAGATGAGCATTTAGAATTAATTGGTATTTTAAATGATGATTCTAAGATTGTATTAAATGAAGAAACAGTCGAAATTGAAGATGCATTAAAGGCTTGGACAAAACGTTATAGTGAAATTTATCCAATGATTGTAGATGAAGGAAAAGAAACGTTAGAAACTCCTTTAAATGATGTGGAAGTACCAATGTCTAAGGTTGTAGTGGAAACACCGAAGGTAGTTATTCCTATTTTCCCTGGACAAAACTGTGAATTTGATACAACAGCTAAGTTTGAACGTGCTGGTGCCGAAGTAAAACAAGTCGTATTTAATAACTTGACAGTTGAAAATATTCAAAAGAGTATTGAAACATTGGCTGAAGAAATCAGTACAGCTCAAATTTTAATGATTGTAGGTGGATTTAGTAGTGGTGATGAACCAGATGGTTCAGGTAAATTTATTGCGAACGTATTAAGAAATCCAAAGATTGCCCAAGCTATTGATACAATGCGTGCAAATGATGGATTGATTTTAGGTATTTGTAATGGATTCCAAGCATTGATTAAATCAGGATTATTGCCTTATGGTGATATGGAAAGATTGGATGAAGAAAATCCAACATTATTCAGAAATAACATTAACCGTCACGTTTCGCATATTGCACGTACACGCATTACAAGCAATGCATCTCCATGGCTTGCCGGTATGAAAGCAGGAAATGTATATTCAGTGGCTGTTAGTCATGGTGAAGGTAAATTTGTTGCGAGTGAAGAAGTGTTAAATAAATTGATTGAAAATGGTCAGGTTGCGACACAATATGTAAATGAAAAGGGTGTTCCAACAATGGATGGAAAAGACAACTTGAATGGTTCAAGTATGGCAATTGAAGGTATTTTCTCTGAGGATGGAAAAATCTTTGGTAAGATGGGTCATAGTGAACGTTATGAAAGAGGTTTATTCCAAAATATTGCAGGAAATAAAGACCAGGATATTTTCGCAAATGGTGTTCGTTACTTTACACACAAACAGGTGAAGTAAAATGGCGATGCAAAAGGTAGTTCAAGATTCTTCTGGGATCGTAGGCTTGTTCAATGTAGAACAAGCCGCCCAGAACATCTATTTAGCAATGCATGCCATTCAGCATCGTGGACAAGATGGTGTTGGTGTGGCTGTGAGTAATGGGGGAAACGTTGTTTGTAAAAAGGGATTAGGATTGTTGTCTGAGAATTTAAAACAAGATACATTGAATTCTTTAGCTGGTGATATAGCGATTGGTCAACTTCGCATGGCTACAAAAAATGATTCTCAATTAGAAAATGTTCAACCGATTATGGTGCGTAGTCACCAAAGATATTTTGCGGTCGTATCAAGTGGTATGGTCACAAATGCAGTTTCATTAAGAACAAAGTTAGAGAATGAAGGCTTAATTTTCCAGGGAACAAGTGATTCTGAATTGTTAGCACACTTGATTCAATTGAATCCGGGTTCTTTTGAAGAAAAAATCACAAAGGCTTGTCGTATGATGAGTGGTGCCTACACATTTATGGTCATCACAAAAGATAGTTTATATGTAGTAAGAGATCCACATGGAATTCGTTCTTTATATATTGCCAAAGTAAATGATGGATATTGCATCAGCAGTGAAACTTGTTCGTTCCCAATTCTTGGTGGAGAATTTGTTCGTGAAGTAAATCCAGGTGAATTAATTTGTTTCAATAATGAAGGAATGAAATCTACTCAGATTTTTGAAAAAACTGAAACTAAAGCTTGTGCTTTAGAATATGTATATTACTCTAGACCGGACAGTGTTCATAATGGTTTAACGGTTCATGAAGTAAGAAAACAATGTGGTTATTATTTAGCTTCAGAAGAGGATGTTAAGGCGGATATTGTTGTTGGTGTTCCTGATTCGGCTTTAAGTGCAGCTGCAAGCTTTGCTAGAACATTAAATGTTCCATATGAAACGGGATTAATCAAAAACCGCTATATTGGTTCTACATTTATTCGTCCAACACAGCAACAAAGAATGCAAGGTATGCGTGTGCGTTTAAATGCGATCAGTTCCGTTGTTAAAGACAAGAGTGTATATCTAGTGGATGATAGTGTTGTAAAAGGATTTACATCACGTAGAATTTGTCAGCTATTAAAAGAGGCAGGGGCAAAAGAAGTGCATTTGCGTATTGCTTCGCCAATGTTGAAATATCCTTGTTTATATGGAGCGGATTCAACGACACAAAAAGATTTAGCTGCTTTCAATTATTCGGTAGATGAAATGAAACAGTTGTTCCAAGTGGATTCGTTACGTTTTATAAGTGTAGAGGATTTCAAGAAATGTGTACCTGAAACAAGTTGTTTAGCTTGTTGTACAGGTGAATATCCAGAAGAGTTACAAGATTATAAAGATGAGGTAAAGGAGTAGAGTATGGCAGAACATTATGCAGCAGCAGGCGTTAGTTTAGAGGCAGGATATAAATCTGTTGAATTGATTAAGGAGCATGTTAAGAAAACAATGCGTCCAGAAGTATTAGGAGGACTTGGTGGTTTCTCTGGTGCGTTTTCATTATCTAAAATTAAAGATATGGAAGAGCCAGTGTTGCTTTCTGGTACGGATGGTTGTGGAACAAAAGTTAAACTTGCGATGGTTATGAATAAGCATGACACAATTGGTATTGATGCTGTCGCAATGTGTGTGAATGATATCGCATGTGCTGGAGGAGAACCATTATTCTTCTTGGATTACATCGCATGTGGCAAGAATGTTCCAGAAAAAATTGCAGATATTGTTAAAGGTGTTTCTGAGGGTTGTTTACAATCTGAAGCCGCTTTAATTGGTGGAGAAACGGCAGAGCATCCAGGTTTGATGCCAGAAGATGATTATGATCTAGCTGGTTTTGCGGTTGGTGTTTGTGATAAAAAAGATATGATTACTGGTAAGAATCTAAATGTTGGAGATGTCTTGATTGGACTTCCTTCAACTGGAGTTCACAGTAATGGTTTCTCATTGGTTCGTAATGTATTTGATATTACAGAAGAATCATTAAATACATATTATGATGAATTAGGCAAAACTTTAGGAGAGGCGTTACTTGCACCTACAAAAATTTATGTTAAGGCATTAAAGCATATTAAAGCTTCAGGAATCACGTTAAAAGCTTGCAGCCACATTACGGGTGGTGGATTCTATGAAAACGTTCCTCGTATGTTAAAGGATGGAATGGGAGTTGAAATTGATACAAAGGCTTTCCCAAAACCTCCAATCTTTGATTTGATTCAAAAAAATGGGGATATTTCAACAAAAGAAATGTATAACGTATTCAATATGGGACTTGGTTTTGTGATGGCAGTAGATCCGGCGGATGTAGAAAAGGTTCAAACTGTATTAAATGAAATCAATGAACCAAGTTATGTCGTTGGTAAAGTAACTGAAACAGGACAGGTAGATGTCCAATGGTAAATATTGCAGTATTTGCGAGTGGTTCGGGTACTAACTTCGAAACAATCTTGTCACATATTGAAGATGGTTCTTTACATGTGAATTGTGCTTGCTTGATAGCTGATAAAGAGAATGCGTATGCAAGAGTTCGTGCGCGCAATCATGGAGTAGAAGAGTTTTACTTTAATCCAAAGGGATATGATGGTAAAGCGGGTTATGAAGCGGCTATTTTAGAAGTATTAAAAGAAAAAAAGGTAGATTTGGTTGTATTGAGTGGATATATGCGTTTCATTGGACACACTTTGTTGAGCGCTTATCCCAATCGCATTATCAATTTGCATCCAGCTTATTTACCTGAATTTCCAGGAGCTCATAGTATTGCGGATGCATATGAGGCAAAAGTAGCACAAACCGGAGTTACTGTTCATTTCGTAGACGAAGGGGTGGATACAGGACCTATCATTCGTCAAGAAAGAGTAGCAATCGATCCATCTTGGGATTTAGAAACATTAGAATCGCATGTACATGCGATGGAATATGATTTGTTCTGGCAAGTCATTGAACAAGTCGCAAAAAGTATTGAGGAGGAAAAAGAATGAAGCGAGCATTAGTGAGCGTATCTGATAAAACAGGTTTAGTTGAATTTGTACAGGGGCTAGTAGATTGTGGATATGAAATTATTTCTACTGGAGGAACAAAAAAAGCTTTAGAAGCAGCAGGAATCCATCCAATTGGAATTAGTGATGTCACTGGTTTTCCTGAAATTATGGATGGTCGTGTAAAAACTTTACATCCAAAAGTTCATGGTGCATTGCTTTGTGTTCGTTCAAACCCTGATCATGTTCGTCAATTACAAGAATTAGGTATTGAGTATATTGATTTGGTTTGTGTGAATTTATATCCTTTCAAAGAAACTGTGTTAAAACCTGGTGTTACACACGAAGAAATTATTGAGAATATTGATATTGGTGGTCCAAGTATGCTTCGTAGTGCTTCTAAAAACTATCAAAGTATTCCGGTTCTTTGTGATCCAAAAGATTATGATAAGGTTCTTGAAGAAATTAGAGAAAATCATGAAACAACATTAGAAACGCGTGAGCGCTTAGCTGCAAAAGTATTCCGTCATACAGCTCGTTATGATGCGATGATTGCGGATTATTTAACTAAGAAAACACATGAAGAATTCCCGGAAAGTATGACAATTACTTTTGATAAGGTTCAAGACTTGCGTTATGGTGAAAACCCTCATCAAAAGGCTGCTTTCTATAAGGGCATGAATCCTCAATATTCTTTGGCAAATGCAACACAGCTTCATGGTAAAGAATTATCTTACAACAATATTCAGGATGGTAATGCGGCAATTGAAATTCTAAAGGATTTTGAAGGTCAATTTGCGGCTGTTGGTGTTAAACACATGAATCCATGTGGTGTTGGTATTGGCGAAAATATTGAAGCAGCTTGGGATAAAGCTTATGAAGCAGATTCAATTTCAATTTTTGGTGGTATTGTTGCGTTAAACGCAAAAGTTGAAAAGGGATTGGCAGAAAAATTATCTAAGATTTTCTTGGAGATTATCATTGCACCAGATTTCTCTGAGGAAGCATTGGAAATCTTGACTCGTAAGAAAAATATTCGATTAATGAAATTAGATACTAGCTTATCTGTTTCAAGTGCGCTAAAATATACAAATGTTAACGATGGTCTATTGGTTCAAGAAATGGATCAACATATCATTAACGAGGAAGATTTAAAATGTGTAACAAATCGTAAACCAACTGAAGAAGAAATCAAACAATTGTTGTTTGGATGGAAAGTTGTTAAACATGTAAAATCAAATGCGATCGTATTGGTAAAAAATGATATGACAGTTGGTGTTGGTGCTGGTCAGATGAATCGTGTCGGTGCTGCAAAGATTGCAATCGAACAAGCTGGAGAAAAAGCAAAGGGTTCAGTTTTAGCAAGTGATGCATTCTTCCCAATGCCAGATACTGTGCAGGAAGCTATCAAAGCGGGTGTTACTGCAATCATTCAGCCAGGTGGATCGATTAAAGATCAACTTTCAATTGATGAGTGTAATGAACATGGTATAGCAATGGTATTTACAGGAGTTCGTCATTTTAAACATTAATATAAAAGAGTCTGAATAGACTCTTTTTCATAGTTTGGAAGGGTCTATTTATGGATAAGAAAAATAAAATTGTAATCATTTCTTTATTATCTATTCTATTAATTGCACTTTGTATGTTTGCTTCTGAAATGAGTAGTACAAAAAAGAAGGCATTTACTTCAGAGAGTGAGATTCAAGATGATCAAAGTACGGAAGTAAAAAATGAAGATAACAGTAAATATATAGATATGGCTTTAGCAAAGGAAATTGAAGCATATTTCCAAGAAAATAATATTGATCATGAGAGTGTGTCGTATTGTATTACAGATTTGAAACATAATATAAAATACAGTATGAATGAAAAGGATGAGTTTATTGCAGGTAGTATATATAAGCTTCCTTTGGCCATGTTATATTATGATAAAGTGAATAGTGGTGATTATACTATGGAATCAACTTTACCATATAGTGGTTATATGCATGAGGATGCGGGTGTTATTAGTTCAAATTATACAATTGGAAGTCAAATACCATTAAGTGAATTATTGGATGCAGCAATTGTTTATTCGGATAATGATGCGGGTCATATATTGTTTGAAAATCTAGGCGGATGGGAAGAATATAAAGAAGCCATGACGAAGTATACAAGTTCAATTAGTGATAATTATTATTCAGAGGACAATGTTTCAACTGCTAATACAATGAATGATGTAATTACTTATTTATATGCTCATAAGGATGAGTATCAAGAATTGATAGACAATATGAAAAAAGCAGAGCCGCAAGAGTATTTAGATCGAGATATTCAACAGGGTATGCCTCAAAAATATGGTATGTATGATTATGCATTGAATAGTGTCGGCTTTGTAGAATGCGAAACACCATATAGCATAGTTGTATTAACAAGTTTAGGTGATAAAGGTGCCGATGTCATGGCAAAAATTAATAGCATTGCATATGAACATTTTAAATAAGGTCGAAGGGGGCCTTATTTTTTTAAAAACGGTAGTGTAAGCGTATACAGTAAAAAAGATGAAAAAAAGCTCGATTGTAAAACCAAATCCCATTGAGAAATAGTAAATACTACGAGGTTGAAT